>Ga0210044_10002097_pt1 | contig 29976 bp, 29 predicted proteins | sample CryGey13umfilter_2_FD_183959 | JGI IMG/M metagenome (GOLD analysis project Ga0210044, IMG submission 183959) | Groundwater microbial communities from aquifer in Utah, USA - Crystal Geyser 4/9/14 3 um filter (SPAdes) (version 2) | ecosystem: Environmental > Aquatic > Deep subsurface >... | reverse complement strand
ATATGCAAACTATAATGAATTTATAAATAATGGTGCCAATAGTTTAAGCGAAACTATAAAACAACAAACGCTTGGTGTTAGTCAAACAAACTTTAAAGGACAAACATTAATGCGGGATTATTTATACGTAAAACTTTCGCATCCAGAACCATTTGATTGGCTGTACTTCACTCCATCGATTTACACAATATATAATTTAGCAGATAATAGTTTTCTTCTTTCATTTCAAATGAGCTATAAACCAGTTACTAACACTGAATTCATTTTTTGGGCATCAATGTTTGCCGGCGACCAATCCACTGAGTATGGTGGTAAGCAAGTTATGCAGCGAATGGAACTTTGGATGAGAGTATTCTTTTAGTTAAATAAAAACTGAGTAAGAAAAAATCAGAAATAATAAAGGTGAAATTAAATGGTTACTAAAAAATTCATTTTAGTTCTGTTCGTATTAATTACAAGCAGTTTTGTATTTGCACAAACAATCCGCCATGGCGGATTTGATGAAGAAATCGCACCGTGGCATAAAAAAGCAGTTATGACTTGTGGTATGCTGCGCGATATGAAAACTTTTGATCCGCAGAAAATGCTAAATAATTTAGCTGAGCTTTCTTCTAAGTTAAAAGTTTTACAAAATAAATATGCTGATAATCCTCCACAAGAATATGCAAACGACCCGCAATGGAAAACATACTTCGAAGACCTTGCCGATAATATCGTAATCGTAAAAGAAAGAATCGAAAAGAAGCAATACAGATTAGTTCAAAACTATTGTGGTAATTTCTGCCGTATTTTTGGAAGGATGCACAAGAACAACGGCTTGACTGATTTAACTGATTTGATGTTTTCACTTCGAGCCGAAATTCGTGGAGCAATGGATATGTACAACGCCAGGAATTTTGGTGGGGCAAAAGAAAGCCTACCAATGGTTAAAAACTTGTTAAACAAAGTTGATGGAAAAGCAAAAGTATTTGAGAATAAAAATTTTGAAGAAGTTTATGAACCATTAAAATCTTCGGTTACAAAATGGATTGAGGCCGTAGAAAAAAATGATTCTAAATCTGTTATGGAAAACTTTAACTTGTTTATGAATATTTTTCCTAAACCTTATAGAATGACATTATAAATCTGTCACTGCGAGGGAAAATAGTTTCGTAGCAATTTTTTGATTTAGATTACTTCGGATCACTTGTAATGACCATAACAAAGCAGTTTAAAAACAAAAAGGAAAAACAATGAACTGGTTAAATAATCTTGAACAAGCAAAAGAAGAATCATTAAAGTCGCACAAGCCGATTCTACTTCAATTTGAAATGGACGGATGCGGCGGCTGTAAAAAATTGTATGCCGAAACATATCCAAATCCAAAAGTTGAACAAGAAATGAATGAGTGGTTTGTTCTTTTAAAACTTGATTTAATAAAAGACAGAGAAATAAGAAGAGAACTTGCTGCTTACTGGACGCCTTCATTTTATTTTTTAGATCATACCGGAAAATCATATTACAATTTTAACGGCTATTTGCCGGCAGATGAATTCAGAATTATTCTTAGACTCGGCTATGCAGAAACAATGATTCCAAAAGGAAAGTATGCAGATGCTGTTGATGTAATGAGTAAAGTGATTGAGCAATTTGAAGGGAATCCATTGCTGCCAAAACTATTAGCTCAAAATGGAATAGCAAATTACATTAAGACAAAAGATAAACAGACATTTATGAAGGTGATGAAAGATATTCAAATCAATTATCCAAATTCGCTTGAAGCAAAAATGTATTTCTGGGAAGAGTAAAATAATATTTGGCAAATTATTAATAATAATTAAAAAGGAAAACTGATGAACAACAAAACACCAATGGAATTGCTAAAACAGTTCGCACCGGAGTTTGCAGAAAACCAAATGCAAGAAAAAGCTCTCATCTTCGAGAATGAGGAATACCAAAAAGTACCGAATAAGTACAAAATGCTTACCTGCCTGCCGGTAGGCGTTGGTATTGGAGTTGTTGCGGCTTTAGGCAAGTGATACTTGCACTCAGACCTGCCTGCCGGTAGGTAGGTGTGGACAAATATGGCAAAACAAAATGGAGTTTAAAACGAAGAAATTGTTGAAGCAATGAACGTTGCCCGCTATATGAAACAAGCAACTGTTAATGACACAATAGCAAATTCACTAAAATTATTAGAAGGAGAATAAGATATGATTTCAATAAAAGTTCTTGGTCCCGGCTGTTCAAAATGCAAAACACTTGAAGCAAAGGTTAGAAACATTGTATCAACTAATAATATTGAAGCAGAAATAACTAAAGTTGAAGACATAAATGAAATGATGAACTACGGAATTATGATGACGCCTGCTTTGGTTATCAATGAGCAAGTAAAAAGTTTTGGTATAGTTCCCAAAGATGATCAAATTATAAAATGGCTTAAAGAAAACTGATATATTGTTAAACGTTGAATTGTTCAATTGCTCAAAACAATTTATCAATTAAGCAATTCGACAATTAAAGTGGAGTTTAAAAATGAAAGCTAGAAATTTAATACTTACATTAGTTCTGATTTTTAGTATCGGAATTAATCTTCCTGCTCAGTTGAAGGGAGTAAAATCTAAAGTAACATTTATTGAACTTGGTTCTGTAAATTGTATCCCTTGTAAACAAATGCAACCGGTTATGAAAGCAATTGAGGCAAAATATGGCGGACAAGTAAAAGTTGTTTTTTATGATGTATGGACAAAAGAGCAAAGACCTTATGCTGAAAAATATGGAATCAAATTAATTCCAACTCAAGTTTTCCTTGATAAGAATGGAAAAGAATTCCATCGCCACGAAGGATTTTATCCCGAAGCTGAGATAGATAAAATTTTACAAGGTAAAGGATTGACAGTAAAGAAATAGATCAATTGTTAAATTATCTAATTGCTGAATTGTTGACTGAATTAAAAGCTATTCATTTTAGAATTAACAATTTAACAATTCAGCAATTGAACAGTTAAAAGGATTTTTATGATAGAACAAATTTTCACCGCTTTAAGCACAGCACTTTACGATAACTTTTGGATTGCACTTCTTGCATCATTTGGCTGGGGAGTGTTATCCATTCTGCTTTCGCCATGCCATCTTTCCAGTATTCCCTTGGTTGTTGGTTTTATTGCATCACAGGGGAAGATTGATCTGAAGAGAACATTTTTTATTTCGCTTGTTTTTGCAGTTGGAATCTTAATTACAATTGCTGCAATCGGGATAATTACAGCATCACTCGGAAGATTAATGGGCGATGTTGGTGCAATTGGAAATTATCTTGTAGCTGGAATATTTTTTCTCGTCGGGCTTTATCTTTTGGATATTATTAAACTTGATTGGAATTCAGCCAGACTCAGACAAACAAAATCAAAAGGATTGCTTGCAGCATTGATTTTAGGACTTCTGTTTGGTGTTGCTCTTGGTCCTTGCACATTTGCATATATGGCTCCCGTGCTTGGAATTGTATTTCAGACAGCACAAACAAACTTTGCTTCAGCCGCTTTTCTACTTTTAGCTTTTGGTATGGGACATTGTTCAATCATTGTAGGAGCTGGAACACTAACGAATAAAGTTCAGAAATATCTTAACTGGTCAGAAGAATCAAAAACAATTTTATGGATAAAAAGAATTTGCGGTGCGCTGGTAATAATCGGTGGAATATTTTTAATTCTTAATTATTGAGGATAAGGAAAATTAATAATTCAAAAATCATATTGGATTCAATTGCAGAGGCTGTTATTACTGTTGATAAAGATTTCAAAGTTACTTTTATCAACGATGCTGCTGAAAGAATAACCGGTTTTAAGAAAAGTGAAATTTTGGGACAATATTGCAGACATTTTTTTGATTCCAATTTTTGCGAATATAATTGCCCGATAGTTAACGTCTTAAAATCAGAAAAAAATGTTTATGACCGTGAGACTGAAATTAACTGTAACGGTAAAGGAAAGATTCCCATCAAGCTAAATGCAGCCATCTTAAAAGATGGCTTAAATCAACCTGTTGGAGGTGTAATTTCTTTCAGAGATATTTCAGCGTTAAAAGAACTAAGCGGAATATTAAAGTCAGAAACTAACTACCACGGTTATGTTGGAAAAAGCAAAAAGATATTAAATATTTTTAAATTAATAGATGAAATCAGCGATACTGATGCCCCTATAATAATTACAGGAGAAACCGGGACAGGCAAAGAAATTATTGCAAATGCAGTACAGACAGTCAGCAAAAGAAAATCTAAGAAGTACATCAAAGTTAATTGCTCTGTTATTCCGCCTAATTTAATTATCAGCGAATTATTTGGACATGTCAAAGGAGCTTTTACTGACGCAAAATACGATAGAATCGGCAGGTTTGAATTTGCTGACGGAGGTACAATTTTTCTTGATGAAATATGTGATCTGCCAATTGAAGCACAGCCTAAATTGCTTAGATTTTTACAGGAAGGAACCTTTGAAAGATTAGGAGAATCTACGACCAGAAATGCAGATGTTAGAGTTATTGCCGCAACAAATAAAAATATTGAGTCGGAAATAAAAAAAGGAAGTTTCAGAGAAGACCTTTATTACAGGTTGGATGTAATTAATATTGAATTGCCACCTTTAAGAGAACGAAAAGATGACCTCCCTCTTCTGATTAATTTTTTTATTAAAAAATACGAAAACATTTACAACAAGAAAATAAAAGACATAGACGCTGCATCGTTGGAAATTTTGATGGAGTATTCTTTCCCGGGCAATACTCGTGAACTTGAAAATATTATTGAGTATTCCGTTATCAGAACAAAAAATGAAGGAACAATTTGCGCTTGTTTACTTCCCAACAAATTAAGAAGCAAAATAAAGTGCAAAGGAAAATCCGAAATAACTGAAGACCTTCACAACAATGAATTGATCGAGTTATTGAATAAGTATCAGTGGAACAGAAACAAAGTGGCAAGTGTTTTGGGTATAGACAGAACTACTATTTGGAGACGATTAAAAAGTATGGGGCTTGAAAAATAATACTCTTCAACGCAACAATTTGTTGCATTATTCTATAACTTCAATAAAAACAAATATTTAGATTAATTCTGCAACAAATTGTTGCAGAATCCCCTTTCATTAATAAATTTATCAGCCTAAAAACAAATCATTTACTGGCAAACTATTTGTTAATAAATTAATTATGTGTGAAATGTTAGCTAATCATCATTTTATGATAAGAAATTATTTGGATGCAACAATTACTTTTGAAAAAGTGATTGCAAAAGGTGGTGCTTCAAAAAGTATCCGAAAAAAAATTATCATTTGCTATGTCATACTTTTTCAAATTGAAAAAGCTATCCATGAATTCCTTAGCCTGATACAAGAAGATATTACTTTTATAACTGATACAAACTTGCAAGATGAAGATTGTCCGTGTCCGGAATTAATCTCTGAAATTGAAATTAACAAAATCAACTTTTCCGACAAAGAAAAGAAAATGGCATTAGGAATTTTATGGCTTTACTGTGATTTGGATACTTCGTTAAGATACTTTGAAGAATATCACAAAGAATATGGACAAAATATAAAAATCAATGAGATTATTAGCATAATCAAAACATTCAAAAATCAAATAATACAGGAGAAACAATGAAAAAAACTTTAATTATTTTTATGTTTTCAGTGATGAGTACAGTTTTATTTGCTCAAGCAAATTTTAGTACCAGCTTGCATGCTACACGACAAGGAAAAGTAACTGCTTATGCAAAGGAAAATGGCGGAATGGAATTAATTACCGGAATACCAATGGATTCATTAGCATGTCTAAAATGCCATTCTACTACTGGGCTTTATCCTGATGGAACCGCGATTAACTCTGCAACTTATGCACCAAGTTGTCAGGACTGTCATAATTTTGCAACAGGCAGTGCAGTTGATCAACAAACATGTTATAACTGCCATAACAGACAGGTTTACGAGAAACAATTATATCCTGATACTGAGGCAAATGGTGATGTTCACCGAAAAAAAGGAATGACATGCATGTCTTGTCATAAGAAAGATGAAATGCACGGTGATGGAAACACCTATTCTTCATGGTTAGATGAAGGAGCTTCCAAAACAAAATGTATTGACTGCCATCCTTTAAGTGGATTATCATCAAATACTTCTCATGATACTCATGCAAAAACTGAAAAAGTAGATTGTTTAGCTTGCCATACAACTTCTATAGTTTCCTGTACAAATTGCCATTTTGAAACTTTGCTTGCAACAGGGAAAAACAGACCTTTGAAAAAAATCAAAGGATTTGAATTGCTAATAAAAAGAAATGGGAAAGTTACAACTGGAACGTTTATGACTTATACTTACGATGGCAAAACCGATGTAATTATTGCTCCTTTCAGAAGTCACTTAATCCAAAAAAATGCAAGAACTTGTATTGATTGTCATGTTAACATGGGCGGGACAGTTGCAGCAATTCAAGAATATAATGCCGATGGGCAAATTACTATGACAAAATGGGATGAAGGAAACAAAACTATGAATACTCCATCTGGTGTTGTTCCAATCCCCTCCGATTGGAAAACTTCATTGAAATTTGATTTTGCAACATATGACGGTGACGTTATGAATCTAACATCTGATCCAACAAAATGGCGTTATATTACATCCAATGTTGATAATATTCATATGTATTATTCTGAACCTTTGGATAATTCTACACTTACAAAACTTGGCTTCACAAAATTACCAACTGCTGTTAAAGAGACTAATGGAATCCCGACCGGGTACATGCTTGCTCAAAATTATCCAAACCCTTTTAATCCAAATACAACAATTAAATTCTCAGTTCCAAATAGTACACATGTTAATTTAACTGTTTATGATGCTCTTGGGAAAGTTATCTCCACATTGGTAAATGAGGAGAAGACAGCCGGTACTTATGAAGTAGATTTCGAGGCAAAGAATCTATCTTCAGGTGTGTATTTCTATAAAATTACGACATCTGATTTTTCAGCTACAAAAAAATTATTGTTAATGAAATAACACCACTATGTAAATAATATGAAAAAAGGTTGTCTTTTTAAGGCAGCCTTTTTTTATTCAGGATCTACTCTTTTTTAATTTCCAATTAATTATAAATATTTGTAAAAAAGTGCTTGACAAATAAAATTAATGTCATATATTTGTAAGTGAGTGTTTACATATTTATTTAAGGTTACAAAATGGCAGCAGAAAGATTAGATACAGAAACAAGGCAGGAACAGATTAAGAAAGCTGTTTTAGAGATTATATCAACCGAAGGGATTGGAAAACTATCTACCAGGAATCTGGCATCAAAGATTGGTGTTACCGAAGGAGCTCTTTTCAGACATTTTTCATCGAAGAAAGAAATAATGCTTTCGATTCTTGATGATGTAAAAAATGAACTTCTTGCTGATCAGGAAAGAATAACTTATTCATCTTCGCTTACAGCCGAACAAAAATTATTTGATTTTCTTTGTCGGCATATTACTTATCTTATTGAAAACAAAGGCATAACTATACTTTTGTTTTCAGAAGCAGCACATATGAATGAACCATTATTGAAGAAGGGCTTGCGAGAAATTCTTCTTACCCAAAAAGAATACATTAGCAGAATAATCAAACAAGGGATGAATGAAGGAGTTTGGGATAAATCTTTAAATGTTGAAAATGTTGCCACTCTTTATATGGGAATTCCAATTTCATTAAACATAGAAATGATCTTGGAGCCAGGAACAGTTAAGCAAGAAAAATTTTGTGAACGAATGATTGGTTTAATAAAGAGAGCATTAGAAAAGAAATAATTTTTTTTTACAAATATATGTTAGTAATTGTTTACTTATTAAAAGGAGATAAAATGGAAAATAAAACAATCAATATTGCAGCAGTAACTGATGACGGATTAACTATCAGTCAGCATTTTGGCAGAGCAGCATTTTATGAAGTGCTGTTTGTTGAAAACGGCAAAGTAGTTAAAAGAGAACGACGCGAAAAACTTGGTCATAATAATTTTGCGCAGGAAGAGCATCATCATTCAGATGGAGAGCACGGACTTGATGAACACTCACATTCCAAACACGTTAGTATGGCGGAAGCTATTAAAGACTGCCAGATTTTACTTGCACGTGGAATGGGAAATGGCGCTTATCAAAGTATGTCTCAGTTAAACATCAAACCCGTAGTAACAGATATAAAAAATATTGATGAAGCTGTACAGGCAGTAATCAATGGTTCGATAGTAGATCACACAGAAAAATTACATTAATCAAATAAGGAGAATTAACATGTTTCAATTACCAGAATGGACTTTTGAATTTCACGGACATCGCTGCCCGTTTATGCCGATAGGTTTTAGAATGGGAACTTTGGCAATGGAAAAATTAGGCGTTAAAAAAAGTTTAGATCATCAAATGCATGTATTTTCTGAAATGGGTGTTGGACACCCGCAAGGATGTATGCAAGATGGAATTATGTCTTCAACTGGCGCAACATTCGGCAAAGGGATGATTGATAGAATGAACTACGGCAAAGTTGCCGCAATCTTTTGGTATCCCGGCAAAAAAGATGCGATAAGAATTGTTCTGAAAAATGAATTCCAGGATAAGCTTGCACCACACGAATTTTTCAAATACCGCAAACAAGGAATTGAACCATCTGAAATTCCGGAGAATGTAAGAAAAGACATTATTGATATCGTTCTAAATGCATCGAATGAAGAATTATTTAATGTAACTGGTTTGAAAGACTTTAAGTACACTCCGGTAAAAGGCTCCTTCAATAAAGCAAAGTGCGAAGTATGCGGCGAATATGTTTTCGAAAGATACTTGCGTGTAAAAGATGGAAAGAAAGTTTGTATTCCTTGTTCTGAAAGAACGAGTGAAGAAGTAATAATTCATTTACCAAATATTGGATAATATTTTTGAATGTCATTCCCGCGAAAGCCTGCCTACCGGCAGGCAGGCGGGAATCTAAAAATGGATACTCGCATTCGCGAGTATAATGAGAAAAAGAAAATATGTTATACCTAATAGTATCAATATTAATATTTATAGTGTCATTCGTCTTTGCAATGCTTGGCTTAGGCGGCGGAATGGTTTATGTGCCTATTCTTAAATGGGCAGGATTTCCGATGAAAGAAGTTGCAATTCCACTAGGACTTTTGTTGAACGGATTGAACACACTTCTTGCACTGATTCCTTTTTCAAGAAAAAAATTAGTTGATTGGAAAGGTGGAGCGGCAATGGCGGTTGCCGCTCTAATCTTCTCCCCCATCGGTGCTTACACTTCTAAGTTTGTTCCGGAAAAACCTTTGATGATATTATTTGCAATTGCTGTTGTAGTTGCTGCAGTAAGAACTCTTTGGGTTTCAAATCAAAAAGAACCGGAAGAAGTAATGCCTTTGAAAAAGAGATCAATTATTGGTGCCGGAGTTGGTGCATTCGCAGGATTCGCTGGTGGATTACTCGGCATTGGTGGCGGATTTATCATCGCTCCAATTTTAATGTGGATGGGATATAAAACAAAAGCAGCCGCAGCCACAACTGCATTCGTGGTTACCTTTTCTTCATTCAGCGGATATTTAGGACACGCAGCCGAAGGCGATATGAATTGGACTTTAACAATACTGGTTGTTGTCGCTGTTATTATTGCATCGCAGCTTGGCGCAATGTTTATGTCCGGTAAAGCAAAACCCAAAATGGTAAAGCAAGTTTATGCCGTTGTGCTTTTAGGAATTGCAATTAAAATGATTTGGGGTGTGTTGTGAAAATAAATTATGAACTGTCATTCCCGCGAAAGCGGGAATCTAAGAAGTGTTTAATTGTAAATCGGAAAACAAGAAAATGGATACTCGCTTTCGCGAGTATGACAACAAAAATATTATTATTAATCATTACTATTTTTTCATTCAATTCACTTTTTGCACAAAATGCTGAACCAAATTTGCATGGTTATATTCAAACAAGATTTACAACTGATTTTGAAAATCAAAATGATTTTATGATTCGCAGAGCAAAGTTTTGGGTTGATGGAAATGCGCCGAGTTTAGAAAATGTTTCTTATAAAATTCAAGCAGTATATCGTTCGTTTAAAGACGAATCAGTAATGCTACAGGATGCTTTTGCTGATGTGAAGTTTAACAAATTTGGTTCTATTCGTGCCGGAAGATTTGTCCCGGATTTTATGTTACAAAGAATGCAGCCCGATTATGAAATTTCCGATATTGAAAGAACCAGTGTAATTAGCGGCTTAGTTCACAGTTCAAAATCAATGGCACGACAGATTGGTGTTCAATTGACTTATCAACCGACTTATTTCCCAATTCATTTCAGCTTTGGCGTGTTCAATGCAAATCTTGAATCACCGGGAAAGAATAAAGACTTGAATTTACTTTACACATCACACGCACAAATTAATCTTGTAAAGAAGAAAGATGCCTTGCTGGAAGTTGGAGTTTCTGCTGCATATCGATATTCAAATTCAATAACGATGAATACAATTTATAATTCAGATCAACTCATTACAGGAAATGATTATCGTTTTGGGTTTGAGTATCAACTCAACTATAAAAATTTTGGTTTTCAATCAGAATATGTTCAAGCAAATATCAACAAAGATAGAGCCTGGGGCTATTATGCAAGCGCGGATTATTCATTCAATGAAAAAATCCAGGCAACTGCGGGCATTGAAAAATTTTCCGATCTCATCGCATCAACAAATGATAATGAATGGTATAGTGTTGGTCTGATTTATTACTTCACTGATAAGACAAAATTAATGGCAGATTTTAAAACACAAGTTTCCTCAGCAAAGAATAATTACTTAAGTGAGATACAGTATCAAATATTTTTTAATTAACAATAAACAACTTTCATAAACAAAGGAAAAACAAAATGGTTAATCCACAAGAATGGTTAGAGTTCGGACAAAAATTTCACGGACACAAATGCCCCGCAATGCCAATGGGCTTAAGAGTAGGCGCAGCCGCAATGAATAAACTTGGTGTTGATAGAGCACAAGATGGACAAATTATTGCGTTCGTTGATCTTGGTGAAGATCATTGTGCTACTTGCTATGCAGACGGATTGCAGGTAATAATGGGTACAACTTTCGGAAAAGGCAATATCAAAAAAACACACAAAGGTAAGTGGGCTGTAACACTGGTAGATAGAGCAAGCGGCAAAGCAGTTCGCGTTACTCCAAAAGCAGAGGCGATGCTTGCTAATAAAGCCACAAACTTCTTTACTGATTATAGAGAAAAAGGAATTCCGGCAAGTAAAGTTCCTGATGAAGTTGTTGAACCTTTAGTAATCAAAGTTATGAATGCACCAGAAGAAATGTTAATAAATATTTCTGATGTATTTGATTACAAACTTGAGCCAAAGAAAGACAGTTTTGCAGGTTTCGTTTGTGAGGAATGCGGCGAGATGACTGTCGAAGAATATGGTAGATTAAAAAACGGCAAGCATCTTTGTATTGATTGTGCTGCTAAATAAAATAATTATTCTTTAATAAACTGAAAATAACCGGAGCGGCAAAGCGCCGCTCCTTTATATAAAATAAAAAGGAGATATAACGTGAATAATTTTTACACCATATTGTTTGTAGTCGCATTATTAACATCTTCAATGTTTGCACAATCTGTATTTGATAAGGATGCTTCAGGTTTTCATAAAAAAGCAGTTATGGTTTGTGGAACAATGAAAGCAGTATCACCCACCGAGCAACAGGTTAGTAATGTAATAGCTGCTGCGGATGCAGAGCTTAAAATGTTGACTGAGAAATATAAAAATAATCCACCGGCGGAATATAAAAACGATCCGCTGTGGGCAAGTTACTTTGATGATTTTGCAGATAACCTTACCCTTGTAAAAATTTTAGCTGCTCAAAAGGATTATAAAATAGCTGCAAAGTATTGCAGCACTTTCTGCCAAATTTTTGGAAGGATGCACAGAAACAACGGTACTGTTGATTTAACCGATATGATGTTTTCTCTAAATATGCAAATGAAATTGACATCAGATATGATAAACGCAGGCAACATAACATTAGCAAAAGAGAATATTGGAATGATAAAAAAAATATTGGAACAAACTTCTGTTAAAGTAAAAAACACTGAGAACTTTGAATCGTTATTCGCTCCAATAAATAAAACAGCGACTGAATGGATAAAAGCAATTGAAACCGGCGATGCCAAGTTAGCAGATACATTATATAAATCATTTTCGGCAGATTTTCCTAAACCTTTTATTGCTTCAATGTAAATAAAAGAACTATAAGAAGGAGGCAGCAATGCTTAAAAAATTATCACTTATTCTTTTCTTTCCTATCTTGTTATTCGGACAGGAAGTTCAGAATATAGTCACGCTATTCGACTCATTAAAAACTCATCCGGTATCGAGAGCAGATGAAATTAATCTTGAGCTTTCAGAAACCGGTAAGAGTATGGCAGTCAGTCATCTTTTCCCAAACATAGATCTTTTTGGAAGATACGATTATTCCTCTGAAGCAGTTGGAATGCTGCCTTTACCTTTAAATGAAATGTTTACTTTAATTAAAGACCCAACACTTACACAGCCGTTTAGTGAAAATATTTATCGCATTGGTGCTTCTATCTCAATGCCAATTTTTGTTAAATCAATCTATAGTATGATCTCCAAAGCATCTATGATGAATAAATCTGCAGAAAGTAAAAAATATATTAATCTGCTTAAGAATGAAGCGATGGTTGTAAGCTTAAACGCAAACATTGCTTATATGGATGCGTTGGAAAAATCGCTTGAGCAAAAGAAAAACTCATTGCTGAAAACAAAAGAATTTGTAACTATTAAAGTAAATAACGGACGCGCTCCGGAATCTTCTCTTCTTAAAATTAATAACGGACTTAATGAAATAGATGTAATGAAAAACGACATCTCATTACAAAGGGAGGAGGTGCTTGCGGCAATAAGAAATTTAACCGGTGTATCATTAAAAAATGCGATACCGATGATACAGAGCGGCACTTATCAAGATGGTGAAATGAAAGCATTGGATCCGCTGAAAGAAAAATTGGAAGCTGATAGATTGGGTTATAGAGCGGAAATTGAAAAACTATTTCCAATGTTAGTATTGCAAGGAAATTATAATAGAAGTTTTGCGAAAGCTTATAATAACGATAAAGACATAGCAAAAAATTATTACACAATAGGTTTGGTGTTAAAAATTCCGCTGCTTGCAATGGATCAGTACGCTCAAATTGGTAAGAGTTCGGTTGATGTGCGGGCTTCCGAAAATGAATTAGATAAAATGAGTCTTGAGCTTTCATCACAAGCCGGACAACTGCAAAATAGTCTTCCTTTAATAGAAAACTCAATTCAGCTTTACAGCAACAGCATAAAAGATAAGGAAGAGCTATTGAAAATAGCTAAGGTAAGCTACCAATCCGATCAGATGACGATGGAAGATTACTTAAAATATGAAGATGATCTTGTACTAGAACAATCAAAATTATTTAAAGCGCAGGCGCAAAAATGGCAAACACTTGTTAAGCTCGCCGTTATTTATGGAAACAGCATAGAGGAGATAGTAAAATGATAAACTTATTTAATAGACTTGCAATGATATCCAAAGCATTAAAAATCGGAATTGCGATAGCAATACTTTTAGTTTTAGCCGCAATTTTTGTTTTGATAAGAGCGGTGAAATCGGAAGAAGCACTTCCAATAGCACAAACCTATTCGGTTACAGTATCAACAATTAAAGCCCAACTACAACAGGTTAATTTAACGCTGCCGTATCTGGCTCAAACCCAAAATGATATGGATGTTAATCTTGCATCTAAAATAGCAGCTCGAGTTGAGTATGTAAAACGCAGCGGAAGCCATGTTAGAAAGGGAGAGATTATTGCCCGCTTTGATGCGACAAGTATTGAAGCCAGCAGAAAAAGTGTTGAATCACAATTATCTGCAACCCAAACCGGACTTAAAAATTTATTAGCAACACATAAGAGAACATTGGAACTTCTTGCCGTAAAAGGAGCATCTATTGAACAATCAGAAATGGAAGAAAGTAAAATTGCGGAACTCGAAGCCAAAGTTGAGTCCCTTTCGCAAAGTTTGAATGATATTTCCAACACACTTTCTTATGCATACATAAAATCTCCGGTAGATGGACAGATATCCAAGAACACAGTTAATAGCGGCGATATGATAATGCCCGGACAACCGGTAGCGACTATAAGTGCCGGTAGTGATTTTTATTTGATGCTCTATGTTCCGGCTGACTTAAAAGTTTATAGTGTAACAGTAGATAACAAAAACTACAATGCTATTCTATTGAACACTACGCTAAATGGATTAGCTGCATATAAAGTAAATGTAGCTTCTCCCAATATGACAACCGGCGAGCGCGTTGAAGTTGATGTTGAAGTTTATAAAGGTAATGCGATTAAACTTCCTTTTGATGCTATCTTAAACAGAGATAACAAAAGTTATGTTCTTGTAAGGGAAAAAGATAAAGCCGTTGCAACCAAGATTAATATTATTCAAACCGGTGAAGATGGAGTTGTGATAAGCAACAATGAACTTGCCGGAAAAGAAATCGTTGTTGCTAAGCAGGATATTCTTTTAACTCTTCTTAGCGGTGCAACACTAAAAACGGAGGGGAGATAAATTATGTTTGAATATTTTTATAATCGTCCGCATCTGCTTTATTCGCTTATAGCGGGATTTTTTATTATAGGATTAATAGCGCTTATTACGCTACCTAAAAATTTATTCCCGGATTCTACTCCTCCTCAAGTAATTGTTATAACAAAAGTGCCAGGCGCAACTGCACAGGTTGTTGCAAATACAGTTTCAAAACCAATAGAGCAGGAAATTTCCCGGCTTGGTCTGGTAACAGATGTAAGCTCAATTAATGTTGCGAACTTTTCAATTGTTAAAGCGGAATTTAGTTATGAAAAAGGATTGAACGCCGCCGCTGTTGATGTTGCAAATGCTCTTTCAATTGCAAAAGGAGTTTTACCAAATGATGTTAACCCCGCAATTTACACAGCCGGAGATTTTGTTCTTCCCGTTGATGTAATTTCCCTTTCGCCAAAATCTAATAATATGAGTCTTGGCGATATTAGAAAAATTGCAGATAGTTACTTGAAACCATATCTGCTTAGCAATCCGGATATTGGTAATGTTGAAGTATTCGGTGGCTATGAAAGCTCAATCAATATTGAAGTTGATCCATTCAGAGCGAAAAAATATAATATAGATTTTGATAAAATAGCTAAAGCACTTCAGACACTTAACCGCGATATGCCGGTTGGTTTTGTAAAAGGTGAAAATAGTTTTTACACAATTACATTTTACGGTGAGAAAGATGAGATTGAACGGCTGAAACAAATTAACGTTTTACCAAACGTAAGATTAAGCGATGTTGCAAATGTTAGCTGGAGTTACGCAAAACGCACAAGCGGTTATATCGGCAACGGTAAACTGGCAATTGCATTGGCGATTCAGCGAGCGCCGGGCGGAAGCGTTTTGGATGTCAGCAAAGCAGCACGTAAAGAGATGGAAATACTTAAGGCAAAATATCCAAATATAAATTTTGAAATTTCTGATACGCAGCGTGATTTAATTGAACTATCAAACGAAAATATGCTTATTGCATTACGCGATGCTATTTTTTATACATTGTTAGTAATTCTGTTTTTCTTAGGAAACTTTAGAGCAATTATTGCTGCCGCTTTTACTATTCCTATGGTTTTCTTTTCAACAATTGCTGTTATTTGGTTAATCGGTGGAGACCTTAATCTAGTAATTTACACTGCTATAATTCTTGCACTCGGAATGTTAACGGATAACGCTGTTGTAGTGCTGGAAAATATAGAGCGGCATCTAAACGAGTTAAAAGAGGATTTACAAACAGCAATTAACCATGGGACAAAAGAAGTTGTCGGGCCAATATGGTCAGGCACAATTGCAACTATTGCAATCGTATTTCCGTTAATGTTCATCGGCGGTTTCCCGGAAAAAATATTTCAACCGCTTATCTTTACTTTAATTATTGCTTTGTTAATTTCATTCTTCCTTTCAATTACATTCATCCCAAAATTGTTAGAAGCTTTGTATAAAAGAGGAACCAGCAAAACAAAAGTTGAACTTTGGTTCGATAAAGTATATAATAAAACAATAGGAAGTTTAGTCGAGCCGTATGTAAGTGTAATTAAATTTTCAAACGGCAAAAATAGAATGTGGCGCCGTGTTATTCTTACACTTGGCGTGGTTTTAATTCTCGTTCTTAGCTTAAAAGTAATTATGCCAACAATCGGAAAAGATGCAATGCCCCCGATGGATACAGGAATAATTAAAGCGCAGGTAATGTTTAGTTCGAACTCTACTGTTAACAGCGCTGAAACAAAATTAGAACCATTTTTAAAATGGCTTCATCAACAATCATGGGCAACAACAAGCTCTGTTGCTTTGGGAACTGAAGCTGGTGTATTAAGTCTTGGCAGCGGAAATTTACCGGCTGAGGCAACTATTACTATTTATTGCGTTAATCGTTTCGATAGAGAAATAAATATATGGCAGATTGAAGATATCATACGTGATAAAATTTCTCATCTTGAAGGAATTAAGAAAAATGATATCTATGATTTCGGCGCTACCTCAGTATCTACAATTAAAGCAACATTGGATGTAAGATTAAAATCACCAATGGTAGATGGTCTTGCTGAAAAATCTTATCGGGTAAAAGAAGCATTAAAAGAAATAAAAGGACTTACATCAATATCCACAAGCTGGGATAAAGACTTTAGTGAAATTGTTCTTAACATTGATGAGAATAAAGCTTTGAGTTATGGCATAACTCCTTTTGAAATTGCGATGCAAATTCCGGTTCGAGGACAAGTTGTTGGACTTAACGCTGATTATCAATCTTTGAATACGCAATTAGTTCGTCTTTATCTAAAAGGTAAGTTTGGCGAAAATGAACAAACACTAAGACTATTACCAATACACACTCCTATGGGTGAAATACCTCTCGAGCATCTTGCGACAATTTCTAAAAGTTTAACCTTTGCAAAAATTGAACGCGATAAAATGCTTTACAGCATTGACATAAATGGATATCGTGCTAATCGTCCGGTAAGCCATTTAACAGATGATGCTGAAGCATCGTTATTAAATATTAAGAATGACAATGATGTAATAATGACTCAAGAAGGAGATATTGCACAGATAGATGATAGCTTTTCTCGTATGACAAAAGCTATTGGCTTGGGTATAATAATTTTAATTATGGTTCTTATTTCAATTTATCGTTCAGTAAAAATGTCTTTCATTATGATTGCCGTTCTGCCGCTTGCAATGATTGGTGCGGCTTGGGGAATGTTATTATTCCATAAACCGAGTTGTATGCCGAGTATGCTTGGGATTTTATTGCTCTTTGGGATCATAATTAAAAATGCTGTTTTGCTGATTGACTTCTATCAAAAATATAAAGAAGGTGGTGAAATTCCGTTTAATAGTGCAATAGAAAGTGTTCGTGTTCGTTTCCGTCCGGTTATGATGACGGCTTTCGGCACAATTGCCGGAATGATTCCAATTGCACTCGAGCAAGCAGTTGGATTGGAAAGATTAAGTCCCTTAGCAGATGTTGCAATTGGTGGATTGTTAATCGGTACTTTGCTAACATTAATTTACGTCCCGATGTTTGCATATATAGTTGATACAAAGAAAGAGAAAACAAAACCGATTACTGAAATTGGATAGAATTTTGATTAGAGAATAAATGCCTCCTCTGGATTAAGAGGAGGCAAATTTTATTTATTGTAAATTATAAAGGAGAATTGTCATGGCAGTCAAAAAAGAATACTCGAAAGACAAAGTAACTTGCAAAGTAACTTTTACTTTGCCAAAAGAAATTGCAGAACAATTTGAAGAAGTTGCTTTAGTCGGTGATTTCAATAACTGGGATCACAAAGCTAATTTGTTCACCAAAGAAAAGAACGTTATAACCATTGAATTGGAAGCGGGTAAAGAATATCAATTCAGATATTGCGGCGGTGGAGTTTGGTTGAATGAATCTGAAGCCGATAAACATGTGCTTAATCCATTCGGTGATTCAGAGAACAGCGTTGTTGTTTTATAAGAAGTAGAGATCTCTGAATAATTAATTCTGATGGTCATGCGAAGAATAAAATGACGAAGTAATTCAAAAGCGATTAAAGAAAGTGGATCGATTTACTTTGTAGAATTTGCAATGACATAAAAAAATTATTAATTAATGGGGTGATTTATCATTAATTTGAGGTGTTAAAATGGGATACAATAAATATCAATCACTTGTGAAAGAATTATTCTCTCTCGCCGATATCCAAATTAACGGCAACAACCTCTGGGATATCCAAATTCACGATGAAAGATTTTATAAACGCGCAGTAACAGAGGTTGAGCTTGGTCTCGGCGAATCATATATGGACAATTGGTGGGACGTTGAGAAACTTGACGAAATAATTTACCAAATTATCCGTGCTGATTTACAAAACAAAGTTAAACATAATCTTAAAGTTGCTCTTCAACTTGCCGGATTTTATTTAATAAATATGCAGACAAGGCGCCGGGCTTTTATTATTGGTGAAAGACATTATGATTTGGGTAATGATCTTTTCCAGAATATGCTTGATAAAAGAATGAACTATAGTTGTGCATACTGGAAGAACGCAACTACTTTAGATGAAGCTCAGGAAAACAAACTCGATTTGATTTGTAAAAAACTTTATCTCAAACCTGGAATGCGTGTGCTTGATATCGGTTGCGGCTGGGGTGCTTTCGGAAAATACGCTGCTGAAAAATATGGAGTTGAAGTAGTTGGACTTACTGTTTCAAAAGAGCAAGTTGCACTTGGAAAAGAATTGTGCAAAGGTTTACCGGTTGGATTTAGATTGCAGGATTACAGAGAAGTGAATGAAAAATTTGATAGCATAGTTTCAGTTGGAATGATTGAACACGTTGGATACAAAAATTATAAAGAGTATTTCCAGATAGCAGAAAGAAACTTAGAAGGAGACGGACTATTTTTACTTCATACAATCGGTGAAGTTCGTTCTACGAAAAACACGGATGCATGGACGCATAAATATATTTTCCCTAATGGAATGCTGCCATCTATATCGCAGCTTGGTAAGGCAATTGAAGGTATATTTGTTATGGAAGATTGGCATAATATCGGAGCAGATTACGATAAAACATTAATGTCATGGTTTGATAATTTCAACAACAGTTGGGATAAAATAAAAAATAAATACAACGAACGGTTTTATAGAATGTGGAAATACTTTTTACTCTCAAGTGCCGGGGCGTTCCGTGCAAGAAGTAAGAATCAACTCTGGCAAATTGTTTTATCAAAAAAAGGAGTTTTGGGTGGATATAATTCTGTCCGCTGATTCTCCGTCATTGCGAGAGACGATAGTCTCGAAGCAATCTAAAGAATAAACATAAACTCTTTTGACCTGGAAAATTAAAATGGACTTAGAAAAATATTTATCAAATTTCGATTACGAAGCCCGGAAGAAAATGAAAATTCAAATTCCCGAATTACTGGAATTACTAAAGAGAAACGAAGCTCAGTTTATTGATATTCGCTTCCAAGAGGAATTTGATCTTTGGCATTTTTCATTTTCAAAAAATATTCCGCTTAATGAAATGCCTGATAGATTGGCTGAAATTAATAAAGATAAATTAGTTGTAACTGCTTGTCCTCATTACGATAGAGCAATTATGGGCAGAATGTTTTTAATGCAAAATGGATTTAATGCAAGATATTTAGTTGAAGGTCTTTTAGGATTGGCAGATTATTTACGCGGCGATAATGCAAAACATTTTTATAATTCAAATAAAAAATCTGAGTAATAAATGTCAAAATTTGGATTAGCCCTTGGTGGCGGCGGCGCAAGAGGTTTTGCTCACATTGGTGTGCTAAAAGTTCTTGATGAAGAAAATATAAAAATCCATTCCATAACCGGATGCAGTATGGGCGCACTTGTTGGCGGATTATATGCTTATTACGGTAATGCAAAAGAAGTTGAAGAATTTATTTTTAGTGCAATGAAACATCCCAAATTTATAGAGCTGGGAATTGAAAAACTAAGCGATAACAATAAAAAAACTGACAAGAATTATTTTGAACAGTTTTATGATTATGTCGGAATAAGAATACAAGCGTTAAAAACTTTAAATCGTCTTTCTTATTTCGATGAAAAATTATCTGATGATTTTTTTTCAATGATACCGGACGTACAAATTGAAAATCTAAAAATCAAATTCTCTGCAATTGCCACCGATTTAATTTCCGGCGAGGAGATTAATTTTACCAGAGGAAGTTTAAGAAAGGTGATAAAAGCAAGTTCGGCTATTCCGGGAATTTTCCCTCCCGTAAGATTGGATGATTATTTTTTAATTGATGGTAGTGCATCGGAAAGTGTACCTGCTGGCAGAGTGCGTGAAATTGGTGCCGATAGAGTTTTGGGAGTAGATGTAACACACTGTATAAAAGCAATTGTTCAGCCGCAAAATGTATTTGAAATACTTTATCGTGCTGAAGATATTACTTCATTTCATCTTTCCGTTTTAAGATTAAGAGAAGCTGATCTGGTTATTCGTCCGCCGGTAAGACATTTAACCTGGGCTGATTTTGATATGGCAAGTGAAATAATAGCAGCAGGTGAACAAGTCGCTAAAGAGAATCTTACCGAAATCAAAAAACTTATTAACCGAAACTCTTATCTTTTTGAGTTTGAGCATTTTATTAGAAAATTTAAATCGCTTAGTTAATTTTGCATTATAGAAAAAATAAAAATTATTAGATCCTTTTTTACTTTTCAAAACACTTTATCAATTAGGAAAAACATGTCACACAATCATTCACATAATCACGGTACTGAAACATCAGAGAAAAATTTATTTATCACGATGGCTCTGAACTTTTTTATAACTATTGCAGAAATAATTGGCGGATTTATCTCCGGTAGTTTGTCTTTAATTTCTGATGCTCTGCATAACTTTAGTGATGGTATCGCAATTATAATCACATACATTGCAATGCGGTTAAGCAAGCGACCAAAAACATCAAAATATACTTTTGGATTGAAGCGTGCTGAAATTCTTGCTGCAATTATTAATGCCAGTACACTCATCATCATTAGTTTTTTTCTTATCAAAGAAGCAATTGATAGATTCTATAATCCATCTCCAATTACCGGAAGCTTGATGTTAATTGTAGCATCATTAGGATTGCTTGCTAACGTTGCAGGAACGCTCTTGCTTAAAAAAGGTTCTGAAGGAAATTTGAATATCAGAGCTGCCTATTTTCATTTATTAAGTGATGCTGTTTCTTCACTTGCTGTTATTATCGGTGCGGTGTTTATAATTTTTTATAAGATTTATTGGATTGATCCGCTTTTAACCGTTCTGATTTCACTCTATATCTTAAAAGAAACGTATGAGATTGTTAAAGAGTCTGTTGAAATTTTGATGATGTCAAATCCTGAAGGAATTGATTTGGAAGCAATAAAAAATATAGTGGAAAAAATTCCGGGAGTTATAAATATTCATCACATTCATTTATGGAAATTAAACGATAACGACACGCACTTTGAAGCGCACATTGAAGTTGAAGATATGGCAGTTAGTAAAACAATAGAAATTCAAAAACAGATTGAACAAAATCTGCACGATAAATATGAAATCAATCATACTACATTGCAATTTGAGTGCGGCGCGTGCGATAAAGTTGGTATTATTAATAATGACTAAACTGTCAAATATGTAAGTTGAATTATTTTATCTAAACTGTTAATAAAAAAAAGGGACGCCGAGAAGCGTCCCAAACAACCACACAGATAGAGAGATATTATTTAAGTAAAGACATTTTCTTTATTGATACAAAATCACCAGCCTGAATTTTGTATAAATAAATGCCTGAAGCTAATCCTTTGGCATTCCAGTTGAGCTCGTATGTCCCTGCTGTTTTAAATTCATTCATCAGTTCTTCAACTTTCTGCCCTAATAAGTTATAAACAACAATGCTAACATTTCTTGATTCAGCGATTGAAAATCTAATCTTTGTTGATGGATTAAAAGGATTAGGATAGTTTTGACCCAGTTCAAAAGAAGCAGGCAAATTATTTAAATTTGTTTCTTCAATAGAACTTATCAAATTGTAATCAGTATTTTGTGGGTCATAATTTGTCCAGCTTGCATCCCATTGTTCTCCGTTTGGATCAAATGCACCTACATAAGTTGTTGCAGTAAAAAATCCATCCAGTAATCTTGAATTTGTAAAACTTGCACCGCTGGCTGCTGGTGAATTTCCTGATGGTACTGCATTTGGCGCTGTTAAATTAAATGCATCCGCCAAACCTAAATCTGCACTTGAAGTGTATGTTCTGTTTCCATATCCAGAATTATTATACCATGAGGAAACATCAAAACCATTTACATCGCTTGTTAATAATTTACCACTTTGTGAACCTGCAAATATCGTATTCCTTATTTGTAAATTATCTCCGGTTGCGCCATCTGCACTTCCCTGTGATTGTATAAACAATCCGGTTGGATATCCTGTTATTATTGAATTATATATCGATGTTAATGTTGACCTTCTTAAATGTGCCCCTCTTTTATAGTTTGGACTATATGCTGTAAAATCAGGTGTTACCAATGGTCCAACCAATGTCATATTTGAAAACAATGGCTGAGTTCGTGGTGTATTTAATGTGCCTGAACCATCGTTATCTGATTCAAATCCATTGCTTCCGCTTATATCGGCTACATTTGGATTTGTAAATGAAACTCCAAATTGTACTTTCCCGTTAAATCCAAAATCTGTATCAAAATTATCATCGACCGGGTGGAAAGAAATTAAATGTTTTGCATTTACTGTGCCTCCAAACCACTCAAAAGAATCATCCCCTGAATGACTTACTTGCACATAATCAATTTCTGTTTGCCTTCCTACTCCACCTATTGTCAATCCATTGATTTCGTTATCAGGCAAAAATGCTATCCCAGGAAATTCTATTCTTACATATTTTATTATTCCTGAGTTATCATCATCATTCGGATTTGCTCCACCTCCCATTATTGTTCCAGTTCCACCTTCTATTGTTGCTGTGCCTCCTGGTACGTTCAATGACGCATTTCCTACTACTATTAATCCTCCCCAGTCGCCTGATGCTTTCTGTCCAACCGGCTGCTGGCTTGTAAATATAATTGGTCTTGCTTTCGTTCCCTGTGCATTTATTTTTGCACCACGATTTATTATCAATGTTCCTTTACTTGATTTTTCACCATATAGTATTGTTCCTGCTTCTATTGTTAGTGTTGCAGGCGGGTTTACGTTTACAAATCCTCTTAGTAAATATTTTTTACTTGAAGACAATGTCATGTCAGAATTTATATCCCCTTCTAATACTTCATCATATGAAGCTATTTGAGCAAAGACAGACACACTGAAAATTAACTGAAATAATAAAAAGTACAACGATTTTTTAAGCATTTAAGCCTCCTAGTTTAGTTTATATGAAATTCCTGCCGATAAACTTGATTCGCGACTATTAAGTCGTGCAAGTTTTGAACCTTGTTTAAATATCTGATCCTGTGATAAAATATCTTTATATGAAAGTTTAATATTCAGAAAATCTGAAATATCTTGAGATAAAGTCAAATCCAATGCATCGCGTGGTTTTTCAATAATATCTTCATCATATGCAGTGGCAACTTCTATTATTCTTTCGCCAATTTTGTTATAAAGAAGTGATATATCCGTTCCTGATGAAATATTCTGATAATAAAGACCAAAATTGAAAACATAAGGTGATTGTCCCTGAAGTGGTCTTCCCTCTCTTGCAACTGTTGTTTCGGAACCTTTTACTGTTACCTCAGATTTAATCCAAGAAGCATTTGCACCAACTGAAAAATCATTAAGCAAATTAGTTAAATATTTCAGTGAAAATCTTCCTTCGATTTCAACACCATAAACTTTTGCATTGTCCGAATTAAGAAATGTCCTTTCTGAACCTAATGAACTGCCCGTTACAACCACTTTTTCAATTGCATCGGTAATTTCCTTATAGAAAAATCCAGCTGATAAAACTTCACCTAAATTAGGAAAAATTTCACCTCTGAAATCAAGATTGTTAATTTTTGCCCGCTTAAGATTTTCATTTCCACGGACAGATGTCTGAGTTGCAAAATCAAAATATGCAAAAGGTGCAAGCTCACGTAATTCCGGACGATTGACTGTTTGACTGAATGATAACCGTAAATTAGAAGACTCACTTAATTTGAAAATCAAATTCATTGCCGGCAGCAAGTCGCCTTTTTCCAATTTAATTTTTATGTCTTTTTGATCAGACAAGTCACGTGATTTAATATTTTGAACTGAATTTTCATATCGAACACCTCCAATCATGCGAAAGTCTCCGCCAAACACTTCAAATGGAATTTCTGCCTGCATATAAGCTGCATAAATATCCTGATCAGCATTATAGTTATTAGTTCCATTTGCATATTCAGCAATGGAAAAACCATTCTTTCTGAAATTTTCTGAATTAAAAATTTCATCCTGAGGAAGTCTCAGCAAATTAAAATCTGTGTATCCGTTACCGGGTGCATTTATAATAACACTTATCAGCCTTGAATTAAATTCCCTATTTGTAGTTTCTAGCAGAGATCCAAATTTAATTTTTGAACTTCCAATTGGTAAAAGAAAATTAGTTGCAAATCCTTTGGTATCTTCATTCATATCAGAATAAAATCTTCCGCCGTTTTTCAGATTTGGTTGAAAACCAAGAACTGCACTGAATGGATCATCTGTTCCCAAATCTCTTGCATAAGTAATTCTGCGATAATCAGGTTCATCTTTTTTTGAAAGTGAATTGCTGAAATTCCAGTCAACTTTTAGTCCGCCCAAACTTTGGAAATAATGTTCGCCGAATACTTGTCCTGAGTAAACTTCTCTTGAAATGAATCTCATCGCAGTCTGATTTTGTTCTGTTCCGGCATCAGAATATTGAGCACCATTCAATACTGAAACTTCATCATCTGAAGAATGACTATAAGTGTTCTTCAGACTTATTTTGTGATTACCATTAAACTTGTAACTGAAGTTAAACAATCCGCCCCAAAGAGTAGAGAATTTGGATTGAGTACCTTTGAATGCAAATCTTTTTTCACCGCTGCCTTCAAATTCATTTCTTTCTATATCATTTAACTCAAAGCCACTTTTATATGATAAGCCTGATACAAACCCGAAATTTTCACCAAGAAGTGTAACCCCGTCTCCAAAGGAAATCATGAAATTATTATTTAACGGAGCTTTTGTACTTGTAGGTTTCCACTCGTTTTTAAATAACCTAGCAAAATTATTTATTTCATCAGCTGAAAATCTTTTAGCATTCAGATTAGCGGGAAATTTAGCGGGAAGCCCTCGTGTCCCGTCATCAATACCAAGGAAATCTTTGCTGCCACCATTATAAGTATTAAAATTTTCAAAACTTGTATTTGATCCATATGAACTACCGACCGAAACTCTCAAAGTTAATTTTGAAGGAAAATCTACTGTATTTACGTTTACAATTCCACCAGCGTAATTTGCCGGTTTATCAGGACTGAAAGATTTATCAATAACTGTGTTTTCAATTAAGTTTGCAGGAAGTAAATCAAATGCAAATGAGCGTTTTTCATTTTCAGTTGATGCCAATGAAGTGTTGTTTAAAAGCGCGCCACTGTATCTCTCACTTGTTCCCCGAACAAATATATACTTACCTTCCATTACTGAAATTCCGGTAACCCTTTTCAAAGCATCGCTTGAAGTTGCATCCGGAGATTTCTTAATTTGTTCAGCACTGAATCCATCACTGATTGAATTTGAATTTTTGCGCTGATTAAGTAAAGCAGCTTCAAATGAATTAACAGCCTTTGCTGCAACGATTACTTCTTCAGTTTCAAATGATTGAATTTTAAGTGAATGTTTGATTGTTGTTGTCTGCCCTGAAACTACTTCAACTTCTGTTATTTTGCTTTTAGAGTAACCAATACTGGAGATAATAAGGTTATATTTACCCGGAGCGACTGACGGAATAGCAAATTTTCCATCCAGATCAGCCGCTGCACCAAGGTTTGTCCCCTCAATTAAGATGTTGCAACCTACAATCCCCTCACCTGTTTCATAATCGGTTATCTGCCCAGCAATTCTTCCATTCTGAGCAAATGCCGGAATTGAAAAAATTAGAAACAGGAAAAGTATTTTTCTGAACAAGGATAATTTCCAAGTAAATGTTAAAAAATTCATTTTTTTTCTCTCTCTCTTGTGGTTAAAAATTTACGAAGTAAACCTACTCTTTCAATGTTAACTCAATATTAAGTCAGTGTTAAGAAACTGTTAAGATTATACTTTGAATTTTATTTTGGATGAATTTTGATATGCTGTAAGAATGCCTTTTTAAGAAGTGTTTTTATTTTGATAGCTATTTGAAATAAAAGAAATTCTTTCCCAGTATTTTAGGTAAAATTATATGAGGTTGGCACAAAAGCAATAATTTGTCATTCTTCAACTTTCGTCATCCGTCTTCAGTTTATTGACTATGACAGCGACAGATCGGTTTGACAGTAATAATTACTTTTGAGTCAGCTTTTATTGTAGTTAAGAATATTCATTGTTACTTTTAAAGGATTGATAATATGAAGATTCAAAATCTTTTTACATCACTTCGTTAAAACAACTAAATGACTTGTTGTCGGTTTATTCTTAATTTCTTTAATGATTTTTAATTCAGCTTTATCTGCCAAACCTTTGAGACCTCCGTTGCGAACATAATTTTTATAATTTCTGTAATGCTCACTTCCGGCAGCAAACTCAACAACTTCATTCAACTCACTCCAAAATCCACTTGGCTTTGGAGCAAGATAATCACCAATAATTATTTTATCAGCAATTTGAGATAACTCATTCAAAAGATTTATTCTTTCATCTTCATTTACTTCGTGAATTACATAAGTCATCACTGCATAATCGAAATGAAATTTTTGTGATAAGAGATCAGAAAGATTTGTATGATGAAAAGAAATTTTTTGGTTTGGATTTTTTGAAAGAGTTTTTTTTGCTTTATCAATATTTTTTTTAGATAAATCTATTCCAACTACTTGTGAAACTTTATCTGCAACTGAGAAGGAAAATCTTCCTGTTCCGCAGCCAACATCAACAACAGAAGAATTGGTTTCGATTAAATTTTTTATCAGAGCAAATAATCTATCCTGATTTGGGGCAATAAAAACATCATAAAACCAGCCGTCGTACCAATGATTTTTATTTTTTTCCATCGATTAATTTTTTTTATAAAAATATTTCCCGGTTACTAAAAGTCCTATAAAAACAAAAACTGCAAAAATTAAACTACTAATTGAAAGTTGCATTCCGCCAGAAAGAATATGACCACTTGTACAGCCATCAGCCATTCTAGCTCCGATAATTAAAATAAATCCACCAATGAATGACCAAAGAATTCTTTTGAATGGAGAACTTCCTTTATATTTTTTCCAATTGCTGTGTATTAAAGTTAATTTAAATTCTTTCTTTACAACTGAAATAATTAAAGCTGATAAAAAAGCCCCAAACAGGAAAATCAATTCCCAACTTCCGGGTTTTTGTATTTTTTCAAAATAGTTATTGTGTATTAATCCAAAAGAATAATCACATAAGTATGGATAAGTTGTTGAAGCTCCAATTGGTCTATCTGTAACCACAGTTGAAAAAGTAATTACATCCAAAACTGCAAGAGCAATTCCTGCATATAACCATTTTAAGTCTTTTACATTTTCTTTTTTATGAATTAAAAATGCAATCCAAATAAACAACGCACCAAGAATAATAGCCAAAAAGTAAAAAATAAAATTATTACCAATTATTGAATTGAGCGAAATTGTCCCAAAATCTGGTCCCAATATTCCTTGTATTGATGGTAATACTAAAGTGTAAATCAATCCACCAAATAAACCGCCGATAATTCCAATCAAAGCATCTAACGAACCTTCACCTAATGAAACGGGCAGCGTTCCCGGACAATATCCCAAAATTGCCATACCACTCCCAAATATAAATCCACCTAAAATCACTCCACCTAAAATAAGCGGCTTGATATGATATGAAGCTAAACCAAGACCAATTTCAATATTGATTAAAATTATTCCGGTACCAATTGCAACTGCGATTGCTTTAGCAACTGCAAAGTTTTCAATTGTTGCTAAGCCGCTAATGGTATTATATCTGTTAAGTTTAGCGTATTGTAATATACTGCCAAACAAAAAACCCAAAATTAAAATTAAAATTGTGAGCATAAAAAAATCCTTATGATGTTTTAATATTCATTTCTTATTTATTAAAAAAAAATTATCTCGTCCATCCCCACTTTTTGAAAATCATTTCACCATCAGAGGAATTTAAATATTCAATAAATTTTTTAGCTGTGTCTTTTGTTTTCCCTAAAGTTGTCAGAACAACATCTGTAGGACGATAAATTGCATAGTCGGGTTCAATACTTACAACATCAGCCAAATTGGGATTCGATACCTGCCAGATATTCCAAATTATCCAAACATCAATTTCTGGATTATTGATCCATTGCTGTTTGGCTTCTGCACTATTTTTTGCATAACTAACAATGTTTTTACGTATCAACTTTACAGTTTTTAGATCGCCCTTTCGACCTGCCATATCTTCCCAAGCACCGGTCAATCCTGCGCCATTAACAACAAGAATCTTTACCCCTGTTTTAAGAATATCTTTTATACCACTAATTTTTTTAGGATTACCCGGACGAACTAATAGCGAAAGAGGTCTGATATATAATGGTTGCACATCTGAGTCAACAATTTTTCCATCGAGAGCATTCACAAAGTCAGTCATCATATTTTCCGAACCACTGTAAATGATATCGGCATTATGTTTTGCTTTATTTAACCATTGTGGAGTTGGACCTGCTGTAACAATGACTTTGATACCTGTACTTTTCCCAAAAAGGTCTGCTGCATCTTTCATTGCCGGAGCTGGTCCTCCGGGTCCATAAACATAAATTGTATCTTGTGCAAAATTAAAACCTGGAAATGCTAACAATATTATGTACAAAATGAAAAAATAATTTTTGATATTTTTCATAAAATTTTCTCCTATCTGTTTGATATTATTTAATTGTAGTAATAATTACGAATAATGAGCTTACAGAAATAATTATCCAAAGAAGTATTCCTTGAATCAATGGTTTAACGCCAACATTTTTTAGTACCTCTTTAGAAAGTCCTGCCCCGATTAGAAAAAGTGTTATTGTTAAACCGATTTTTGCAAAATAAACTATGGAACTGGAAATCCCGCTAATGTTAATATAAGGTAAATAAGTTCTTCCAACAGAAGCAGCAAGAAATAATAAAATAAAATAGGGAAAAGAAATTTTAGAACTTTTACTCTTGAATAAAATTGAAGTAACAAAGGCAATAGGAACAATCCACAATGTACGTGCAAGTTTAACAGTAGTAGCTATTTGCAAAGCTGCATCACCATATTTAGCTGCGGCGCCAACTACTGAGCTTGTATCGTGAATGGCAATGCCAGCCCAAAAACCAAATTGATTTTGCGTCAGATGAAGTAAATGACCAATGATCGGAAATATAATCAGTGCTACTGAATTTAAAATAAATACAGTGCCTAACGAGACAGACATTTCAGAGGCACTTGCATTGAGTACCGGAGATATTGCAGCTATAGCACTACCACCGCATATTGCGGTTCCGGAAGAAATTAGGTGAGATGTTTTCTTATGAATTTTCAACCATCTTCCTAAAAAATAACCAATTATTAAAGTGCCTGATATTGAAATTATTGTGAATGGAATTCCTTCTTTGCCGACTTTCATAATTTCACCTAAATCCATCCCAAAACCTAAACC
>Ga0210044_10002094_pt1 | contig 30008 bp, 39 predicted proteins | sample CryGey13umfilter_2_FD_183959 | JGI IMG/M metagenome (GOLD analysis project Ga0210044, IMG submission 183959) | Groundwater microbial communities from aquifer in Utah, USA - Crystal Geyser 4/9/14 3 um filter (SPAdes) (version 2) | ecosystem: Environmental > Aquatic > Deep subsurface >... | reverse complement strand
GTCGAAGACAGGTCTCGTGTTTCCTTTTCCATGGAGAGACGAGCGGTACCTTTTTGTGCGTCAATAACGGGGGGAACGGGGGAGATTTGTCCGGGGCTTGATGTTAAACCCTGAGTGTTCCCGGTGAACTGCGGCGTTTTAAGTATCCGCCGCTGTTCAGGTTTTTCCACGGAACCGCCTGACAGCTGAGGTTTCCCCGTAACGGAGCTTAAGAAACTGTTTAACGCTTCGTTTGAGAGTTCCCTCGGGCCGAAGGAAATCCCTCCCGGCTGGAGTCGTGTAGGCTCAGCTGTTTTTGTTCTTTCAATCGGCTGTCCGGGTACCGCGCCGGGAACACGAGGCGAAGACAAGCCGGAGAAAAGCTGATTGATTGTGTCAACGGGAGCCGTCGGCGTGCGGGCGTTCGGGTCGGTGATTAGGGGAAGACCCCTTTGTTCATTCAGTTTATTTAGGGCGACATTTTCCCTGCCTATTTTCGTTCGCTGCGCTCCCATCAGACCCTCGAAAAACTCACTCAAACCCGGATTATTCGGGAAAGCATTCTCAAGCAGCGGTTTGAACGCATTGAGATTTTCAAGACTTTTCACATCTTTCAGACCGGAAAAAAGAAAATCACGTAAAGCATTTTCATTTGTCAGGGCTTGCTGATCTTGAGCCTCTTTAAGTCTTTGCCTCTCAAGTTCGGCGGCCTGTCCTCTTGCTCTCATGCGATTGAAGGTATTTGCGATATTTAATCCACGGAGAAAACCTTCACTTATTTCATCAGCCATTATTTTTATCCCGTTTTAGGTTTTTTTACCTTTACCGCTCGCGGCCAATCCGCCCCCCGCCGCGGCAGCCCCGGCTGGAGGAAAAAGCGACGCCGCGGCCAATCCGCCCCCCACGCCGAGAGCCGTTGCAATCGGGCCCCCGATACCCGCAGTACCTCCCGATGATACGGACTGTTGATTTCCCTGCCGGGCAAGTTCTCGTGACTGTTCAAACTTGCTCTGTTGTATCGGGTTAAATTCAAGGGATTGATTTTGCGCGTTTTGCAGAGCTGAGACATCCAGTCCGGCGCGTTGCAGGAGAAGGCGTCCAACATCGGATACCAAAGGCGCGAATTGCGTTATCCCCTGTTGCAGCGCCTGAGGTATGATGCTTGAGCGTGCAATCCCGAAATCGTTGATATTTCCCGTTTGCAGCCGCTGTCTGCCGAAATTCTCCCCGGAACCGCCGGAGAAGAAACGATTAATTTCATCCGCGGCTTGAGATTGACCGCGAAGATTTTCATCAATGGCACGTGCAACAATCGGAACTTGCGTCGCTCCCAATTCGCCTTGCAGAAGTTTTGTGAAAATATCCTGGATAGGCTGCCCGACGCTGGTAAAAAGATCCCGCGCCTGGTCGAGCCCCGGTTGTCCGGCGTTCTGCACCTGTTCAAATAATCGATTCGCGAAATTGAGAACAATATCCTCTGTTTTCGTATCCGCGTTGATTGGTATATTTTGTATTGGCGGAGGCCCGGAACTGGATTTAGCGGCTTTTTCACCCATCCTGTTTCCCCTTCTTGTTTAAATATTTAAAATTACTCTTGTGGAGATGCACCAGCCAGCCCGGTTTATCCTCAAATAAATCAGGAATTACCGTACTAATAGAATAACCGAGTTTTACATGCATGTCGAGAATCTCAGGCCTTTTCGTGAGTCCGATAATGGTGTTATAGACCAGGAACGCTTTTTGCAATACCTCAATCCAGCGTTTAAAAACGCCGGGACTATGCCTTTTATCCTTACGAACCCAAAAACCTTGACACGCGGCGCTTAAAAACGGCGAGAACCAAACACAAAGAAAGAGACCTTCATCGTCAAGATCAAAAAACAACTCACAAGGAGGCCCCATTTCTTTAATAAAAAAGGACAGAGATCGCATACTTGGCATGAATATTGTATCTATTTCACCGCTTTCCGAGAGCATTCCAAACCAGCTTGTAACAAGCAGAACGTGTTGGTTGTTTTGAATATCGAATTTTACCATCGTAAAGACCTTTCATTATTCAATGTTCGCTTGAGGAAGGTAAACATCAAAAAGAATTTCAAATATCTCCACGGAAGCCATGAGAGAACCGGTCAAACGCAGGGAAACTTTATGTCCTTGACGGCCTATGTTGAGTTCGTGGATACAGCGAGTGGCGTTTGTGACTGAAGGCAGCGTTATTTCCGTATCATCAATAACGATAACGGGGAACAGTACCTGACCGTTGAGATTCGCGTCAAAAATGATTCGCTTCAATACCGCTGAAAAATCCGAACCTGAGAAAACCGCCGGTGTTTCAATTTCAAACGATATTGCAGTACCATTATCATCACTCGTATTTTCATTTTCAAGAATAAGTACTTTATCATTAAATGAAGCAAAAAGTTTTGAAGTCTCCTGGTCATAATGCAAAGCCTTTGCGCCGATACCGATCTCCCGCCAACGATTCCTCCTGAAATCATAAGCAAGCGTCGCGACCTGATCGGAAACAGTATACTCATCAGCGCCGAATGTCGCCACGATACCGTTGAAATCAGCGATTCCGGCGATTGTCTCGCCGCGAAAAATGGACTCAATTGCTTCAATACCGAGAGACGTTGAATTAACCCCGTCAAAAAGACGAATGGAATCATTGGCTTGATAGATGATACCGAAATTGGTTTTTATGACTGTGAATGGTTGGCTTGTACCTATTGCATTCCCAACCTGCGACGCCGTGAAGATGGACTCGGCTCCGCCACCGATAATTTCATGAATGCCGGTCTGCGTGAAAACATAAAAACGACCGTTCCAGGCGATGCCTTTCTGCGTCGGATCATCATCGTTGGTCACATCCAGAAACCCTTCAACGGACTCCGGGCGGCCTTGCGCCGAATAGTAGACACGTCCTTTTTTACCCGTTCCGGAGTCCCGGCACCACCACATCCTGCCGTCATGCGGCCCTTCGCAATCGGCGTAAGTGTCCGCAGGCGGATCGTTGTCCAGAGGTAATTCCAAACCCGTGAGAGCCGTATCGGCTGTATTATCCTCATAGGAAGTTACGGTATTGTTCAATATCGTATGGAGAAGAAAGAACGACGCTCCGCCTGCCGTTGTGCGCCAAATTTCACGAGCGGTCACCTGAGGATCGCCGGAGAGAGGAATATTCGTTAAATCTGCCTTTTGTGCTGAAAGCGTCACGGATTGCGCCGTCGGATTGGCGTTACTTCTCGTTCCGTCAGTCTCATTGCGAAAAGTCACGAGATATTGATAGGTACCTGTGAGGACGCCCGCGACCCCGGCGGAAGCGGTAAAAGACCCGTCGGCGGGCGCGTCGATACCCCATTGATTGACTACGGCGCTTGTATTTATTTTAAAGAGATCGCCGCCACCGGAGACATAAAGGATGTCGGTTTTACCCACCGTGGGAGGCATTGCGATCATCGTAAGACGATCGCCGGAAAGGCCTGTTTTTCGGCTCACCCCGGATTGATAGAATACGGTTGTGGCGCCTTGGAAAAGAATATCGTTGAAACGCTTAAGGGAGTGAACGTCCGCGAGATTTTCCTCGGAAGTTGAACCGTTACGGCTCATGATGCTGTTCGTGGAAGTCGCTTTAACTCCCTTGAAACGTCTCCAGGAACCTTCCGGCATGTTTTCCTGCGCACCCTCAAGAAAAAGTCCACGTCCGGTATCTTTAAATCGTATCTTCGGCATTATTTAAACCATTCCTTGAACCAACTGAGCAGTGAAAAAATACCAGCGAAAAAACCGCTCCCGGCCAGCCAACGCAGACGATTACCGTCCTCAATCAGTCCGCTTCTCTTGTCCTCACCGCGAAGGATTTTATCATGCTCGGCGACGCGCTCGGCCAGAGGTTCAATCATGAGTTTGGTGGTTTTGGCGTACTGTTCAAACCTGCCGTCAAGAGCGTCTTCCAGGTCTTTGCGTGTAATCATTATTTTATTCGGAATCTGCGGGCGATCACTCAGGCAAAATCGGCTCCGTCAAAAAGTTGATAAATGACGTTTGCCCCCGGATCAATAATATAATTGAAAATACTGATCGAACCGAGAACGCTTGAAAGTATTGTACCGGAACCCCCGGCGGATTTTATCGTTTTTACAATTCCGTTTATCCTGCCTGTGACGGTATCATGGTTTAAAATTTTCGCCGAGGAAGCGTGCTGTGTGATAATCAGGGCGATATTTGTTATGACCGTCGTTGAGATATTCGTAAAATCCAGCGTTGTTATATCCTCAGTCATCGAATGCCGATGAACTTCACCGATGTTCGCGTCGATGGTTAAAACACCGGATGATACAAGGGCGGCGCCTATTGAACTTTCATGGGATTGACCTTTATTGATCGAATCCGTAACGGCTGTTCCGGCGCCGAGAGATGTAAGTTTATTGTTATTCATATTGATATTGCCATAAATCTGTGGAACCGCTCCATCCAAACCCTCGATGCGTTGGAGTTGAACAGTCAGACGCGAGAAGAGTGTATTTAATTGCCTCTCCAGATCCTTGATATTTTTTGACGCGGATAATTTATAAACTTCTCTGGGCATCAGATAAAACCAAGGATAACATCGGCGAATTGCTGGCAAGCCCGCGCAAACTCAAAATCCCTGTGATCGGACTCACGGGAAAATTCGCGGCTGAGAATCATTAGAGCCAAAAGCAAATCAAGATAATCCTGAACATCTCGTTTTACTTTTGTCACGACAACAGCCACGGCATATTCCGGGTAATCAACGCCGAAGGGTTGACCGAAAGCAAAGATAAAATCCTTGCCGCTTTCCTGTGGTTTCGGATAGAGGCGAAAAGTTTTTACTGCCTGCTCATCAAAAGTAAAAGCCTGCGGAACGCCTTTTTGATCCCGCCAATTTATGTCCTGTGAAAGGATACTTGAGATAGATGTTCGGTACAGCTGATTATCATCGTAAAAAACCGAAAGAAGCCTGCCGGAATCCTCGCTCAAGGTGTAAGTTTCCTGATCCTTCGCTGATGTTAGAAGTTCTACGGAAGTGGAAAAATCCCGCTGTTGCAGGTCGTTGACGGCGTCGTCATAGTAGGTATCGATAATCACGGAATCCGCCTGCTGTAAGGCAAGTTCCTGAACAAGCTGTAAAACATTAGTTTTCGACATTCTCTATTTCCGGCTTAGGAGCGATACGGTCATACCTTGAAAGATACCCGCAAATGCGGCGATCCGAAAAAGCGGATAAATCCATGATAAATTCAGTATCGGAAGGTCTATCCATTAATTGCATCCAATCTTGTTTTTAGTTTTGTAGTCAGTTCCGCCGCCTGCGCGAAGTCCTTCTGTCGAAGAAGAAGCAATATTTCGGTTATATCCGTCGCGATCGGTAGGGCGTGTTTCGGCAAAACCAACTCCGTATTTTCGCTCGCCAGACCTTCAGTATCAACAACGTATGTAACGGTTACCTCGCTCGATCGGGGGATACCAGGATAGAGCGCGAGAACGTCACGACCGAACAGGGCAAACGCCTCGAATTGATCGCCTGTGTCCCGTACCCAATTGGGGCAAATAGCCTGAAGTTCCGTTGTCGTTATGCGGTAAAGATCCCGGTTATTATGTCGAACGCCGAGAATTCTAAGAGAAGAGGGGAAATTTACATCAACGGGATACAGAAGACGCCGGGGAGACGTTGATAACGTCGCAGAGGAAATAACGAGTTCAAGGATGGCGTTGGTGAGTTTTTCGGCTCGGGCAAGCGTTTCCCTCGTGAAATCCCTCGAATGAAAAGCTCCTTGAGGGTCGCGAACTCTCTGAAGAACGCTTGTAATGAGACTTCCCGCTTTTGTCGTCATATTTCATATCAGATCAAGGATGACCATTGAGAATTGACATAGGCGTGCGCATTCGTTATATCCCCTCCCATGCCTGTACCGCCTGAATCCAGGATGAAAGTGGCATCATCAACTGCTTGAGATTGATTGGCAAGAGCTTTTTTAATATCTTTCCAGATCGTACGCTGTCTTGCCGCCGTGTTTCCCCAGATACCGGCGACATCGGGATTACCTGAGGTTAAAGCAATGCCCATTTGACGTTCCATCAGATTAATCTTCACGCCCTCAATGATGGCGCTTGAGTCGATGAAACTCGGTAACTCCTCATCGATATCGTATTCCCTCGGTCTGATATAACCGGTGTAATGAATTAAAACAGCGGAATCGGAATAAGGGTAAAATTCAACAACTTTGCTCCCTGTGTCGTCCACGCTAATTTCAGACCATAGAGAGGGGCCGGAAGAAACATCCTGACGGGAAGGTTGAGTACGATCAATAACGTCAAGGTTCCGGGCCATGAGAGGAATACCCGTCTTCGAGTTAACAAAAGTGCCGAGTTTGACAATACCAGGCGCAAGGGAAATACGCCGAGGGATGATACTGTAACTTGTCGAAGTATTTGAACCGTTGATATAAATGGTTTTGAGAGAAGCGGTTATCCCGTCCCAACCCGCAATTTCATACCAATTTGATCCGATACGAATGAAACGCCCGATAATATCGTTTGACCATGCCGCAAGAGCCGTGGCGTCGGGAGTGATTACCTTTGAATTTTCCGTGACGGCAATCGTGCCCGCCGAGATACGCGCGGGTTGTACAACTTGAAATAATCGACGGAAGGGCTTCAGATATCCGGTTGAAGCCCATTCCTCGATTCGTTGGTTTATCCAGGTAATGTTAAGGAGATCGGGAGAAAGTCCGAGAGAACTCGCGGCGATATTACCAACCTGCCTTAATCTCATCAACCGGTACTCCCGTAGACTCCTCTATAACTCCCATATCCCTCAGTATGCCTTTGATAACTGGTGAAAACCGCATTCTTCGTACGGGGGTCGTCAAAAGAATCGAAAATGGGATGGTCACGCCACATAAACCAAAGATCATGAACGCCTTTGGATGCCATGAGAAACCAATTCGTTGAGGTCGTCAGGTAGTGGTATACGCGCCATTGAAGATCATCGGCGACAAGACTGTTAAGTTCATTATCGGCGGTAAAAGGTTTGCCGGAGGAACCTAGAATCTCTCTTGCCGTCCATTTATTTGCCGGGTCGATAACGACAAGAGTTGGAGTCATCAGGACAGGCAGATTACGTTCATTCGTCAAACCTTCAAAATTCGAGATACCGGCCTGAAGGCCTGTGACGGAGAAGGAAACATCAACGGCAGGTCTGTTACTTCGCGTGACTCCATCGATACCAACGTGCGCCGTGGAGCAGAGCGAGGTAGAGTCGAAACCGGTGAAGTTTGCGTCAAAAGCGTTGTTTAGAATGGAGGCCGCCTGCACTTCCTGACGGTTTACGGAAGCTCGTTTCATCTCGGCGGACATTTCCTGCATAAGTCCGTAGAGATCATCCCTCCACATTTCCCACGTCACTTCAAAGGCCATGCCATAAGCGACAGCGGAATAGTTGACGGAACCTCCCTGCAAGGGCCTGTCAAGAACAAACTGAGTCCCCTGCGGTTTCGGTGGCATGGTTCCGAGACCTGAAAACTGCTGGTCAATCTGCGGGTTCCATTCCATACCCTCGACGTTGAAAATTGTGGGAAATTCGAGATCCCGCTGTTTACCGGTTTCAAAATAAACCTTACGCAGGCCCGGATTGAGTAATTGAGCCAAACCACCTGTCGTTACAATTCCACCTGGCATTTAAATCACCTCCAATTGTTAGTTAGCGAATGCTGTCGTGTCCGTGAGGAACATAAAGTAAACTCTGCCGTTGACCGTTCCGACGGGATCTTTGAAACCCACAACGCGAACACAGGGATTGGTATTGTCCGTTTTGTCCACGAACCAGTCACCGGTAGCGAGTTGGAGCGGGTATAATGCATAGAGATCAGCGGCTGCGATTGCCCCCGCTGAGATACTGGTTCCAATATTGCCCTCGAAAATAACGCCCGGAATGGCCGGGACATATTCGATATCCCCGCCCGGGACCCCGCTCGCAGGTTCATTAGCGATACCGAGAATGTTATTCACCGGTTCCGTGGCGGCTTCCTCAATTTGCCCCGCCGTATTGCTCACAATAAGCGGATCACCGGCGACAAATGTCGAAGAAGCTTCTTCCGCTCCGTGCATGATCGGAACTGCGTAAAGTCCGTTTAAATTAGCGACTGAAAGCCTTTGAACTGCCATGAATTTTCACCTCCTTATTTTCTGATTGTCATACCGGGAATATTACCGTCCCGGAGCATCCCGTCAAACTTTTTCGCGGCGATTTCCTGAGCCTGCATTCTGTCGAAATCACCCGTGTTAACGGAAACTTTTCCGCCATGGCGTCGGGCGGATTCCCCCAGTTCCTCCAAAACCGCCGTGACTCCGTCACTGCGTCGTTTGCGTTTCTCGCGCTCATGCTTCTGAAGCAGCATGTAAATATCAAGTTTACAACGCATCAGAATGCAATCGCCGATCCTTCGCGTACCGTCAACCTGTTTTAAATCTTTTGCTTCGGGCATGTCGTGAAGAACAATTTCCCAGGTCGCGTGCCGTGTACCGTTGATGCTGACTTGAGTGTTCATGGCTTTCCGAACTTCAAGACCTTTTGCCGTACTCGGATACTGATCCTGCACCCAGCGGTATTTGTAACCGGGTTGGGCGTCCTTGACGCGGAGTTGGTCTTGGTTGAGAAGGTACTGAATTTCCGGATCTTCCTCTAGAGCTTTGGGATTGATTGATTCAACATTTTTCCCCATTTCCTCGGCGATCTCAGCAAGATTGTCTTTCCGTCTCGCGAGTTCTTCGTCACGTTTCGCGCCCGGAGGCGGGAGTTTCGGGTCTCCCTGATATACCGTTTCCTTTGTCGCCATACTTAAACCGCTCCTTTCCTGATTGGGAATTCTTCATTAGGATGATCGGACGCCCAGGAATATTCCTCCCAGGAGGAGAAACCCTGCCTTTTCGCCAACTGCTCAGGCGTGATGCCCTGGTATTGAAGTTTCGCCAGGGATGACGCGTTGAACAATTCCTCAGGAGTCTTGATCTGGATTTTATTCTTGCTTTGCGCTCTGGAGGTTGAGGCGCTTGAAGCTGCACCTTCGGGTTCCTGCTGCTGGCGAAGAAACTTTTCGCGTTCGAATTTCTGTATTTTGTCGATATTCTCCCCCACAACCATAGCATGAACCTTTTTTACCATATCGGGATTACTTTTCAGGTCCGGGTGAAGAGCGTCAAGTTGTTTTTTTATGTCCGCCTCGAATTCGGTGAAATAAGGGAGTCCGCGAGCCTGCTGCAAAGCGAGGGAACTGATGGCGGAAGAGCCCTGCTGACGGATGGGTTCGATATTCGTTCGGTGGAACTCCGCAAGTCTGCTTTCAATTGTTTTATTGATGCCTTCAATCAGTTTACCTCCTCCCTCGCCCGTTTCAATCATGTGCCGAACGTCGTCTTCGGTAATAAAATCACGAGAAGCGGCACGCTGAGTCGGATTATTCTGCTGTTGGGCGATAACTCCGTTCATGGTGTTCATTAAATCAAGATTCGTCTGCTGAAGTTTTGTGTAGGCTTCCTGCTGTTCCTGTTTGAATTTCTCGAAATCCTGCATTGAAATACTTCCACTCGAAGCCGGGGCCGGTTCATCCATGCCCAGAGCTGAAGGATCGTGAGAGGGTTCAGCATCGGGGAGGTCAAGTTCAATTGGCGGCATTATCGGAATCCTTTCGATTTCGTTCTTGAATTGTTTGTTTTAATGTGCGAATAAATTGGATCTGCCCACGTGCGGAGGGATTATCCGTAATATAAATAGTCTCAAAACTGTTTTTTTCGTGCTCATCAAGAAATTGATAAAAATCATTGAGAGCTACTTTGTTCAGGAGCATGTAATCAATCCAGTCCATGTAAACCTTTCCGACAGCTAAAAGTTATGTCATAAATGCATGGAAGTCAACTGTCTATTGTAATACTTCCTCCTCCCTCGGCTGATTCAAACCGTCCATGAGCTGCTGCAAACCCATGATCGTATCGGCTCCCGCGAGATTTCCCAGTTGGTCAATTTCATTATTCATTTCAATGACAAAGGCCTTTGGATCACGGATGTTGTCGAAAGTGCGCGTGATACGCTCAACCCATTCACCTGCGGCGGTGGCGATTTTTTGCGCCACGGAACGCATTGGGGAGGGAACTTGAGGGTTTGACGCGATTACTGTAAGTTGTTGAATACGTTCGTAATATTGAATAAGAATTTGACCGAGTTGGATAAGGTTGGAACGTTCGACCTCGCGTTGGGAACGTTGTGAAGTTGCGGTAAGCTCGATACTTACGCCCCGATCGAAATCCTCATCACGATACGCCGCAACGACAAGACGACCTTGTTCCTCGCCCATGACACGCAGAATATGATGGATCACGTCCTGGTCGTCGGCGCGAACACGCTCCTGGTAGCGATAGTTACACTGTTTGACGGCGTTCGTGAGACCGGATTGCATGGAGTCGAAGGCTCCCGCGAATCTCGTATTCTGCTGTTGAGCGCCGATACTTGCAGTGGTCGCCGGTGTTCGAGAGCTGAGCAACGATGAAGGACGTGAGCTTTGCAATTGACCCGTACCCGCTATCTGTTCCGCGATGCCCAGGGAAAATTGTTCCGCCTGCATGCTTGAAGGATAGACATCCGCCATGGATTCACTGGTGAAATCCGACGGATCATTAACGGCGATATGTTTTCCCGGCCAGAGGGTTTGGGATGGATTGATCGCGCCGCCGTTTCTTGTTTTCCATATTCGCGTATTGGCGAGCTGCATGTTGAGAAGACGATGATTGTGGATTTCAGTGATTTCCGACTGCATCGTTTTCATTTTTTCCATGAGGCCCATGCCGTAAAAAAGAAAAGCGCGTTCCTGATATTTACTGAATTCCAGCGGACGGAGATCGTAAGGATTGTAGCGAAGCTTCAGGATTTTTCGGGATGTGCGATCCCATGTTACGAGAAGGTCTTCCTGAAAATCGTCATTATCAATATCGTAATAAAGATAAATATCCAGAATTTCATGAAGTTTACCGAAATTCGTGTTTTGACCCGTTCTCGCAAGCTGCTCACGACGTGACCGAACCCAGCCTACCGTTCCGGTCGGCGTGATTTCGGCGATGTTCCAGCCGTACAATTTTTCCCTTACCCGGAGCTGTGCCGAAGTCATCCAGGAACGCAGGCCGATAAAAGGCATTTCCTGAACGTCCTGAAAGGAACCGCCGGGAACAATAATGTCTTCAATGGGATAGGGGCATATTTGGGGATGAGCGCTGATGACGCGGTGAAGTTTCGTCTTTCTTTGGAACTCCAGCCAGGGGATATGGTAAGCGCCGGTACCGAGTTGGATTGTATCCAGGAATGCATGATTCGCCGCAAGCCTCGTTCCATATTCCTGACGTGACCCCCAGTTATTCCAGTCCTGCATGGCTTTGGCGGTATCGCTGAGTTCTCCGCGTCCGGGCGTGTGTCGAGCCGTAATAACGGGATCGATGGTAAAAATCGTTTGAAGCGCCGTGGAATAGAAAATGTCCGTGGAAACCATGCCGACAGGGACAACATTGTTGGGGGCGTTGGGAATCGGAGTGTTTCTCGCGATCTGTTTCGGAATCGCTTCATAATCACGAAGACACTCGCGCCAGAGGGATTCCTGAGCGTAACGGGCGGAAAAAGCGTCCTCGATTTCCTGCGTGATGTAACCTTCCAACTCCGAAAGGGTATCGGATTTTACCTTGATGATTTCCGGCGTCTGATGTTGTATTATTTTTTGCGTCATTTAGACCGGGAAAAAAGAATTGACTTTAATTATATTAACACAATTTCAGGAATGAATGTATCAATAGCGTCAATGAGACCTGAAGATTGTCCGGTGAGGGCGGGGAATGTTCCCGAACCTGCTCCTTCCGCCGGGATGAAGAAAACGCCGGATGAGAATCCCGTGAATGGAAGGAATATCCCGGAACCTGATCCTATCGCGTTAATGACAATACCCTGTGACGAGCCCGTGAGGGAAGGGAAAATACCTGCTCCGGAGCCAATGGCGCTCGGGGTGAAAATTGCTGACGCGGAACCCGTCAGGGCGGGGAATGTCCCCGCGGCGGTTCCGATATAACTTATGATATCGCCAGCGCCGGAACCTGTGAGCGAAGGGAAAATACCGGCGCCGGAACCCGTGATATTCGGGGTAAAAATACCCGTCGAGGAGCCCGTGACAGCGGGGAAAGTGCCGGAGCCTGTTCCGGGAATGCTGAGAATACCTTCGGCGGAACCGGTAAAAGCCGGGAAAGTTCCCGCGCCGCCACCCTCCGCTTGAAGAATGGCGTTCGCCGAACCTGTAAGCGGGGAGAAAGTTCCGGCGCCGATACCGACAACATCAGCCGTGGCTCCCTCGGCGGCTCCCGTGAACGACGGAAAGGTTCCGATTCCATCGCCTTTGACTCCGACGCTCCCGTTCGCGGTTCCGGTGAGTGCGGGGAAGGTTCCCTCTCCCGCGCCTTCGGCTTGGAGAATAGCGGAAGCTGAGCCGGTGAAGGATGGAAATACGCCGGAACCCGTTCCGATATGGCCTACGATATTACCGTCCGCGGAACCGGTGAATGCGGAAAAAACACCGGAACCTGTCCCTGAAACTCCCGTGTCCGACGCGATCCAGAGACCGCTTCGGCTGAGCAGGTAGGGACCGATGGGAGCGTTGTCGGTTCGCGTGACGCCCGTGCTCACCGTCCCGGTTTTGTTGTTGCCGGATAAATCGACGGCGCCCCCGATGAAAGGGTCTTCCAGCCGCCAGTAGATTTTCAACTTATCTCTTTGGAGCTGATTCGGGCCTATCCCGTTGCTGTAGGCGGTGATCTCATCCGTCGTCAGCTCGGCACTCCAGAGGCCGAAGTCGGATGCGTGCATGCCGAAGGAAGTGAACCCCATCTTAGAGTTCCTCCCCAATGCGAGTGTGTTCGGGGTTATTGTGGTGAAATTCACGCTCACCGTTGACGAGACATGAAGCGCACCGTTGAGGTACATACGGCGGTCCGTCGCGCTCGCGAAGACCAGAACAAAATCATTCCAAACGTCATACGTCGGATCAGCCCCCTCCACCTCGCTTGCAGTGGAGCCGTCATTGGCCCAGAGTACCGGGGTGCCGTCATAGATGTACATGCCCCAGACATTGTTGCCGGCGCTTGCGATAGTCATGACCGGCTTTGTCGCCGCCGTCTTCGCTCCTGTAGGTTTGATCCGGCAGGCAAACGTGAACGGGTAGGCCGTTATGATGTCCTGGTCGAGAAGGCGAATGTAATGGTCGTTTGAAAGCGTGAACTGGAGGGACATTTATCGTTTTCCGACTCCGTGCGGCGCCGGTAAAAGTTTCGGCGTCAAGTCAGCTCCATATATGCGTTCGCGATTAGGGTGTTGACGGCGAGCGTGTCGGCGGCGGCGTTACCGTTGTGTGAGAACGTTATCAGGATGAGATCATCGGCAGACGGGGCGGAAGCCAGGTTGAACGTAACCCTTTTAAGAGCGTAGGCCGTCGCCGGAACGGTTATGTTCTGTTCGGCTATTGCAGTGAGCGCGGAATCCACGGACTCCGCTTCCGCGATCTGTGATGTGAACACCTGCATGACGGATACGCCCGTCGTGGCGTTCGCGAGCAAGTCAAACACAACACTTGCCGTGGTGACCGTTCCGTAACCTGACGGAATATGCGCCACCCCGTAAAACCTGCCGACAACGTCCTTTAAGAATTCGATTACCTGAAGTTGAATGCCCGCCGTGGCGAGATTCAAGGTATTAGCGAATGATTTGCCTCTGTACGTGTTTATATCAGGATTTCTGAACTCGATACCTATCTGGTCAGCCATATGTAGAGCGTCCTTATCAACATTGTCGAGATCTCGTGCCTACAACTAAACTCCGTCGGGCATTGTGAAAGTAAAGGAAGTGATCGAAATAGTTCCGCCGGCGACAATAGCGGTGGTATTTAGGTTGATGACTGCGCCGGTCGTAGAGACATTAACGTCGCAGATGGTCGCACCCCCCGCCTGCGTGAGAATTCGAGCCCATGTAGCCGTGCCCGTAGCGTCGGCGGATGTATCATCCGTGATGCTGTTCGCCGTGATGACTCCGGCGGAGGCCGCTCCGAAGGAAGTGGCGGAAAATGTGAGAGTGCCAAGTTTGACCTGCGCGCCTACGGCGGTGTTTGCGTTTGTCGGGATGGTCCCGTCATATATTTCAATGATTCCGGCCGTGCCCGCGTCAAGAGCGGTGGTGAAAGCGTTGGCCATGGCATTTTGAACGCCGGTTGCCAGATGTACGACTGCTACCATGATTGTTTCCTCCTATGTTGTGAGTACTTTAAACCAGAACGTAAGTCCCCGTGGAGCCGTTCCGGTTGAGATTGCGTCGATATCGAAAGTGATGCGCGTTCCGGCGGTGTAGACCGTTGTTGTGAGGACAGGCTGTTGCGCCGCGGTTCGTGAAGATGTTTCGGATGATTCAATCGTGATTTTATTTACCGTCATGATGGTACTTGTGTTGAAATTAATATCGAAAATATTGTTACCTGGTGAACCCGCCGTGTCCGTTTCAGCCCAGACTTTTTGTACCAGACAATTGAAGGGGAGCGTGAGATAACCACCGATGAGGCTCGTTATCGTCAGCAGGGTTGACGGATTGACAACACGATAACCGATATAATTTTGATTCTGCGAACTTTGAGCGGAACGATCACGAAGATCGTCAACGACGGTAATGGCGCCGCCGGAAGTTGTCACGCGCATGAGGAGAATGGAATCATCGGGAAGGGCGGGCTGTGTTGCGCTGGCCTCCTCGATCATGTAATGCGTTCCGGGTTCACGTCTCCAGTTTGCCGGGGGAAGCGTTGTCAGGTCTTTATGGAGAACAACCCAGCTGTTTGTTTTGTTGTCCGTATATGTTATGGAACCCGTTTCACTGACATAATAACCGCCGGGGAAACCCGTGGTGATACCCGGGACGCCCGTGAGACCCGCCGTCGCGCCGTGGAGACCCCCTGACCGGCAAAAAGGCTGATGCGTAAGTTTAAAACGTTGAGCGTCCTCCTCGCGAAGGAATGTCTGTAAATCCGTTATGAAGGAATTGTTCGGGGAAGGGATTGTCGTGATGGGAGTTGTCGTCATGGGGTTACCACATTACAATGACGAGACCTGCCCTGCCACCGCCACCAACGGTTAGAGTGCCTCTACCGCCGCCACCACCACCATTGGCATATTCAAGACCTGCCGTGCCGGATACCGCAGTAACGCCACCATTGGCGCCATTGCCACCGCCTAAGGCTCTAAAGCCGTTAAAACCACCACCGCCACCTGTAATGCCAGTCACCGTTTCGCCGGCGCTACCAGCAAAAGCCGTGATACTTTTATTTAGGGATGATATGGTTCCACCAGCTCCACCATTACCAGTGCCATTATTAGGTGTGCCACCGCCGCCACCATTGACAGTGATTAAACTTCCAAAAGTTGTCGTGCCACCAGGAGAACCTGCAAGACCAAAACCTCCGCCAGCGCCACCAGCACCGATAGTAACTGTGACATTACCCGATATAGTTACAATAGCATCAATATAAGCGCCACCTCCTCCTCCGCCGCCACCACCGCTGCCATTGCCCCCAGCGCCACCTCCAGCGCCTCCCATAGCCAGAACTCTGGCTATTGTGACGGATGCGTCGGGACGTACCCATGTCCCACTGGACTCAAAAATTTGCATTCTATTCACGGTTCCCCAGACGGGCAGTCCGCCGGATAATATCAATTCCTGCCCATCCGTGCCTTTCGGGAGTACCTGGGGATTGTTGGAAGCGTCCCAGTAAAGGATATCGCCCGCCGTTCCGGTCTCAAGTCCCGTCTGCACATCGAGACGTTCAAAAACAGGGACATTACCTGCGCCTTTTGTAATGAGCGGGCGGCCGGGAACGCCAACGGGTATTGTGGTCGGGGAAGTATCCGTACCGTAGACGAATATTTCGCCATCCGTTCCGTGCGCTATCTTGGCCAGCGTGACGGCGTCATCGGCGATATCGGTGGTGGTAATATCATTGATGTCGAAATTCAGGGTCTCATTCCCGCCGGGATTGTTCACTGTTTTCGTCAGCGGCGCCGTGACGGTAATTTTGGAATCGAGAAAATTTTCCGTAGTGTCGTTGACCGTTATTTTAGTTTTCGTGTCCGAAGCAGCCAGCGTCAACGTTTCATCGCCCCCCGGATTGTTCACCACTTTTGTCAGTGAACCAGAGACAAGGAGGGAATTGTCGAGAAAATTCAAGGTTGTATCCAGATTGGTAATTTTAACCTTGCCCGGATCGAGCGTGAAAGCCGAGAGGTTGCGTAAATCCGTAACGAAGGTGATGGAACCGCCGCTCGTGACAACCCGCATGAGGAAGAGAGAATCCGCCGGAGCCGACGGCTGGCTCGAAGATACCGCGTCATACATGTAATGCGTTCCGGCGACACGGACAAAGTCGCCTGAGGGGGCGGTTACGGTATCTTTGTGGAGGACAACCCAGATGTTCGCGGAGTTGTCCGGGTAAGTGATGGAATTAGTTTCCGTCGTACGATAACCGGCGGGGTAGGCGATGGTGTTTCCTGGGTTTCCGGTGAGACCTGCCACGGTTCCGTGGAGACCGTTTTGCAGTACAAACGGATTAAGCATTTCAACGAAACGTTCCGCGTCTTCATTCGCGAGAAAGGTTTGCAGGTCGGAAAGAAAACCGGAGGATGCGGAAGGGAGAGGGTTTTTTGTCTGTGTGTCAATTGTCATGGAGGCTTTTCACCTGCATTTCGTAATTATCAATAGTGAATTCAAGAAGCATGATGTATTGAGTTTCACGAACGTAACAGTCTCCCGTTAAGGCCCAGAGGTTATCCGGGAGAGGCTGAAATTCACAGTCGTCCAGCAGGAAAGAAGCTTGAGGGCGGTCAAGAATCCGAGGGTTTTTTACCGTAACGCCCCCGCCGCAGTTTGCGAGCAAGAGTGGCGGAATCAGGATCAGTAATTTTAGCCAATTCCTCACGCTGACGTTTTTTTCGCTCAAGAAGTTTATCCTCGAAATCATTCATTCGTTCGGTGGTACGGGAAAGTATTTCAGCGTCCCTGATATATTTCATCTGACGGGTTATATGCCAATAGAACCAAAGGAAAAGCAGAATGATAATAGCCGTGAGCGCAAGACTCCAGATCATTTATCGCCCCCCTCCACCAGGATACAGGAAAGGATACCGAAAACGCCCATCAGAGTCATGGTGATGTTTTTCCATAGACCTTCCGGGATGGAAATACCGAAACCGGCCATGAGAGCGGTAATACCCGCCCAGGTTGAAGGTTCCTTAAATCTGTCGAGAATTTTAAGCATCGGTTTGTTTCCTTATTTTGATGTTTAAGCGAGCCACTGTCATACTACCGCACGGACGTTCGGGCTCAGGTTCCTCCCGCGATGAAATCGATGAGGGCTGCAGCGCCTGAGGTGTTGTTGATTACCGCGTTTGTCGCGGGGGCGGAATCAATGACCGCGTCCACGATAAGAAGAATACCGTCTCCGTTGAGAGTGATACCCGAATCACTTTGACCGTCGAGACGAATCGTGCATTGCCGGTTCGGTTGAATCATAAGAAGCTGAATGTCGAACAGTTGGGATGAGGGTAAGGCGGTGAAAGCGCCGGAATCCGCGTCATCATCCTGTTCATAAGTTCCAGACTGAGTTTCATCGACCTCAAGACGTTTGGTAAAAGTACGAAAAGGGATACCGTCCCGCTCGATCCGAAGAAAAACTTTAAAAGTCGTCATGACCTATGCCATGGAGACTCTTCGCGTGCGAATTTGCATGCGACGATTGGATTTAGGGATTTCGGAAGGTACGGAAAGTTTCTTCACTCGTGTCTCCGGCGAAGGTTTTTTAATTTTCGATTTTTCCGCGTTGGGATTATTTTTCGCCATTGAATACCTCGAAAAATTATTTTAAATAAATATAGAGATTGCCGGAATCGAGATCATCAACGGTAATGCCTTCGGGACATTGGATCTCAATGTTCGATTCCTCGACATGATTTACGCCGGCGGCGCGTCCCTGCCAAACAATCTTAGCTCCCGACTTAATCACGGCAAGGTGAGCCGCCGTCGTTGCCCCAACCCATCGAACGCCGGAGATACGAGCGGGGCCGGTAGTGAGAGGCGTCGCTGATTGAGTATCGATGTTCCATATTTTATCGGTTAGGATATTGGCCATGCCGGATCATTCCTTGAATGGTTGGGATTATTTTTTACTTTTGGATATTCCGCGACGGTAAAATTAAATAACGGCGGCCGCGGAAATCAGTCGGGCTCCATCCTCGACGGGAGCCCAGATGCAGTAGTAATCAATCTGACCCGCCGTGACGTTGCTTGTGTTCACGGTTTCAATGATATCGGCCCCGTCGTTGATGACCTGCCAGGCTCCCGATGTCGGGAGGGAAGCGATCCCGGCGGCAACGGTCGTTGAAACATAGAGACCACCGTCGAGCATGTCCGTGGCGAGTTCCTGAGCAAGAATGGCGGCAGTATTTCCCGGAACACCGACTTCGACGGTTGCCGTGGCTCCCGCAAGGTTTGTATTTATGACGCCCCAGAAACCCGCGATAACAAGATCGCCCGTGACGGTAAAAAGAGTGTAAGGGTCATTAGTTCCTCCATTATTGCCGTGCTGATTGGCGGAGGCCCCCGTGAAGGGCGAGGAACGATGTACGGCAATCTGCCAATTCAGCATCCCTCCACCTAAGGAAGAGAGGAGCTGTCCGGCATGAGCCTGAGCGTCGTCGAAGCCTTGAGTATTATTGTTGAAAAGACCTTGAGAAGCGACGCTGTTCACGACATAACGACCGTTGGCGTGACCGTTCCACATGCGATTATCGGATATATCAACGGAGTTCGAGGCGGCTCCCTCAAGAACAATAACGCCGTCAGTGAAATCACCGGTGAAATCATTGGCGCGGATAACGGCTTCATTAGCTGTATCAAGGCGAACGGCCTCAGCCATTCCGGTCACGCCGTTCTCGGCGATAACGCGGCAATTTAACATGCTAAAACGGGATACGGCGTCAACGTCAATCAGGGTGATAAAATCATCGCCGGTCGCGTCATAATCGAATTCACATCTTACGATTGAACAATCATCGGCGTTGACATTGATACCGACAACAACGGCGGAAATACTTGAAATAAATACTATATTCTCAAGCCAACAGTTTGCCGCATCCATCTCAACAGAACCCGCCGTTGCCGTGAAAGTGAGCCGGGGACGGTTTCTGCCGATACCAAGGCCTATGATACGGAGACCGGCAGTATCAATGACAAGAGACGTTGCGGAAACGATATTTTCCGCATGGCCTGGCATGACGTAGATAATATCGCCGTTGTTCGCCGTCGCGCGTCCGACGGCATAATCGATGGTGAGGAACGGAGTGTCCGGGGAGGCTCCTTTACTCGCGGAATCACCCCCCGAAGAACTGCCGGAATCAACAAAAAAAACGTTACCCGTGGTCATGTAGGAACCTGCCCCGGAACCGCCTACAATAAGCGGGGTGTGAATGCCGTGCGGAAAATGTGTTAAGCCCATTATTTAATGCTCCTTATGTTGGGACGCCAAACGGCGCCTGACGCAATTGAAAACGTCTTTACCCTTCGGAGAACTTCTACCGGTGGCGGAATCTTTTCTGCTTTACTTACCCCGCGTCGGTCGATTTATGCCGCCACCCTTCGTCATATTTCCGCCTACCTTGCGTTTCTTCACGGGAACGTGAGCGTTGGTACGACCGGCCGTCTGGTTGTTGAGTTCCGCAAGTCCGCCGGGGATTTCGTGGTTACCGGATTTCTTCATTTTTCGCATCTCCTTGTTTGGGTGGTTGAAACCAGATCGGTGTACTGAACAGGAGCCTGGAATCAACCTGCAATTTGTTTTTTACATTCCTGCTTTGCTCGGCAATTATTGACTTTTCCTTTTTATTTCGCGGGCCTGACCGGCTCGGAACGCTGTATCGAATCCCGGCCCGGCACGCCTGAACGAACAGTTACAGCATAGCAAAATCAACGGAAATGGCAAGGGTTAAATCGACCGGCGAGGGTTGTCTCCCGCCACTACCTTCTCTCGCGGGAATTAAAATAATCGAGATAATCCTCGGAAATTTCCTCGTTGCGGATACCTGATGCAACACGTTCTATTTCACGAAAGGGAGCGCCGGACTCACGGAGATACTGGAGGTAGGCTTGTTTTTCATCCAAATCTTCATTGAGGGAGTAGCGGCGCGGGATGAGGGAAACGGCTCCAGCAAGAGCGTCAACGAGATCAACGGTTTGACTCATGGGAAAGGAAAGAAGCTCCTCCCGCAGGTCGGTCTGGTCGGGTTTGAGGAAAAGCCTGCCATGGGGGAGCAAGGGTTGCAGGGAGGTGCGGATTCTGAACTCTTTCGTTACGGAAGTGGGGACGGGAATACCGCGAATGGGGATGGAGATGCGTTTTTCCATTGCGTCGCGGATTATGGAATCCACGAAAAGGGTTTGCTGCCCGGCGGCCTCGACACCGAAAATATCGAGTTTGTATTTCTCATTGATACGGTAAATCTGGGCGTAAATTTGATCGGTGGAAACACGATCTGCCCACGTTTCCCGGATGAAGACGCGGTTTTGAATATCGGCGGAACAGACCACAATGGCGCTTCGCGCCCTTGTCTTTTTTACCTGTCTGTTCTTTGCTTTTCCTGAAGCAGGATCAAGGAAAGCGCAGGTGAAGTGGATCTGATCGAACGGTATTTGCGTTATCGACATGGGAGGAGGTTCATATCCGATTGTTTTTTATCGTAACGCCCGGCAACAGGATCACTCGAAAATGTCGATATTCAACATTGTAAGAATCAATTTATTTTTCAAGTATTCCAAAAGGGCGACGGCTTCCGAAAATTTCATATCGGCAAGCCAGTAGTTGACATTGTAATCGCCAACGTTGGGAGAATCGAGACTGATAATGATGGCTTTGTTTCCCGTATCTTCGCCGCTTTTCCGGCTTTCGAGGAAATCATCGGCGATATCTTCCGGGGTCCAGAGACTATTGTCATACTTCGATTTACATCGTTTCGGCATTTTGATGATTTTGTTTGCCTTTGCGTGAAGTGACGGGTCTTTCGCGGCACCGTCGGACGTTTTACTTTTCTGTTTTTTCATGGCTGATCCGATTGAGTCATGAGGAGTCGGCGGGGCGGTAGCATTCTGATATTCCGCCCGGTTACGGGTTCCTTTTGCGTAATGTCCTGCGGTTTTTCTGTTTTTTCATGTTTTCAATTTCTCCCCTGCGTCTGGCGCGCGGGACAGGATGTGGTAAAGACTGCGCGTTGCGGTGATGTCCTCCATGGCGTCATGCGCCTTGAGGGGTATGTTGAAGAAAGAGCAAACGGAACTAAGTTTATAATTCGGAAGACTGAAGAAATCCGAGGCCAGAGCTTGAGCTACGACAGTTTGTACGTCTATCTTAGGCCAGTGGAACCAGGCGCCGAAGTAGGCGTCGTTCATGTCCGTGAAGAATTGGCGGAGAAACTGCTCATCGAAGCCGATGTTGTATCCCGCCATGATGAATTTATCTTTTTTATCGTAGCGGTCAATGTATTGCGCAAGGGTTTTTTGGAAAACCTTCCAGGTAAGAGCCGGATCGGGATATTGCGTGATTTCCTCGTACGTTTTACCGATAACATCGAGGGCCGTCGGTTCAACCCGTTTGTCTCCGAAGGGGCGAAGAAAGAAAGTGTCCTTTTCCTGTATGATTCCGTCAATCTCGATGATGTAGGCGAGTTGCAGGAGAGGGTTGAGCGCGGAATCAACTCCGCCTGTCTCGCAGTCGAGCCAGAATATTTTAGACATACGCTTCCTTTCGTTTTGGTACGGTTTTAATTTTTTCTCTGTGTCCCCCCGGTCGGGCGCGACCGTGTTATGTATACTTCACCCTGAGGTAATCATTTCGTTTATCCGTGAAACTCGACCAATCCACGGGTTTCCAATCCGTTTCCGGGGGTTTGTCCACAGCCCGGCTCACGCTCATCATATCCTTCACGGCGGCGTCCCTGTCGTCTTCGTCAAATTCCAGGAATCCGGGATATTCCTTGTAATATCTTAGCATATCCGCCTGGAAATCCGTCAGGGAAGCATCCGTGGGATCATTCTGGTAGAGCAGCGCGAAGAGGGGGCCAAGAGTTTGTTTCAGATTCTCGATGGCGCTCTGGGAAAATTCCTCAGGGAAGATATTTTTCCCGTGCTCAACGAGTGAACGTTGGTAGACAGCCACCGACGGATCGTTTCGGATGATGTGGGCGTAGAGATCGGATGTCGCCCAGCGTGTGCCCACGATGAATTCCAGTGATTTATCAATGTCTTCCAGAAGGGGTCGTGTGAGGTAATGATAGTCGATGGCGGTCTGCATGATGACGGGAGAGTTCATGGCGTCAATGGAGATAAGATCGTCCTTTATGAGGAAATCAATATGGGCGCCGGTGATGGCTCCGCCGACTCCTATGGCTTGGAGGGACATGTCGGATTGTTCGTGACGGATGTCGCGAGGGAGGACGAATTCCTGCGCGTTCCATTTTTTACTGTCTTTACGCGGGTTCCCCCAGCACGCTTCCGGCCAGAGCGCGCGGAGGAGTCTGTTTTTCTCGAATTGGGCTTGAATCCATTGCAGGTGTTTGGACGCTCTGGCTTCGATCTCACAGACGAGAAGTCCCTTTACATGTCTGCCTTCGACGCCGGGGAAGTAGATGTTGGAGTCGCGAGGCTGGATGAAGATGTGAATGGGCAGGCTTTTTGCAACGATGGTACTTTTGAAAGTGTCACGCGGCATGAGACCGAGTTTGCGGTAGGGGGGACTCTTTTGGATGAAATCGCAAAAGTCTCTGTGCAGGTGGGGGGTGAGCCGGGTGAGGCCGAGAATGTTGCGGGAGAAGAAATAAAGATTTCGCTCCGCCATCTTTTTGAAGGTCTTGATGAATTGAGTGTTTAGTGAGGTGGAACCCGCCTGACGGACGTTTCCTATATCATCGACAAGGATTTCCTTGCGGGGCGGCGGGGTGTAAGCGGGGCCACCGGGGAGAGAGGCGAGAAAGTCGGGGACATGCATGTCAACCATAGGTTTTCCGTGCCGTCAGGCGAGTATGGAGATTGTACGGCTAAAAATTGCTGATAATAATTTCCGACCTTCGACGGACAGTTTTTCTTTTATTATTCATGCTGTAATGGATTGGTGAGGTGGATTGGATTTTAAAACCTCGGTAGAGATAACGAACATTCGGATTATCGTTGTAAGATAGTATAAATTTACCTTTGATTTTATCCAAAAAGGCTCTCAATTGCTCAGTGTCCTGAAGGGAAAAGTTGTGCTGGTAGAACTTTTCTCCCTCGATCCAGTAAGGCGGATCAAGGTAAAACAGGGTGTCTTTGGAATCCAGCCCCGGAATGATTTTTTCGTACGATCGGTTGTCGATATACACGTTTTCCAACCGTTTGCTGATTCGGGTTAGGAATTCCAGGTTCCTTAACGTTTTTGGTTTATCTTTTTTTGAATATCCCCAACCTTTCCAAGGAACACAACCGAATGATGAACGTGTGACATAATAGAACCGGGCGGCACGTTCCACTTCATCGTTTGGTGACAGCTCCTGGTTGTAGAACTCGCGGAATGTTTCCCTGGAATGCAGTACCAGATTTAACCGCTCGACCAACTCCGAAGGTCTGTGCTTCACGACGCGGAAAAGATTGACCAGGTCTCCGTTGATGTCGTTATAAAACTCCGCCCGGCTGATTTTCGGATCCTTCTTGAACAAAACCCATCCGGCCCCACCAAACACTTCCACGTATGTTTTATGCGCCGGAAAGAGTTTTACAATTTTCCCCGCCAGGCAAGACTTACCGCCGACCCATCCGATGAAGCTCCTCATATGAATACATTCTTGCATGGGCGCCCGGAGTCGTGGGGGAGTCGTGTCATGGCTTTCCGCGTTCCAGTTCAAGAGCGTCCAGGATACGTTCGACCAGGGGTTTTTCGTATTTTTTAAACATTCTTGAATTCCAGCTTTTTGTTTTGCTCCCTCCACTTTTTTTCGTCCCCAGGACGATGTTTGTGGAGGAGCTGTTGAAGTCTTCCCGTTCATTTTTCCAGAAAAGATGTTCGGCCTCGACCCCCGGTATTATTTTATACAATTCCAGTTTCTCAGGGATACCCGTCAGGGCCCTGAAAAGTCTGATCTCGTGAAACCGGATGGAATGAGGGTCACGAGGCTGAGTCGTTGTGACGGGACTGTCCGGGCCAGCCGGGAATTTGAGGAGGAGATTATTCCGGCATGTCATCTTTCGGATTCTCTTCCATTAATTTATCCATGAACATAAGCTGATCCTCCGCAGGCATGTCGAGAATTTTCTTCGGTATCCGTGTCGCGAAGACATCATGCATATCCTTGAAAATATCGGAAAGTCCCTCGATATTTATGGTGGTGGTATTTTCCTGCTCGATGCGCTGGACGGCGGGGAGTTGACGATCGAAGAGCATCTGTGCGGCGCGGAGACGTGTTGAGTTGGTGGCGTCCGCACTGTGCATGATGTCATTGATGATATTGAAGGTATCGGATGAAGCTCCGGCGACGAGATCGGCGAGCCTGTCTTTGGCGGCTTCGGCGAAGTCTTTTTCGATCTGGAGTTTATATGTCAGGAAAAGGGGGTCGGAGCATATTCTGGAAACGTAGGAGGAAGTCCAGCCGAGATGGGCGGCGATTTGGGTTATGGATTTCCCGCCGATGCGCAGGTGGGCCGCAAGCTTATGCTGGTCGGAAAGTTTCCGTAAACGCTGGATGGCGTATTCCGGGCTGTCGTCCGGCGGTCCGAATTGACCCTGGAGGGGAATGTCCACGCTTTCTGTCATTTGCGTTCCTGTTTTGCTTTTAGAGGAGAAGAGCCGCTTTTGTTTTCGTATTTGTCAAAGAGTTGTCCTGTCCCGGTCATTTCTGGGATTCGTTCGGGCAGTCTTCATCGACCGGCCTTTCCCTCTCCCGGTCATTCTCATATTTTATACCGTTCAATGTCTACTTTTTTTATACCCTGGACTGCCATCCTCACATCGGGATTCCGTACCAGGGAGGCGAAGCCGTTTAATGAGTTACCGGTTATCTTTAGAGAAATATTTAAAGAAAAAGCGGTGAAATCCCCGAAAATCGAAATAGCGTTCGGATCAAACCGTGTTACCTGCATAACGCCTCTAATCAATCCGTTTTCGGTTTTATAATTGCCGTTGTACCAATATGAGGCGCCACCCCCGAGAATACGTCCATCCTGGAATACCACCACGCCGGATTCCCAGTGGTTTAGTGAAGAAATAAATTCAAGAATCCAAAGACCGTCAGTATGTTTGAATACTTCCCGACTTTTCCAAAAATTCCTGCCCCACTTATGTATTCGCGCATCAGTTGCCATCCGGTATTGCCTTTCTGCTCAATGTCCGGGCTGAGCCGGTGGCCATGTTATCACCGCTCCGGGCTATTTTTCGGAATAGTAGACCGGATCACGGAGATTGTCAAGGGTGAATTCAATGGTAGGGGGAGGGGGCTGATGGGTCGTGACCATGTGGAACCCGGATGCTCGATGGGGAGGTTGGGATGGGAGGTTGGGATGTATTTTGAATAGGTTTACACTTAGCGTATACTTGAAATTAAAAATGGTGCGTAAATTTTTGAGGCTGCTCATGGCCCTCGCCATAAGTTTGTGGGGGGCTCCCCCCGGCCTCTCGTTTTCTGTGGAGATTATCGGCTATATTCAATATTTACAAGTACTTACGCTGGCCCACATGCGAAGATGTTTGGGAGAGAGTGTGATATGGCTATATATGCAGGTTGTCATGAGTTCTTGCACAGGTGGTAGGTAGTGTGTGGTGATGTGTGTTTGTGTAGATTGTAGGTGGCAGATATCCAGGCGTCCATGCATGGATGCATAGAGCATAGTGTGTGGTGATATGTTTAAGCCACATTGTCACGCTATCACACCTGCTTGCATTGACGCATCCATGCATTGTCACGCTATCATCTTTGCTTGCAAAGGTGACAGATGATAGATGACATATTGCCATATTCCACGCTTGCTTGCAAAGGTGATATGTGGCACATATGCTACTATCACACTTGCTTGCAAAGGTGATATGTGGCACATACACATATGAAGACTATCATGCTACCACCTTTGCTTGCATCCTTCAAGGTATCGGACATGCGAAGATTTTTATAGGTAGACGGATGTGCTTGCAAAGATGATAAGTCCTAATATCATCTTTGCTTGCATTCTCCCGAAAAGTCGCCTCCAACCCCTCTGAAATAGCGTAAGCCCAGCCATTTCAATACCTTACGCAAAACTACCCTCAAATTTGTATACAAATAATTATACAAATTTAACCCTACTGTAATCCCTTTAAAATCAATGTGCTTGCAAACATGATATTGTCATAAAAAGTTGCGTTATTTTTTTTACGTATAATGAATATGTCATTGAAAACAAACGACTTAACCCCGTTTTTGCCACTTTTATGATTATACCCCGTGTGTGCGTGGTTGTGCATGCATGCGTGAAAGTGTGCAAGTGCCTACGAGAAGATGGCGTATGCCGATATGTGAGTAGGTCCGGTCCGGACGCCAGTTTTTGCGATTTTTGCAGATCGTTGTAAGTTGTTGTTTTTATTAGTATTATAATTCATTATTTATATATATATATTATATATAGGGCCAAGCCCTTATTTTTCAATGACTTACAGATGCAAGCATCCATATCCGCTCAAAAGCCCCCCCACACGGGGTATAATCGAAAAACGCCCGAAAACACACTTAACTCCTTTGTTTTCAGGGAGTTATTCATTATACGTAAAGAAAATAACGCAACTTTTTTTGCAAGTATCACGTTTGCAATCACGTTGTTTTTAAAGGAGTTACACTACCATCAAATTTGCATCATTATTTGTATACAAAATTGAGGATAGTTTGTAGTACAAACCGTGACAAAAGTGGGTATATCAAGTGTGAGCGTCGAGAAGGTGCCTTAAAGCCACTTTGTAGTCAGGTGATGCAAGGGTATCAACCGACAGCAAAAGATGGCGAAAAGGCCACCGTGAGGCGACCTGTAGATAGCTCACCTGCAAAGGCTTGCAAAGATCGGCGGGCGACCACCACAGGACGGGAAAATGCCACTTTTTACAGCAGAGGTGCCTCTTTTTACAGCACCTGCAACAGATTGATATAAAAGGACTAAGCGGGAAATGACAAATATCGTCATTATTTCAGCCTCTTTTTTGGGCAGTGTATACTTTTTAATATAGCCTAAGTTATTGATTTTATTGGATACCACTTTGGCATGATACATGCATTATGGTATTGCAAGATTTCTTTAAAAATAAAAATAAAAAAGCTTGACAAAAGATTCATGAGGATGTAAACTGTTTATAGAGTTAATTACACACATTTTAAAGGAGAGAAGCCATGACTACGACAACCGAAGCAAAAGTGAGAGAGCTTTTGAACGTGGCTGGATATGATGGCCAAGAATGCCTGGTAGATTTTGACTCAGGTGAGCTGGCCAGCGCGGAAGTTTGGGCAAATGATGTCGTGACCGATGACATTTGGACGAATGGCAACGATGATGCGGGGCGGAAGGCTGTCATAGAGGGGTTTTTCGCTTTGCGTGAATTTAAAAAGGACGCGGACGGAAAATGGGTAGAAGTCTGACAGTACGCTATAAATCAATAACCTGCACAAGGGAGAGAAATCATGGCTTACGAAGAATCAAAATTTACGGGCGATGACCGGCACACGATCGACTGCACAGGGGATTGCGTGACCGGCGACAGAGTGGCTTTTGAACGAGCGACCTTTTTAGGTTCTTACCGCACCGCTGTCTTTAACGGGTTTGAGAAAGTTACAGGCGAGATCGTAAAAGAATCTTATGGCAAAGACAGGCAGCAGCACACTTTTACCCTTTTGCTTGCGGATGGGAGGAAGACCAGGATTAAGGGGAGAAATTTGTACGCGAACGGCATTTGGCGTATGCCCTGGGATGACGAAGCGGCACGGGAGTTGGCGCTTGACGAAAAGCACAGTCGCGGTGACCGGGCCAGGTTGATCCGATGTGGGGAAACGGCTTATGTCCGGTGACCTAAACAACTTTTGCGCCGTATGTGGCGGCGAGTTTGATGGCGGACTGGATTGCCTGCGATCGACTTTGAAGAATCAGCGGTTCGGAGCGACGGTTGACTCCGCCGGTGACATCATCCGGGAGAGCTGTGAGCGGTGTCAGCGGGAGATGGAGGAGGATTTGGAGGATAATTGGTAACAGGTTGTAAATCAAACACTTAAACATAAAAAAAGGGAGAGATGGTATGAAATTCACGATCAGCAAAAAAGACCTTTTAAACGCGCTTAAGCTCGCGCTCATTAATCCGGCTGAGCGAGTGAAGGATTATGCGTTAATTACCTGTAATCCAAGGGAAAACCGGATCACGCTACAATCGACGGACGGCGCCATGCATCTCAAAAGCTTCATCCCGATCGAACCCGGAGGAGTGTCCGGTTCTGCGATTTTGCCTATCGGGACTACGATACTTGCTCTGTCCTGTCTGCCTAAAACTGCGAAAATATTAACCTTAACCCGCATCAAAGACACGTTGTGTGTAACCTCTGACGGCTGCGACAAACTAATCCTACCGGTGATCGAAACTGTGGATGACTTTCCCGATTTTCCCGATTTACCGGATGTCCCTTTGTACTCTTCAGAGGATACGATCCTGTGGACAGGCGAAGCGGAACTCGCTGCGCTGCTCGACAAGGTCACTTATGCTCTGCCTAAAACCAAGGAGCGCGAAAACTTCGACTGCGTTTTGCTGGAAAGTTGCGGTGAGCACATCGGCTACAGCTTGACCGCTACGGACGGCTATCGCCTGGCGCGAGCCGCCGGTTACGCGGATTGCATATCGGGGAATCTTGAAAACACGCCGCTACTGCTTCCCGGACCTTGTGTGAGGATTTTGCGAAAAATGCTGAAAACATACGCAGACGCCGTTTTTTTGCAAAAAGATGATCTTTTGGCCGTCTACCGCGGAGCGCATCTGCTGGTATGTCCTTTGGCATCGAAGGTCCACTATCCGGACTACCGAAGCGTGATCCCGGAAGACCTACCTCCGGAAGAGGGTATTTCGATCGAGCGTGAAGATTTGATTGTCGCTCTAAAACATCTTCTTCCGAGCTTGCAGAAACCCGATTATGGCGTCATTTTTACCGCCGAGTCGGATGAGCTGACCGTTTCGGCGCTGTTTGATGAGTCGCCGAAAGTAAATATCGCGGCTTTTTACAAGGGCGGCTGCAAAAGTTTTGCTTTAAATGCCAAATATGTCCTGGACGCTGTAAAACAGATACCGGATGCCAAGATCACGCTGGACTCAGGTTGGGATGAAGATCCGGTGCGGATCAGGACAAACAACCCGGACACTCTCATACTTATCAAACCTCTCAGGTGTCCGGTACGTGCCGCGTGACCAAAACGCGCACGGGGCGCTGGTGGTAAATCTGACTGAGGAGGAGAAGTTGTACGGACGGAAAACTGGAACTGGGTTGCGGGCATCGTACTGACAGGACGCGGTCACCATAGAGTGTCCGGGACACTTGCGAACTGGAAACTCAAGGAGGAAAAGTGAAATTACCGAAGACCTTACAAAGGACTTATGACCTGCACCAGCTTTGGCTGGATGAGTCGAATAAGGGAATAAGACTGGATTTAAAGTTGGACTGGCATGATATCGATTTATCCGGCATCGATCTGAGGCGGGCTAATCTGAGCCTGGCTGATATGCGTCGGGCGCATCTGTGCGAGGTCTACCTGCGCGGGGCCTGTATGGATAGGGTTAATCTATCTCAAGCTGATCTGCATCAGGCCGATTTAAGTGGCACTGACCTGACCGAATGCATCGGACTGCGGG
>Ga0210044_10002093_pt1 | contig 30025 bp, 26 predicted proteins | sample CryGey13umfilter_2_FD_183959 | JGI IMG/M metagenome (GOLD analysis project Ga0210044, IMG submission 183959) | Groundwater microbial communities from aquifer in Utah, USA - Crystal Geyser 4/9/14 3 um filter (SPAdes) (version 2) | ecosystem: Environmental > Aquatic > Deep subsurface >... | reverse complement strand
GAAGTTTTCATTTTATAACAAACTAAAGCTTAATCATTCTTTTACCCAAAAACCTTGCTAAAATCTTGTATAAAAAAAAGTTCCAAGATTATACATCTTGAAACCTTCTTTTTGTTTTGCTCCCCCTAATATTGTTTTGTCGAACCATTTTAATGAAGAATTAATAAGGTTTGCTACATTATACGATATTAGTAGTAAAATTATTTGAGTTAATTCTGGCAGTAGAAAGGTTTAAATCATGGAAACAACAAATAATGATTTGTGATTTTTTATTTGCCTCAAATTTTATATGAATACATAATTTATGACATACTTTTTTTCATAAAAATGGTTGCGACACCGTATGCATTTCCTTCTATAGTTAAAGGCGACTCATGTGTGATTCTAAACCAACCACCCAACTTACTTGTCCAGATTCCTTTATTTGTGCTATTAGTCAATTGCCTAGCCATATGAGTAGCCTCAGCATCCTTCTCATAAATAACCACTTTTTTAAAGCCATCTTCATACTCCCCGTCTTCACATATTACGAAACTTAACTGAGTAAATATTTCTATTAAAACTCTTGTTGAAAATTCAAAATCAACGTCAAAAGGCCAATCGACTTTTACCCCATCAAATCTAATAGATGGTCTATTTCCATGTGGTAATTTATCCCACCAACAATCTGTAACATGTGCAGCCCAAGCTATGCAATTATAATTAGGACTAGAATCCTCTATCTTAAAAAATTTATCATTCTTTAAACCAGGAAAGACCTTAATTATTTCGTTTCTATTTATTGGACTATCTAACAATTTGGGGGGAATTTATTCTATATGAAATTTATTTTTTGTTCTCTATATAGCTTCACCCACCTTTTACATACGTCCTCAATCGTATAACGTTGTTTCGTACTTACAGACTGCCCTGTAATTATATTTAAAGCCCACACCAAAATACTTGGTTCTCTTTCAATTTCATTAATTATTAGTGGTAACAACGCTTTTTTATTCATTTTAAGCATTTCTACAAAATTATCATCTTCTATTATTTTAGAAATAGAAGATTGAAAAACTGTATTACCCTTCCAAGCGGATACTAATGATTCAAACTTTTCCTGAAAATAAACATCTTCAAATATATCTCTATCAATTTTAAAAACATCAAAATCGACAGATGGTATATTCTTCTCGCCATTAACAACAACATGTTCAATTTTAGTATTATCATTTTGATAATCAACTGGCGGTAAATCTATTATAAAAGGCATAATTTAATTTATTAAGGTTTTAGCTTCATTAGTTAATCCACTACTAAAAATATGATTCTTTTTCTGTCTAAGTTTTTCAAAAATCGGCCATACAACTTCTTCATTATTTTCAATAATATCGTCATATAATACATCAATATCAATTAGGTATGGTATTGAATCTTTAATTGGTTTTTCTAAGGCATGTCCTATATGAATTTTAAAGTTATTTTCCTTATCAAAGGAACTAAACTTTAATTGAAACCCATAAATTGAATGACTATTTTTATCGTCTTTCAAATAAACATTAAAGTACTTCTGAAGGTTTTTTGTGTCACTAGGTAGATTAAATTTATTGACGTACCTTAATGAAACACCTTTTAATTTTTTTAGACTAAATTCTTTTGAAAACAGGTTCCACAGATTTATGATTTTATGAATGAAATCATCCCATCCTTCATATTTTTCATGGGATTGAAAGGTAAACTTTTGATTTGTTATAGTAAAATATTCTTTGCTATTTTTGGACATAATTTGAATTCCTTCTACTTTCTTTTCATCAAGTGATACACTGGTTTCATTATCATTATTATCAATTCTTATGCCCTGAACTATTTGAGGATTAACAATAGGAAAATCATGCTTAAGATTTTCAGAAATTTTTTTTATCAATTCAATATCAAAATTTTCAATCTTTTCGTACCTAAATTGCAGCATAGCCACTATTATCGGTGCATTTTCAAAAAATTCATTTGTAGATTCCATAATCTCAATTAGTATATTACGAATAACAAATTTATAGATTATATATTGTATTTTTATACATTAGTGTATAATTTTAATTATATTTTGGATAACATTAACAAACTTAACGGCAAACTTTCAGCACCTGTATTTAGCAAAAAAGACATTCTACTTTCTTACAGAATGCTTAACCACTATGACGAAATGGGATTGCTAATAGGTAAAAGGGATAATATAAAACAATGGAGAAAGTTTAATGGGTTTGATTATATTTGGATTAATATCATTATTATTTTGCGAGAAATTGGAGTGCCGCTTAAAAAAATCAAGTATTTAAAGACAAAATTATTTGAAGAAGGTCGTAGTGGGAATATTGATAAAGCAAATTTTATCAATCAATCTTTTCAAGAAGAAGTACTTTCATCTATCATAGACAAATATGAATTATATTTACTTGTGTTTTATGATAATAGTTACACTTTTCATGATAGTACATCTCTGAATCAATGGCATAACGGGGTATATAAAAACGAGCCTCACATTAACATTCCCTTATCGAATATAATTAGTGAAGTAATCGACAAGCACAAAGAAATTTAAGTTGCAACACTTTTTCTTCTCCAATCCGAGATTTTATATAAGCGTTTGTTTATCTAAGACCTTCCTAACCTTCATAACAGTCGTGGTAGACTTTCCCGTAATTTCAGCCACGTCACGCACAGTAAGTCCTTTATTTAGCTTCTTAACTATCACTGGGTGACGTTCTAACAATCTTGATGTGGACTGAATTGAACCAATTTTTCTGCCCTTAAATTTACCCTCAGCACGTGCTATCTGAATACCTTCGCTAGTACGCTCCTTTATACGGTTACGCTCCATTTCGGCAATGGACCCCATGACAGATGTCACTATGATAGCAATTGGATTTTTTTCACCATTCACCAATGTTTCAAAGCCTTCTTTAATAGATTTTAGATTAATTCCATTAGCTGTAAATCGCTCAATCGTATTGAGCACATCAATGAGGTTCCTACCAAGTCTATCAATGCTGTCAACCACAATCGTAACGCCATCTTTATCTGGTCCTGTAACCACATCAAATAATTTTGAAGCTTCTGGACGTTCAAGAAAAGGAATATTCCCCTGAACTTTATCTACAAATAAATTTTCAGCTTTAAACTCACCATGTGTTTTGAAGTTAGCTACTTGACGGCTTGAACTCTGTGAAACCGTTGAAATCCTTGAATAGAAATAATACATAATTATTGCTTTATTCAACAAAGATATTGTATTACTTTTAGACTCACAATTATTTTAACACAAAAACCTGGTTTTTACGCACTTACATCGAATTAATGTTGGATTAGTTTATCACTATAGTCTAAAAGTAACACGCCATTTAATCTAACAAAAAAATTAAATATATCCATTATATCATTTGATATATTTTTTTTACATTAGAGTTTAAATTAATTACCATGAACAAATTCAAATTCTTTTCTTTATTAATTATCTTTTCATTATTATCTTGTTCAAATGATGATGACTCAAATAATAATACAATTTCTTTTTCGCAAGCATATTTATCAACTGCTGGCAATTATTCTCAAGGGTTTAATTTTGAATTGTTTTTATTGGACTCAAAAAGAAACGTAGATTTGAATCAGTATCCAGCAATTCTTGGAACTGGCTCGTTACTTTATATAGCTTTTCTGTCTGATAGCAACGACCTACCAGATGCGGGATTGTATTCCGTAATAACAGGTAATTCTACTAATCCTTATGACATCGCATGGTCTTGGTATAAAACAGCTGAAATTGACACGCATGAAACTAATGATACTTTTGTAATAACAGATGGCACACTTGAAATATCATATCAAAATAACCACATGATTTTTAATTACGACATAAATTTAATATCAACTGATACCGAAGACACAAAGCATATAAGCGGAGTTTATAATCAGCAAATTGTAATTACTGATAAGCAATTATATTAAAATTCCCTTTAACAACTATTTTTCATATAGATAATGGTTACTTATCATAAACATCACCATTTTTTAACTTTTTGTTATCCAGAACTAAAATGTTTCGGAGCTTTCAGTGCTGATGGCAACAGCGTGTATGTTTACGCTGATGTTAACGATGCCAATTGCGAAATAGCTTCATAATTTAGAATGATACTCAATCAAGTATCTGACAACCTCTGAGGCGTTAGAACCGAATCGATTCGCTGTTGCTAATAGGTTCAATTTGTCTTTCAATTTCGCAGAGATGCGAATGTTGAGAATCTCGGTGTTGGGAGTGGTTGGAATACGTGACATAATTTGTGTTTTATAATAAATAGTCTCAATTCAATATAAAATGTTTTTTCAATTAATATAAGCTTAAAAAAAGGCGTTTAATGACTCCTTATTGTTATAAGACTCTCCTAGACTCTCCAGTTAACCACTGTATGGACACTCATTAAAGTGGCGTATTTGAGCTGTTAAGTGCATATAAGGTCAAACCTCTTGATGTTGTTTCTTAAATATTTTATTTTTCAACGATAGACACTGATGTGTATTGAGTTTGCAGACACAACTGTGTATCATAAAATGAAGTGGAGACCTCCCTATGCAGCCCCCTCCTTCGTAACCCGCCTTATATACCCCCCCTGGGACCTACTCAGAAGTGAGGTCGATTATGTGTCTGATTTTTTGCAAATTTTTTTTTTGGGAATTTTTTCAGCTTTTTTTTGAATCGATGAATACAAATTTATGCTAAAGCACCAACCAACAGAATTTTACTTTAGATAAAAATAAGAGCAAATACTAGAGTCTTTTTATGAACTTTGTTGTTTTACGTGATAGTTATTATTAAAGATATATGAATGTATTTTGTTGCATTGTATATTATAAATATGAACTCATGAAAATAAAAATTAACTCAAAACAATTCCAGTTACTAACATCAAATTTTCACATCATTGAAGGAAATGGTTTAAGTGAGAATGGTAAAAATATCATCAAAGAATCAAGGTTAACAGAATATGTTGTCCGCATATATATTCATGGAATGCTGGCGGAGATTAGAATTGGAGCTTATTCATCAGTAAGTGCCATATCAATTGCAAGACATATGTTTACCAAAGCAATTATTACAGGTCATGTAACTACGATATAAATTGATAAAATAACTATTCACAAGGGTTTATTAATTTAATTTTGATTGGATTATTGATAAATCTAACAGTATCAATATTTATTTTGGTCATGTTATACTTTATAGAACTTATTAATTTCCACCATTAATTGTCTCCATTATTTCTCTAAAACTATTCAGTCCAGACTCAATGTTTTCAATAATTTCATTGGCTAAAATGTCTGGGTCTGGTAGATTATCTAAATCCGTTAAACTCTTGTCTTTTAACCAGAAAATATCTAAGCTCGTTTTGTCTCTAGCAACAATTTCTTCATAAGTATATTTTCTCCAACGCCCATCTTCATTCTCTTCGCTCCAAGTTTCTTTACGTTTGTTAATGTTGCTCGTATTATATAATTCAACAAATTCTGATAAATTATCTTGTCGCATTGGGTTCTTCTTGGGTGTATGGTGAACATTAGTTCTGTAATCATAAAACCAAATATCTTTTGTCCAAGCTTCTTTACTTGCAGGTTTATTATTGAAAAATAAAACATTTGCTTTTACACCTTGTGCATAAAAAATCCCTGTTGGTAGTCTTAATATGGTATGTAAATCTGCTGTTTTTAACAATTGTTTTCTAACTTCTTCACCAGCACCTCCTTCAAACAAAATATTATCAGGAAGGACTACTGCCGCTTCCCCTGTAATTTTTAATTGTGTTTTTATATGTTGTAAAAAGTTTAATTGTTTGTTGGATGTCGTTTCCCAAAAGTCTTGACGGTTATAGCTTAAATCTTCCTTTTCAATTTCACCAGCTTCATTGGTAAAAGTCATACTGCTTTTTTTGCCAAAAGGGGGATTAGCCAATACATAATCATATCTAGTACCATCATCAGCAATTAAAGCATCATTAGGATTTATAAACGATTCCCCATCTATCTCTCCAATGTTATGCAAATACATATTCATTAAACACATTCTACGTGTATTTGCTACAATCTCGTTCCCAAAAAAGGTTTTATTTTTTAAAAATTCTTTTTCTTCTCGGTCTAATTTGTTGTTATCCACAATCCAATCATAAGCTGCTAAAAAGAAACCTCCAGTTCCGCATGCTGGGTCCGAGATGGTTTTCAATGGTTTAGGTTGTACACATGCAACCATAGTCTTTATTAAAGCTCTAGGGGTAAAATACTGACCCGCACCACTTTTAGTGTCTTCTGCGTTCTTCTCTAAAAGACCTTCGTAGATTTTGCCTTTAATATCAGCACCCATCATAGACCAATCTTCTTTGTCTATTAAATTGATGACTTTTAATAATTTTGCTGGGTCTTGTATTTTGTTCTGACTTTTAGTGAAAATTTGCCCCAATGTTCCTTTTTCTGTGGAAAGGGTACGTAATAATTGACTGTAAAAAGATTCCAATTCTGCCCCACGTTTGCTAGATAATGTTTCCCAGTTGCAAATTTCACTATCTGGAATTTCGTTACCTTCTACGTCTTTTAGTTTCGGAAAAACTAACCCTTTGTTATAAGGTGGTTTGTTAAGTTCATCTGCCATTTTTAAGAATAGCAAATAAGTTATTTGTTCTAAATAATCACCATAGCCAACGCCATCATCACGTAGTACATTGGCAAGGTTCCATATTTTTGATATGATAGTTGAATCTGTCATTCTTTAGTATTTTCTTTTCTTATATTATTAGCTATATTTTAAATTCTGATGCAAGCTATTTAGATTTTTTATTATCAATTCTTTCAGCTGCACGAGATAAAAGATACCACCATTCTTCATTGTTTATTTCTTCTCTGAAAATTCTAACGGCACCAGCACTTACTAAAATTCTTCTCAATCCATCTTCATCATTATCCCAACCTCCAAGATATTTTTTTAAAGTCTTGAAACTTCTATCCGTAAATTTTTTATGCTCTAAAAAGTGTTTTGCAGACCTTATGACCATTAATTCTGCTTTAGACATTTCTCTTTGTCTTGCACCAAGAATATAACTAATAAGCCCTGTTATGATGGCGGGTATAGTTGCAATTAATATTGTTTCCCAAAAATTCATGATTTTTTATTTTTTTCTGTTCTTATTTTCTCTAATAAAACACTAGCAGGTTCGTAATCTTTATGCTGTTTACATTTGGTTATTTCGTTTTCACTTAAAAATGTACCTTCAAAAGCTTTTTTAAGAATGCTTTGGCGTAGAGCGATTGCTTTTTGCAAACTTTCTTTAATGCTTTCTTCCACTTTATCACATACGGATAAACGGCTTTCAATCTCTTGGACGATTTGGTGTTGTTGCTTTTTATTAGTGTATGGAATTTCTAATTTTAAAAACACCTTTTGAGTTAAATTTAAACCGCTATCGCTACTCCCTGATTTCATGACTTCGATTTCACTTAAAATTTCAGGTGAATTCATGGCGTATTCAAAGTATTCTCCGTCTACTAATTCTTCATTTAACTCGAGACGATAAACTTTATCACAATTGATGAGTTTTGGTCTTGTTTTTCTAACTAAACAACAAATACCTACTCTTACTCTTGGACCAGCACGAGTAATAAGAATATCACCTTTCTTAATTTCATGGTGTTTTCTTGGTTCTAGGTTGTCGGGTAAAATTTTATTTTCAAATTCTACAAATTTACCTGACTGAATTGCTGAAGTTTTAATAACAGCCCATTGCATTGAATCCGTAGAATTTTGATTAATACATTTAGGACTCCAACCCTGACTCAAATGGTCTACTAATTTTGAAATTTCAATTTTCCCTTTTTTTGGAAAACTTGAGGACAATACCGCTTGCCTATAAATAACCAATTGGTTTTGTGCTTTTTTAAGGTCTTCAAGACCGCTATCTAAACTGCTAAAAAGTTCTTCTATTTTTTGTAATATGGCTCTTTGTTCTACTAAAGGTGGTAATAGAAATTTCTTTTTTGCAAAAACAGAAATCCAATATCTTTTATGTGTATCACTTCTAACTTGGTTTACTTGCATAGCGTAATATACAAGAGGCATATTAACCAGTTTACTTGTTGGCACAAGTATTTTCATTGCAGACGATTTTACCTTAAATTTAAAATTCACATACTGTGTAGCAGTAGTAAAATCATCAAAAATTATGGTTGGTAAATTATCGAAAATACCATCAGTTTCGTTTGTGTAACCTTTTATAAAAGATTTACCAGCAGTTAAAACTGGAGTATCATAACTATCATTGTAATTGGTGCTTTGCACTATGTATTTTGTAGGTTGTACATAATCTAGTAAATCTTCGAAACAACATTCTGTCCAATCTTCTCTCATACTAAACAATCTTCTTCATTTTTTTATTCAAACTAAACTCATAACCAAATGGTTTTTTATGAGTATTTGCTATTTGGCAAATTTCAGCCCAATTTTTAGCGAGTGCTTGAGTCATTCCCCAAACACTTAATCCATTCTTTTTGCTCGTACCTTTTAAAAAAAAGATGCCTATGTTATTTTTTTGAAATAATTCTAGCTCGTCTTTTCTTTTGGAGATATTTACATCTTGGGTAATAATACAGTTACCTTGTTTTCCTATTTCAGGAATCCAATCTACGTCTTTACTACCATGACCAAATGCGTCTGGTAAAAATTTAACTTCAATCTTTTGTTTGGTTTTTAAGCCTTCAGGAAATTGGATGATATTAAATCCTTTAGCTAAATGAGGTGGCATATTTTCGTCAAAGTAAATAATCATGCAGCACGACAAAATTCTAATGCGTGATTAACTTCTTCTTCCGATAGCTGATAAACATACGCTATATAATTAACTGGGTCGCCAGCTTTAAAATGATTTTGAATGACTTCTGGTTCTATATTTTTACCGTCAATTAGAGCGTGGCCAAATCTTCTGTTAGGGTCGACTAAAATGGATTTGTCTTTACCCATTGGCCAGAAACGTGAAGCTAAGTTATCTTTATCAAATTCTAGATTAATAAAAAACAATTGGATTATTTCTAAATTGAATTGCTTAGTACCATTTAATTCAATGATACCATTTTTAGTTTTTAAATATATTAGCTTACCGTCACAATGAATGCCAGATAACACCTCTTTTAACGCAAAAGGGAACGCAGTTCCATACATTTGTGATAACTCAGAATGTGCTTTTAATACGTTTTTAGGAGGCACTCCCGCTTCCGAGAATCGCATCATAATATAGAACTCGATGAATGTATGAAAACTCACTGCTCTAGTTCCTTGCATTTGCCAAGAATATTGAGCGTCATACTCTTTTCCAAGCTTCCCATCCCAATATTTATTCATCCAAATATAAACCTTTCTATACGGAACACGAAGTATCTGGGCAATTTCACTTGCCGTATAAATACCTAGTCCTAATTTTGGTTTATTTTCGAAGTTCATATGATTGTAGTATTATTCAAATCTACGGGTTTTTATTGTTCAATTGTACAATTTAACATTAAGCCGCTAATACTTCATTAAGTTCATCAATAATCTCGTTCATTTTGTTGCCAAATAATTGGTGCATTTTCCCTTTTCCACCTTTTGCATCAAATGGCGTATAATCTAAATCGTCTATTTCTATATGGTAACTGCTAACCACATGGTCCTTTATCATTCGTAGCCAATCTAATTGCTCAGGCGTAAAGCGGTTGTGTTGTCCTGTATGCTGTTTAAAAATCCATTTGTTGAAGTTAGTTTCAATGGTGCTGTCGTAGGCTTTTAATTCACTGTCAATGCCACAAGCTCTTCTAATTAAGGATACCAAAGCGGTTAACTCGTCCTTTGGTTGTTTACTTTTAAGCTCATCCAATGCAGAGTATGCTTCCCAAACGTAATCTGGTGCTAATAATGGTTTTTCTAATTGCAGCTTTTCCATAACCTCTTTTATCATTTTAAATGTGATATTTCTGCGATTATAAGGTTGATTATAGAAAATACTTAATGCTTTAATTTCATCTTTGTTTGCCTCCAAATACTCGGAAAAATCTTTTACTATTTGAGTTGCTTTAACAACCGAAGTTGTATCCCATTCGCTTCTAGTTACTGTATCAATATTTATACTATCTATAATTTGTTCGTGTTGTTTACGTACATTTTCAAGATATTTGTTTAATTCTCCATTAAATGTTGTAGCTGCTATTTTAATTAAATCGTTCTGTGCTTTCTTTTTGGCTTCTTCTATTAACTCAATGGTTCGTTCCTGTACAGGGATTTTATCAATTTCAACTTGTGCTTTTGCTTCGATTTCGTCTTGGTCAAAAGCCGTAATTAACTCTTTTGTAATTTGTTTTAAATTTTTACCCCCAGAAAACTCCAAAAGTCTATCTTTTTCTTTCTCCGTTATTTGTTTTTCTAAACGAATTAAACGGTTAGATAAAGACAAAAATAAATCTTCGTCTGCCACCCCAATTGTTACCGCCCCCAATAAATCTTTCATAGGAACTGTAGGTTTACGTTCTAAAGGTCTGCTATCTGTCTTTTTAGATTTGATTGCACCTACAGCATCCACAATAACGAAATGTGTTTTGGTTTTTGCGGTTTTTGTTACTAATTGTAAAGTATCACTATTAATAGTTCGGGTACCACGACCTTTCATTTGTTCAAAATAGTTGACACTTTTAACGTCACGCATAAATAAAAGAACTTCCAATGGTTTTACGTCTGTACCAGTTGCAATCATATCCACCGTGACCGCAATTCTTGGATAATATGAATTTCTAAAACGGTTTAAAACAGATTTTGGGTCTTCTTCAATTTTGTAGGTTACTTTTTTACAGAAGTCGTTGCCTTCATCAAATTCTTCACGGATGATTTTTATAATATCGTCTGCATGACTATCTGTTTTTGCAAATACTAAAGTTTTTGGCACTTCGTACTCACCATTTTCATCCACTCGTTTTGGAAAAATAGTCGTTTTTAAAGCTCGTTTATATTCCCGAATAATATTTCGAATTTGACTTGGATTAACTACTTTCTTATCTAAATCGTTACGTCTGTATTCGGTATCTTCATCCTCTTGTTGCCAGCGTTTTGCTCTTGTTAGTTTATCTCTTCTATCTACAAACCAGCCAGATTCTATTATTGCACCATTTTGTGAAATGTCGGTTTCAATGTTGTAAACGTCATATGGTACATTTACGCCATCTGTAACCGATTCTTCATAGGTATATTGACTAACTACATTTTCATTAAAAAAGCCAAAGGTTCTTTTGTCTGGTGTGGCAGTTAATCCTATTAGGAACGCATCAAAATAATCTAATACTTGTTTCCATAAATTGTAAATAGAACGGTGGCACTCGTCAATTACAATAAAATCAAATTGTTCAATCGGTACATTTGGCGTGTACTCCACTGGAACAGCTTGTTTTTTATTTGTTTGCTTTTGCATCCATGTACTTTCATTCGGATTTTCTTCTTCTGCACTTTCATCTAATTCTTCGCCTTTTAGAATAGCGTAGAGGCGTTGTATTGTTGAAATACAAACTTGACTATCTGAAGAAATGTAACTTGATGACAAACGCTGTACGTTGTATAATTCTGTAAATTTTCGATTATCATCATTTGGCTGAAAAGTCATAAATTCTTGTTCTGCCTGTTCACCCAAGTTTTTGGTGTCCACCAAAAATAAAATACGTTTTGCGTCTGCATGTTTTAATAAGCGATAAACAAACGTGGCAGCTGTAAAAGTTTTTCCAGCACCAGTTGCCATTTGAATTAAAGCTTTTGGTCTATTCTTTTTGAATGAATGTTCTAAATTATTAACTGCTACAATTTGAGCTGGACGTAATCCTGTTGAATCCAAAACAGGAATTGATAAAAGTCTTTCTCTTAAACTTTTTCCTTTTTTCAACCATGCAGAAATGGTTTCGGGTTTATGAAAACTAAAAACATTTCTACCTCTTGGTTTTGGGTCTCGGTAATCTGTAAACCGTGTAATTGTTCCTGTGCTTTCATAAACGAAAGGCAAGGGGTCATTATTTAAGTATTTTAATTTTGCGTTGGCATAGTTTGAAGATTGTTCTTCAACAACTGTCAATCGGTGTCCTTCATCTTCACGCTTCGCTTCTATAATTCCTACTGGCTTTCTATCAACAAACAGCACATAATCGGCTGGACCAACATTAGTTTGATATTCACGAACTGCAATGCCTTTGTTTGCAGATAAGTCTATTTGACTTTTAGACTGAACTAACCATCCAGATTCTCGTAACATAATATCTATTTTGTCACGAGCTATTTGCTCAGGATTTTGGTTTATTTCTTCAGGCATATATACTCTAATAATTTTCTGACACTAAAGTAAATATTTTTAGGTTGATTGCATGAATGATTTTTACATTTTATTAGTTTGTGTAAATTAATGCTGTTTTTGTGACTCTTTTACAATGTTGGTCTTTTATAAGTTACTTAGCGCATTTTTCGTATTCGGAGCATTTGTTTTTAAACTAAAACAAATAGTTTTCATTAAATTTTGCGAAGGATAATATTTAAATGCAAAAACAAAAAACGGTTAAAGTGAACCACTAAAAAACTCATTTTAGCCTAGGTTATAAAGGTATGCAATAATTATTGCTTTGCTCACTTTAATGCGCTTTGGTTGGCTCACATTGACCTTTCCAACCTAACTTTCAAACAGTTTATTTTTAGTTTGTGCATTAATTATATCCATTTATATCATGACTTATTTACCAATCACTGTAATCAGTTAAATTAATTTGTTCACCATCATATTCTCGTTTAACTATTTTTACAACACCAAGTCCTGTCGGGTGAAATTTAAATGTATATTGATACTCTCTACCAAAAACATCTAAACAATTCTCAGGAATTTCAGATAATTTAGCCTTCCAAACATTAAATTTTTCTTTTTCTTGCTTATTTAAATAAAAAGTCATTTTAGTATTTTTAAAAAGTAGTTTTTTATGTTGGTAAGTTAAAATAGCTCGTATTCCTTTAGGTCAAACCCATAATCTTTGAATATAAACATTGTTAAAGTGAAGCACTCAAAAACTCTTTTAAGCCTAAGCTATTAAAAGGATTTGTAATAATTATTGCTATGCTCAATTTTATCCGCTCTGGGTGGTATACTATGCCCGCCCTATCCACTTTGTAGTTAACTATCTCATATTAATTTTTTATAGTCTTTTATAATAATCCCATTCATTAAATTCTTCAAACCCATCCTCTATAATATCGTATTGCCTCATTCTCATTTCATTATCAGAATCAAACTCAATATAATAGTGAACATCATATAATTCACCAGCAATATCCAATTTTAGTGCGATTCTATTTTTTTCTACATACATCCACTCTGTTACTATAATTACTATTTCATCATTATAAGATTCGTATTTATCTCCATTATAGAATTCATAATCATAATATACAAAAACACCATTTTCTTTAAATTTAATTTGATTCAAGATGTCATTCATATCATAAGATTCCGAATCCCCAAAATCCAAGTCTACATATTTATAATGTCCCCAAGTTCCAATTAAATTGCTTCTCAAATTAGAGATATCATCATCACTTTTACTACAAGAAGTTAAACTCAACACCATAACAAATAAAAATATTCCAATCTTTTTCATAAATTTTATTTTAAAAATTAATTCATTAACCGCAAAAAACCTTAACGATTCTCACATTAGTTTTTAACCAGTTTCTTACTTATGAAACCGCCTTCAATATAAATTTTAATAATGTAAATACCCGTAGATAAATTATCAGTATGGATTGATTTAAAATCAGAATTTATAACATTAAGTTTTTTTCCTATTGATGAATATATTTCAACTTTATTTATTGGGTTATCTGATTCGATTGATAAGATATCTGCTACTGGGTTGGGATATATTTTAATGGATTGTGTTATTGGTATATCCTTATCACTCAAAGTGCTTCCGCAATCATCAAAAATCAAAGCATTTGTATTATAAGCCCCATAGGCTTGAAAAATTGTTCTCCCTACATTTTCAGATTCCCCTTCAATTTTAATCCAAATTTCAAAAGTTAAATCATATTCTGGTATATTGATATTGCAATTACCTCTATCATCAATTCCATCAAAATAAACCGCATTCGAAAACATGCCCGTTTGAAATGAAACTCCATTGTATAGGTCTCCGCTCAAACCATTAGCCGAATTAACAAATTGACTCCCAGATGATTCATCAAAATGCCATAGACCAAGAGTATTTCCATCAACAATCAGTGGTGAATTGGATTGATAATTTGCCAATATTTCAGAGTCACTTCTAACAGTATTAGAAACTCTAAACTCATCAATCCAGCCTCTGTAAAAGCTTGTCCAAGTGGTAAAAAAGTCTACTCCAAGATATAATTGCGAATAATTATAATTAAGATTATCAAAATTTCCTGAAGCCACTAAATTTCCATCTAAAAATATCTTACCAGATAAATCTGATGCTTTTGTGAATGCTAAATAATGCCAAGTGTCCGAACTAACTTCCATTTCCAAATGATTTCCATTCGTGTCTCGTAAAAAAAATAAAGCTATCTTTTTGCATTTAGTATTTTCATTATGTAATATTTCAATTTCTGATTCATTCAAGCCTCTGTTATATATCCTAATATCATCTAATTTTCCTTGAAAATTAGTAGAGACACCTCCAATTGCATTGCCAATTGTTGTCGCTAAATTTTGATTATTTATTGGAGCTAATACATTATTTAAATTGCCTTGGGAGTATTCAGATTGCGGAACTAAAACATTATCAATGTATATTTTAAATTGAGTTGCGTTAATTAAACCAGGAGTAGCATTAAATGTTACAACAAAAGAATGCCAAATGTCGTCTGAATAGTTTTGATTATTAGTGATAGACCACATACTTGAACAGTCTTGATATTCAGAACCCCAAACTGCTTGATTAGTGGTTCCAATTGTAAACCTTAGCCCTCCAGGCCCATTACAAGGATTGCTTGAGGAATAAATGGTTCCCTCAGCATTCTCCGAGGCACTTGATTTTTGAAACCAGCCAGTCACTGAATATGTTAACACATCGGTCAAACTAATTGTAGGTATTGTAATATTATCAGTCGAATTTGAAAATAAATAAGCAGAATTTGAAGTTCCAAACCTATTTGTTGTTAATATTGCCCCATTAACAACTCCGTTGTTTCCATTTGCACTAAAGTCATTAGCATTACCAGTGAAAGGATAATAACCTATTAGTCCATTCGTTGGAATTTGAGAAAAAATATTTACAGCATATATGAATAATCCGATAATTAAATAATTCTTCATGATTGTTAGTTTGAACTTGTTAGATAATCAATTATTATTGCTAAAAAGGCAAAGAGGCTGCCAATGAACGAGGTAGCCTCTTTTAAATCCTCCCTACAAGAATTAATTAATAGCAATATAAAAATAGACTAGCTTTTTCAAAAAAAATGAATGAATTAGTATTGGTTATAATAAAGGAAATTCTCGTAGAGAATTCTAACTTAATCGTCTAAACCTATAAGTTCAAATTGTAATGTCACTTTTGTTCCTTTTCCCTCTTCTGAGTTAATTTTGAATGAATTGTTGCTAAAATTATTTAAGAGTTTCAAACGCTCCATGACAAGTTTTAACCCTTTTGATTCATGTAATTGACCTGAATTTGTGTGACTCATTCCTTTTCCATTATCTTCTATAATACACATAAGCAATTCATTTACAATATAGAATTTAATTGAAACCTTTGGATTTGTATGGTTTTTATTAAACGCATGCACAAATGCATTTTCAACAAAAGGTTGAATAATCATTGGTGGGATTTCTATGCTATTTGCTTCCAATCCGTCATAATCAATTTTTGTGTTCACCTTATTATTAAAACGCATATTTTCTAGGACGATGTATGATTTTAAATAACTAATCTCTTCAGCCAAGAGTATCAAGTGTTTGGAAGAATTCTCTAAGGTCGTTCTTATAAGTTTTGCGAACTCACTTAAGTACATAAGTGCATTGTCAATGTCATTATCAATGATATAGTTTTGAATACTATTCATGGCATTGAAAGTGAAATGAGGATTCATTTGAGATTGTAAAGCCTCTAGTTTGGTTTCCACTAACCGCTGTTGAATCTTGGCTTTCTGTTGTTCTCTTTTTTTAATGTATTTGATGCGGTTTTTGTAAGCAATAAAACCTGAAATCAATAAAACTAATAGTAATAGAGAAATAAACCACCATGTTTTCCAAAAAGGTGGTAAAATTGTAATAGTGACTAATTTAGAAAGCGATATTGAACCAGTATTCAAGTCTTTTATCTTAATATTCACGTTATACTTGCCTATAGGTAAATAAGGTATAAATATGTTTTGTTTATTGCTGTAGATGCTCCATACGGGGTCTAACCCTTCTATTTGATAACTATATCTCAATTTGTTTGGATATGGATAATCGGAGGTCTTAAAAGATAAATTTAGGGTGTTTTGCCAATATTTATAAGTTAATTTCTTTTTATCGCAATTAAACCAAGTATATGTCTTTGTAGAGTCTTTTTGGTAATTTACATTGACATTGGTTAAGTTAGTGGATGGATTGATTTTTTTAGGGTTTAATATTTTCTCTAAATCAATTTTATAATAGCCTGATTGCGTTCCAACATATATAGTATCTTTAATGATTTTGCTGGTAGTAAAATCATTTATTTTTAGACCTTGTGCAGCATCAATTAAACGGATACTACCGTTTTGAAATATGTTTAGCCCTTTTTCAGTGCCTATAAAAAATCCATCTTTATAGTTCTCTAATAGAGTTATAGAATTTCCAACAATCTCATCTCTTTTTATATGGGTTAAAACTTTATAATTCGTTGCCATATCTAATAAAAAAACATCACCAGAATTTGTGGAAACTAATAATGTTTTTGAATTATTATCTACGGAAATATTATTAATATCCCTAACACGAAATATGTTTTTTAATGCTAACGATTCGTACACCTTATCTTTAAAGATATGTAAGCCGCTTTTAGACGAAGAAACAATAACTAGGTCTTTATATTTAACCATTTCAGTAATGTAAACGGGATTGTTTTTATTTTTTGGTGAAAAAGGGATAAACTTGGCAATACTGTCCATATCATTCGATTTAGGTTTATTTAATACATCAAGGAGAAGAGTGGTAGCTTCAAACTTATGCGCAATTAACATGTCAGAACCTAAAAACAAAAATTTATAAGGTGAATAATATAAAAATTGCATGATATCACCTTGTATATTAAGTTTAAATAATCCAAAACTACTGCTAACCCAAATTGCATTTTCATAAATATCAAGGTGATAAAACTCAAGGTTTTTAATAGAATTATATAAAGAATTATAATTTTCATTTATAGGTAGATAAGGAAGTACTTTTTTGCGTTCCTGAGTAAAAAAATTAAAAAAGATTTCTGTTTTTTGATTCTTTATTAATTTGTTATTAGACTTTATAGCGAGTCCTTTTTCATGAAGAATGTAGAGGTCAGAGTTTTTTTCTTTAAATTCAATAATTCCAGAAATATCATTAAAAAAAGAGATAGTTCTGGATAAGCTTAATTGATATAGACCTTTATCTTGTGTCCCTACATACAAAAAATCGAAATCCATATCATAAAAAAGAGTTCTAACTTTATCGCTTTTTATGCCGAATAATTTTGTAACATTTACTAATGAACTATCTGCAATTTTAAATAAGCCGCCATCATTTTTGTGGACTCCCCAAGCTGCACAATAAATGGTATTATTAGAATCCTTTGCGAAATCCCAAATTATAGAATTACCAAAAGAAATATCTTCATCTTTAGACTCTATAAAATTTGATGTTTTGAATTTAATGAGTGAATTCCTATTGTCACCAATTTTAAGTCCAGCACTTCCATAATATAAGTCCCCATTATTTTTATATAAGGAAAAGATTGATGAAGTTCCTAAAGAAGAGTCAGATTTAAAAGTGTTTCTTATTTTAGTAAGTGTTAAATCTTCAGTATTTAGATTATAAATGCCATGAGTGTAAACCCCAATATAAATTTCACCTTTAAAGGCAAAATAATCCATTACCTGAAATCGTTCCTGTTCTGTTTCTAATCCAACAACAGAATAATCTTTTAGATTTAAAATAAACAGTCCTTTTTCTGTCCCAATAAGCAGATAGTTGTTGTGTATAAAAAGTTTTCTAACAAAGCTGTTTTTTAATAGTTCATGATGGTTTTGGGCTGTAAATTCTTTACCATCAAATTTTGAAATACCACCACCAAAAGTTGCAAACCACAAATTACCTTCAGCGTCTTCAACAATATCCCAAACTGAATTATTTGAAAGTCCATTATCTGTACTATAATTAGTTATAGCTCCACCTTCAATTTTAGCTAATCCGTTATGTGTCCCTACCCACAAGATTCCTCTGGAATCTTTGTAAATACATTCAATTTGATTATTAGGTAGACCATCTGTCATTGAAATATTAGTCGATGGATAATTTTGTCCGCTTAAAAACTGAACAAAAAATAGTATTATAAAAAGTTTCAGTTTATTTTTTATGAATGATAGCATTTAAGAAATTTTCTTTTTTTCTAACTGAAACAGGAATCTTTTCTCCATTAGCGAGAATGACATGAAACTCTCCAGCTTTATCAAACTTAGCAACGTAATTTAAATTAACTAAATAGGATTTATGAACCCTAAAAAATAACTGGTTATTTATAAGCTCTTCAATATGCTTTAATGTCTTCGATAACAAAAACTCTTTGCCATCAAGGCACTTAACTTTGCAATAATTACTATCTGATTGACAATAAATGATGTTACTCATTTTCTGTAGTTCATAACCATTTTGTGTTGGCAATGCAATTTTATTAAAAATATTATCCTGAGAGCTTAAATTCTCAAGCAACATTGAGATACGTTCTTGACGTTTTAGATTTTCATTTTTGCTTTCAAAACGTTTAATTGTCGAAAGCAAGTCAATATGATTAACAGGTTTTAGTAAGTAATCAAAGGCAGAGTGCCGAATAGCATCTATAGCATAATTTTTATGGGCGGTTGTAAATACAACTTCAAAATTTATGGTTTCAAATTTTTTGAACAATTCAAAACCATTTTCCGTTGGCATTTGGATGTCTAAAAAAACAATGCCTGGGTTATAACGTCTTATAGCAATAATACCCTCCTTTATAGAATCACATTTTTCTAATACAACAATTCTTTTATTAAAATAACGAAGTATTAATTTTTGAAGAAAATCTCTTGCATTTTGTTCGTCATCAATGATAATTGCTGTAGTCATATTTAAATCTAACTTAATTATCTAAGGTAGAAAAATATGATTAGTTATCGTATGGTTTTTTTTAGTTATCGTTAACAAAGTGAATAGGACGGATAATAAGAACCACTAAAAATGGTTAATTTGAACCATCTTATGTTTGAAATTATTAGATTGTTAAGTGACTTATTGGTAGTTTTGCTATGCTCACTTTTATCCGCTGTAGGTGGTATACTATGCCCTCACTATCTAATCTTATCCTGCAGTTCATCAAATTTTGCTCTCATTGTTGGATTACCATAGGTTAATTTTTTTATGGTTAAATCCTCAGCTTTATTATTGGCCAATCTTAAGTTGTTTTTTGAAGACAGCAATGCATCTTTTGTTTTTTGAAGATGTGTAATAGTTTTATCAATTTCATCAATAGCGGTTTTAAACTTCCGACTTGCTAAATCATAATTCCTAGCAAATCCTTCTTTAAAGGTGTTAATATTATCCTCAAAATTAGTGATATCAATGTTTTGATTTCGAATTAAACTTAATTCCGCTTTGTATTTCATTGAATTCAAAGCTGCATTACGAAGTAGTGTGATAACGGTAATGAAAAATTGAGGACGTATGACGTACATCTTTCCAAACTTGTGAGACACATCAACGATTCCAGTATTATAGAATTCGTTTTCCGATTCCAAAAGTGATACAAGAACGGCATATTCACAGTTCTTTTCTTTACGGTCCTTATCAAGTTTTGCAAAGAAATCCTCGTTTCTTTTTTTAGAGGCAGTTTCATCATTCTCGTTCTTCATTTCAAACATAATTGAAATGATTTCATTACCTGAATCATCAGTTTCCTTATAAATATAATCACCTTTACTTCCACCTTTTGAATCATTATCTTTTTCAAAGTATGCAGTTGGGAAAGCTGTTGCTCGAAGTTTATTGAATTCAGTTTCACAATGTATTTCCAATGTTTCACCAACCATTTTTGTTGAAAGTTTCTGCTTAAAGTCTTTTAACCTAGCAATTTCATCATCTTTCATTTTAATGGTTTCATCTTTTACAACAAGTTTATTTGCAAACTGTTCTTTAATAGATGTTTCAATAAGCTGTTTTTCAGTTTCTTTAATTTTTAATTCATTGGCCAGACTGTCACGTTCTTTCTCTATTTGCTTAATTGCTTCAGATATTCCTAGTTTTTTTTCGGTCTCTGCATTTTTAACTTGTGATTTCATGTTAGAGATTTCCAATTCTTTTTCAGCTAGTTTTGTAGCAAGTTGGGTGCTGTTTTCAGCTTTTAATGCGTTCAGCTCAGTATCTTTTTTTGCCAGTTCTTGTTGCAATTCATTTCTTAGGTTAGCTTCTGCAAGCTTTATGGCACTTTGTTTTTCATTTTCAGCGAGAGTCAGTCGTGTTTGTAACTCTTCTTCAAATTGATGGTCACGAACTTGTTTAAGAATATCAGCAAAACCAGCTTCGTCAACTTTAAAAGCTTTTTTGCAATTTGGACAAATAATTTCGTTCATTTTCTGGCTGTTTTAAAATTTATATTAATGAAACGTAGCTATGAATTTAAATTTTTTCAATAGCCATGAGAATTAAACGACATAAGTATATTGGATATTATGTGTTTTGAAACCTAAAGGTAGGTTTAATCTTTTTTGCATCAATTTATGGCATTATTAAAAGCTAACAGCTCCTTAAAAAGAGGTTATTTACATTTTTTTATATTTTCTAGTGTCTTGTGCAACGGTTACCATTGTTAGCTAACGTTTTTTAGTTCGTTTAAACTTTTTATATTTTTTCCATTTCCATCGAATGGATATTCTTTGCTCGGGTTTTGATTAATAAAATTAAATTCTTTTGATTTCAATTTTTCGTTCATATGTTCATCACTAAATGAGTAGCCAGAAATGAATAAGTTCTCTGATTTATTGATTACCTCTCCGAAATTTTGAAATAATTGTTTGAACAAAAAGTCATTGTCAATTGTGTCCAGTTTTCTTGTTCCTGTAATAAACTTAGGAACTATATCTGGATTATAATCTTGAAGTACTTCTTTAGTCTTTGGATTTATTCTAATCGAATTGTGTTTGGTATAGTAGTTTGTTGTCATATAATAGTCATATTCACCTGTTGGTTGTAACCACATACTACCATTATTTTCATAATGTCTGAATTGAAAAAAGTCTAAACTTCCGTGAAGTTTATGGATTTTAATTTTTTCGTTGAAAGCGTTATTGAAGTACGGAACAGATAAATCGTTGTGACTTATTGGTGAATCTTCAGTGTTAAAACCTTTAGAGTATTTCAATCCATTTAGTTCCAAAACTCTTTCCAATAATAAGTCGTGATTTAAAGTAAAGATGTCTACATTTTCAAATTGAGAGATATAGTCTATAAATCCTTGATAAATTTCTTTCAGTTCAGCATCGTCTTTTGGTATTACCGAAAGAATATCGCCAATTAAATAGTTTAGAATATCACTTACCTTTTGAAATTGCTTGTGGTCGAATGCAAACAAATAACTTTTATAGTATTCTTTGTTTTTCTTCTCAAGAAAAAAAGGTTTATCAATCAGAAGTGATTTTTTTGCTGTTTCAAATAGTCCCTCAACCCAATCAGAGTTTGTGAAATTGTCAATTATGAATTGATAGAAATCTTCGTAATAGATAAAGTCACCTCTGTCTGCAACATAGCTTTTTACTAATTCGTTGAAAACATAGGAATAAGCTATGTAGTCATAATTCAATTTTCCATTATCAATAAAAGAATCACCCTTATCGTCAATCCAAAACCATTCACTTGAAGAAGCAGATAATAGTTTTTCCTTTAAATCACGATTGAATCTTTCAGCTATTGAACTTGCAGTTGGCATTCCAGCGTTTGCAGAAAATCCAGCTCCTAAAACTACTGTTAGGTGATTCTTCATATTTTTTTCTGAAATGGTAGCTAACAATTAGATATAAACAATTGACTATATCCACATTATATAAACAACCAAATTTAACGAATTAACTGACAAAATACTTCAATTAACGTAAGAATTAATAATATAATTTAAACAATGAAAACAAGTCACTTGGCTGGATAGGGCGGACAAATTGAGCCACCCAGAGCGGATTAAAGTGAGCATAGGAATAATTATTAAAAATCCTTTTGTTGCTTAAGCTGAAATGAGTTTTTAGGTGGCTCAAAAATTTCTGTTTTTAGTGGTTCAATTTAACCGTTTTTTGTAGGTAATCAACGGTGGGGAATCAGGTCACCACAAAAGACCTTTTGATTGTGATTGGGCTAGATTGATTAGGGAAGATTGCAAGTTGAAAGGTGTTCCATTTTTCTTCAAGCAAATCGATAAAATTCTACCTATTCCAGAAGATTTGATGATTAGAGAATTTCCAAAATTTAAAAACGAATAAGATGGCAACAAAAGAAGAATACGAATATGGTAAAAGTGCCCTTAGTAATTCCAGATATAAAATATCCAAAGCATTATGCGATTGGGATTTTGAAAAAAATGGGCACATAACTGCAGAAAATTTGTCAAAGATAATTCCGATGGGCTTAAAAACTGTTAATAGGCACTACGAAGATTTTATTGAACAAATTGAAGAAATATATCAGAAAGAAATACTTCGGTTAAAAATTTTAAAAAAAGAATAGATACGAAGTTTTCTTATTCTAATTATTTAGAATCCAATTTATGGTGATTGAATTCATCATAAATTGGAACTAATAAACAAAATCTCCAAACAATAATACCGAATGCTAATTACTAGTTTGACCCAAATGGTCATTCTAGCTAGGCTTAATATGGAGTTATTTAAAGTTTTATGATAAAAAATCGATTAATTATAAACTGTTTTCAATGTCGGAGATATTTATTATTGGATGCCATTGGTATTCAATTGGGTGCTGAGAGAATTGACTGCTCTCAGCTTCTGCCCCAGTTAAATAAAAAAAAAAAGCAGAAACCCCATAAACATACAATGCAGAATATTAATAATTATGAACTCAAACCATTTACAAGAACAGGGCTTATTACCTACTAATCAAATTCAATTACCTATATCAGATACTAATAATAATTCTAATCAATTAAATAGAATTAAACCAGATATTATAAATAATACATCTAATAATCAATATTTAGCTATTAATATCAATTATCCATCTACCTTCATTAATGATGTAGGAATATATCATGAGGTAATAGATAAAGAATCAATAGATATAACAAGGGATGTAGAGTGTTTTGATGACAATATTACTACTGATATTTATGCTCAATCCCCCCTATTTTTCATCAATAGGAATATCATTAAGATTCCTAAAAAGGTAGAGTATGTACTTAGAAGATTTATACCTAAAAAGTTACTTAAAGAAATCCATCCAGATATTGATGTAGCAGTTGAACTATGTTTGATGTTCACCACCCAACTTACATCCACCTATTTTGAAAGATTAGATAACCCAGAGAAAGATGGTTGGAAATCTCTTCATGCCGAATATTTGAGAGAGTTATTAAGCCTAAACCCAATGACATATAAAGATGTTATTACAGCCTTAGAACATCCCACAAAACAAGGTGCAATTATTGAATGTGACCACGAATCAATCATTAGGAAAAAGAACTATTATTATCGATTTGGAGAGGCTTATATTGGCAAAGGTATCGTGAGCTATCATTTACAAACAAAAGAGGCTCAAAGGCTCTTAAATAAGCATTTTATAAGGGTTTCTGGTAAGTCTCAATCAAATCCAATTGTAAAAAATCTGATTCAGTTTTATGAAGATGTTTCATTGCCAACAATCGACCAAATATGGGAGGAAGGAGATAGACTTATCAAGTTGAATTACAAAACAAAAAAAGGTAAATTATTGAAAAAGTTAGGGAAGCATGCTAGGTCATATTTCATAAATGAATATTCATTTATAGAAGATTCAATTAAAATATTCAATTACTTAACCGAAGATGGGTTGATGTTTCCTGAAGTTGGAAGTGAAAAAAGTGGAGGCAGAATTGTTGATTCATTTACATTGATGCCTTCTTGGATTAGGCAAATTATTAAAATTAATGGTGAAGCCATTGTTGAAGCTGATTATTCTTGCTTGCATCCAAATATTGCCATTGGGTTGTACGGTGGTAAAAAAGAATACTTAACCCACAGTGATTTGGCAGTAGAAATGTCAACCGATGTTAACATCATTAAACTGGAACATCTGTCTTTTTTCAACAAGAAAGTTTGGCAAATGAAAGAATCACCATTGTATGATTACTATAAAAAAAATGAGCCATATATGTTAAAAAGTGTCATAGCGGAAAAATACTCAAGTGAATTTAAACACAATATAACTTCACGAAGATTATTTGCAAAAGAAGTTAAAATTATGACTGAAGTCGTTGAAGTATTGAATAAAGAATTCATTTATGTTGGGTATGTCTATGACGCTTTAATTTGTCACCCTAGCGATGCGAATAAAGTAAAAGAAGTAATGGATGACGTTATTTTAAAACAGGGCGTTAAAACGACTGTAAAACTTTCAAATGATAAGAAAAACAAACCTGTTGTAGTTAAGCTAAAAGAATCCAAATCTGATTTGGATAACATAAAATCTGCAAGGTCCAATGTTGAAGGTGATAAGAAATATATTAAAGTTGACGCAAATTTAATTAACTTCAATGATGAAATTAGGTCTATGGTTCTGGAGAAAATCAATAATGGAGATGAAGTTATATTCGAAGATGCCATTATTGAATTTAAAGACAAGCAGACAATTAATGACAAAGTGTTTCGAATTTATGATAATATAAATCCAAAGTTGATTTATGTACTCGAAAGTTACATTCTTAATCCATTAATTTATTAATTCCAAAGGCATAATTATGCAGACTTAGCTGAGTAAATGGATAGGGCGGTCAACGTGAGCATAGAAATAATTATTGCTACCCTTTTACAACCTAGGCTAAAACGAGTTTTTAAGTGGCTCAAAAATTTCCGTTTTCAGTGGCTCACCTTATCCGTTTTTTTCACGTTAATTACCAAATTTATGAAAATAACCTGGTAAAAAACTTGTATTTTTTTCGTTTGTGGAGTATAATTGCTTCACAAGACTTTTATGGTGCTATTTTATAGCGACTTGTACAATAATATTCTTCTGCCCAACAAACAAAATGAAGATTACGGGCATTTAACATATGACTTAAAAGCAATTTGCTAAAAGTCACTTCTTATTTAAACATAGTTTAAATTTTTCGGCCTGGAAAGTGGTTTCATTTTCCAAAACCATCGGCTTTTAGCTTGTGGTATTTCGTCCTATGCCAAAACGGAAAAAATACTATAGAGATTATAGTTACAGTCGATAGACATAAAAAAATAACGCACCTCGCCACTCCTAGTAAAAAAATGAGGAACAGAGTGGTTAGTAATCATGTTAAGTTTAACAAAATGTAAAAACATTTTAAATAAAAATGGAATAAAATATACGGATGAAGAGATTGAAGTTTTGAGAGAGCTTCTATACTCAATAGCTCAAATACAGTTTGAGCAAACAAATAATTAAAAAATAATAATAAAATTAAAATTATGGAATTAGATACAATAATTTACAGTAGAGTCAGCACTGATGACCAAGCTGATAATGGATATGGTAGAAATCACCAACAAGAAGTACTTAAAACAGGTTGTAATATAAAAGGGTTTGGAATTGCTAAAGATTTTTTAGAAGACCATTCAGCTAAAGACTTTAATCGTCCTGTTTGGAAAGAACTAGAAAAATTTGCGAAAGCAAACAGAAAAACTATAAAAAGAGTATTATTTACTAAATGGGATAGATTCTCAAGAAACTTAAGTGAAGCTCTGAAAGTGATAAAAAAATTTAACGATTGGGGCATAACTCTTAATGCTATGGAACAACCGTTGGATTTATCGGACCCTAATAATAAAATGTTGCTTGCGATGTATTTAGTAATGCCAGAAGTTGAAAATGATAATATTTCATTGAGAACTAAGGATGGAATGTATAGAGCAACAAAAGAAGGGGCTTTTCTTGGCACTCCTCCATATGGCTATAGAAGGGTCCGCTATGGTAAACATGCAAGCATGGAACCAAATAAGGATTCTCAATTCGTAAGTGATATTTTTAACGCGGTATCATTGGGGGTTGAATCGGTTGAAGGAATAAGAAAAGAATTTAGAAAAAAAGGTTATTCAAAATGTAAACAAACATTTTACAATATGCTTAGAAATAGAACCTACGCTGGTATGGTAAAAGTTCCTGAATACAAAAAAGAAGATTCATATTGGATTGATGGATTGCATGACTCAATAATTGATGTAAAAATTTTTAATAAAGTACAAGATGTATTAGAAGGAAGAAACAGAAACGCAAAACTCCCATCTAAAAAAAATGACGCATTACCTCTAAGAGGTTTTTTAGAATGTGAAAATTGTGGTGGTACACTAACTGGCAGTGTATCGAAGGGTAATGGTGGTAAATATGCATACTATCATTGTAAAGGCAATTGTAAAACACGTTTATCCGCTATAACCACAAACAAAATTTTTAAAACTGAGGTTCTTAACAAAATTAAGATGAATAATAACGTATTGAATTTATATTCTGAAATAATTATTGATGTTCAAAAATCCAAACGAGGTGATAAAGGAAGACAAATAGATATTGTAAATAATAAAATGCAAGAAGTAATCAATCTAATTGAAAACACTGAAGATAAACTTGTATCTGATAGCAAGAATGCTGAGAGGTATAATCGAATGCTGAATAGATATGAGTCAACCTTAATGTCACTAAAATACGAATTACAAGAACTTAAAGAAGCTAAAGAATTATCTGTTCAAACTATAAAGAATGCAATCAAAATGATAAAAAAAATACCTCAGTTATTTGAGATAGGAAACTTTGAGCAAAAAGTAAAAATACTTGGTTTATTATTCCCTGAAAAACTGATAATTTCAAAAAATGAATGTCGAACCAAAAAACAAAATATTGTAATAGAGCTTCTTACTAGGATTAACAGGGCTTCACAAAAATTAGACACAAAAAAAGCCATCATTTCTGATGGCTTGTCTAATATGGCTCCCCCTCTTGGGCTCGAACCAAGGACCCTTTGATTAACAGTCAAATGCTCTAACCAACTGAGCTAAGGAGGAGTGTTATCTTTTCGCTTTTGCGAGCGCAAATATATATATATTTTTAATTTCTGCCAATATTATTTTTAAAAAACTTTTAATTAAAAATAGCTTTAAAAATATCATTGCCATTGGCAAACAAAACTAATGCAATGAGTATAACAAAACCAACCATTTGTGCGTACTCCATAAACTTATCGCCTGGTTTTCTTCCTGAAATCATTTCATATAATAAAAACATAACATGTCCACCATCAAGCGCGGGAATTGGTAACAGGTTTAATACGCCTAACATAATGGATAAAAATGCCGTGATACTCCAAAACACTTGCCAATTCCAAAAATTTGGAAATATATCATAAATAGCTTTAAAACCACCTACGCCTTTGTAGGCTCCTGTACTTGGTGTGAAAATAGCTTTAAACTGTGTGATGTAAGAGTCCACTTTTTCGTAGGCCTTATTTATACCCACTGGAAACGATTCAAAAAAGCCGTATTCTTTGGTTTCAAATTTGTAATATCCTAAGGCTTCTAAGGTTTCTGGTGTTGAGCCTGCCGCATAAACCAAGCCTAATTTACCATCATTACTTATGGTTAATGGAATGCTAATTTCATTTCCATCTCTTAATACCTTGGCTTCTACATTCTGACCTTTTAACTGACCTAAAGCAACTTTTACCTGATCTGCATATTTAGTTTTATAGTCATTCAATCCAATAATAATATCGCCTTTTTTAATACCACTAGTTTTGTTTTGAGAAGAATCTGGAACCTGAACAATAGCAAATGGTGTTCTTAAATCTATAAGTCCTTTTTCTTTTGAATCAATTAATTGTGATAAAAAATCTTCTGGCATGGTTACCGTTGATTGATTTCCATCTCTTTCAATCGTGATGTTTTTACCAAACAATACTTTTTCAGAAATTTCAGAAAAGGTTTCAATATTATCACCATCAACGGCAATAATTTTGTCGCCTGTTAATAATCCAGCTTTGTTAGCTACCGTATTTTCAATTAAAAGTCCGTCTTCAATATTATTGTTAGGAAGAAATTTATCTCCATAGTAATAACTCATTCCAATATATATAAAAATGGCCAATACAAAATTAACGGTTACGCCACCTAACATGATGATTAAACGTTGCCAAGCTGGTTTTGAACGAAATTCCCATGGCTGAGGTTCTTGGGCCATTTGTTCGGTATCCATGCTTTCATCTATCATTCCTGATATTTTAACGTATCCTCCAAGTGGCAACCAACCAATTCCGTAAACTGTATCGCCTATTTTCTTTTTAAACAAAGAAAACTTAACATCAAAAAATAAATAAAACTTTTCTACACGGGTTTTGAATAATTTTGCAGGGATAAAATGTCCAAATTCATGCAAAACGATTAGCAGAGAAAGGCTTAGTAAAAACTGTGATATTTTAATAACAAACTCCATAAATCTTCTGTCAAATTTTTATAATCGCACAAAAGTAAGCTTTTAAAGGAACTTTAAAAAGACAAATGTTTTATGTCTTAAAATTTAACACTAATTTAAGTATCAATAACTTTTAGCGTGTTTAATATTCATTGTATTTTTGTATTTATATAACTTATTTTTATTAAGATGTTGTTATTTTTTAAGGACTATAAAAAGTTCGCCATCGTATTTTTAATTATTTCATTGGTTATTATAACCATCATATATCAAAAACTAAATGTTTATCAGCCCTTGCCCATATATCAACCAGCCATGGTTAGTTCAGAATTGGTTGATAGTACCATTCAGTATCAAAAAAAATATCATAAAATTGCCGATTTTAGCTTGATTAATCAAAATGGTAAAACCATCACCCAAGAAGATTATAAAAATAAAATTTATGTGGCCGATTTCTTTTTTACAACCTGCCAAACCATTTGTCCAATCATGACTAGCCATATGGCTGATGTTCAAAAAGAAATAATGGCTGATGATGACGTTATGCTGTTATCTCATACAGTAACACCAAAAATTGATACGGTTGAGCAACTTAAACGCTATGCCATTGAAAAAGGTGTACATGACAACAAATGGAACTTGGTAACAGGCGACAAAAAACAAATTTACAATCTTGCAAGAAAAAGCTATCTTGCTGTAAAGACTTTTGGAAATGGCGATGAATATGATATGATTCACACAGAAAACTTCATGCTTATTGATAAAAAGCGTCAAATTAGAGGGTTTTATGACGGCACAAACACTGAAGACATTGACCGCTTACTTGACGACATAAAAATTCTGAAAAAAGAGCCTATAAAATAGTTTTTTAATTACTATTTTTTTTACCTGAAATTTTACATTACTTTTGCTTCTTTAAAATCAATCTAAATAAGCTTGGAAGATACTTTGGCAAATATAAAACGAGGAGAACGTTGCATAATTACTGATGTTTCATCCATTCATATTCCATTAAAACTTTTAGAAATGGGATGTTTGCCCGGGAATTATGTAGAACTAGTTCAGGTTGCACCTTTTCAAGATCCCATGTATTT
>Ga0210044_10002091_pt1 | contig 30049 bp, 30 predicted proteins | sample CryGey13umfilter_2_FD_183959 | JGI IMG/M metagenome (GOLD analysis project Ga0210044, IMG submission 183959) | Groundwater microbial communities from aquifer in Utah, USA - Crystal Geyser 4/9/14 3 um filter (SPAdes) (version 2) | ecosystem: Environmental > Aquatic > Deep subsurface >... | reverse complement strand
GCTTCAACTCAAACTTAAGGAAACGTATTCAATATGTCAATGAACTTTTTGAGAATATAACTTCTCAGAAGAAATACTTGGGATAACTTAGCCCAAGTATTTCTTCTTGACTTTTAACGGAATAACTTGGCAATTGATGAAGAGTTTATGGATTTCCGATAAAAATGGTTTCAATAAATTTAAATCTCTTCAGGCTTATTATTCGATTGGGGGCAGAGATTTGGAAAGAGAAATTGTTCCATTGCTTAAAGATCAAAAATTGGGTTTGATGGTATGGAGTCCACTTGCGGGAGGATTCTTGTCCGGTAAATATAGAAGAAATCAAATGCCGGAAGAAAACTCAAGAAGGAAAGAATTTGACTTTCCACCAATCAATAAAGAAAAAGCTTTTGACATTATTGATGTGATGGATGAATTAGGTAAAAGACATAATGCTTCAGTTGCTCAAGTCGCTTTAGGGTGGTTGTTACATCAGAAAGTTGTTACGAGTGTTTTAATCGGCGTTAAAAATGAAACCCAGTTAAAAGATAATCTAAAGTCCACTGAAATATCTTTTACAGAAGACGAGCTAAAAAAAATAGATGAAGTAAGCAAACTTTTACCGGAATATCCCGGCTGGATGGTTGATTATATGCAGCAGGATAGATCAGTTAATCAATAAGGCATATGCTCGGTGAAAAGTAGAAACACTTTAACGACGGCGTTTTTATATATATGACTCTAATCTTTTTTCTTTATAATGATACCTTTTCACAAAAAAATTCATCTCTTGTATTTACGTTCGGAAAGTTTATTGCACTGGAAAAAGATATTGGAGTACTGGAAAGCGGTATTGAACTTCGGGTAAATATAACCGACTTTCTAACATTAAATAAAATCATTGGAATGACGACTACATTAAAGATGAGTAATTATATTTACTTGGGGCTATGTAAAGAGATAATCTTCGATTAATATTTTAACACACCAAGTTTTGCACTAGGTCTTTATGAAAAGGGCGGCGGGAAAGATCTTGGTAATCACTTAGAATTTAGATCAAAAGTTGAGATTTTCTACGTTATAAAAAAAGGTCTGTGAATTGGTATGAGTTTTAATCACACATCAAATGGTGGATTTGCCGATCACAATCCCAGTGTTGAAAATGTTTCCTTCTTTTTTATATTAGAAAAATATTACTGCCAAATATTCTACACTTTTTTTGTAATGCTAGAAAGCGAGTATAACTACTTGACAAATATTATGATTTTTCATATATTTCAAACATTCTAATAAAAAGTTTGATAGGTTCAAAAAATGACTGATGAAATTAATGCAACGGATGTAAAAAAAGAATTAATACTCGATGTTGCCCGGAAACTAATTGTTCAGTATGGTTACGGGAAGACAACTCTAGATGATATAGCAAATGCAATTGGGATGAAGAAATCTTCTCTCTATTACTATTACAAAAACAAAGAAGATATTATGTATGAAGTTATAATGAGAGAGAAGTCAGTTTATCTGAAAGTAATAAAAGAGGCATTGGAAATTGTTGGAAGCACCCACGATAAAATAATAAACTATGAAAGAACAAAAGCAAATTATCTCAAAAAATCTATCAGCCCTTTTGATATAACTATAAACCAGTTTATCGAGATTAAAAGAAGCATAAAAGATATTTTCAAAAATATGGAATGTGATGAAAAACAGCTTATTGCAGAGGTTATTTCAAATGGTATAAAAAAGAATGAAATAAAAAAATGCAGCAAAGAAAAAGTTGCTGAAGCTATTATTACTATTTCCGAAGCAATTAGATTTAGAGAATTTTATAACACTGAAACACTGCGAATGAGAGAACTGGATTTTGATATTGTTCTGAAACAAACTGAAGAAATAATCAACCTGATATTCAATGGAATTAGAAAACAATAAAACACTAACCAGAAAAGAAAAAGAGTTTCTATATCACAAAATGGACATAATCCATTTTGCAACTCAGGTATTTGGTAAATATGGATACAACGCTGCAACAACTGCCGAAATTTCAAATTCGGCGGGTTATGCAAAGGGCTCGTTATACGTTTATTTTAAGAATAAACGGGAATTATTTCTGGAAGTTGTTAATCAAATTCTTAATGACATTGAAAAAATAATAGATGAATCTTTTGTTCTGAACAATACGCGGCAAAGTTTAGAAAGATATTTTAAAATCTTGAGCGATTATTTCAATGAAAACAGATCTGCTTATGAACTTCTTATGAGAGAGGGCTATGAATTGCATAAAGAAGATCTTAAAAAAGAAAGCCCAAAGCTGTTCGACAAAATTGTTCAGTTAAACAGAAAGATTGCAGATAAATTAAGTTCCTCGGTAAAGATAAGAAATTTAGATAAGGATGAACTGGAATACATTGTTATGCTGATGCACAGTAATTTTTTCTTTTCACAAATGAAGATTAATTCTAATCCAAATAGATCAGACAGAATCTTAAAGATAGTAACAAAAATTACTTTTGAAGGAATTCTAAAATAAAGGAGATCGTTATAAGTGAAGAAAATTATGTTGATGTTATTTGCCGGGACGTGTTTTTTAACGGCTCAGGAAAACACGATAAATCTTGATTTGGATAAAGCAATTCAAATCGCATTAGAAAAAAATACGCAAATTAAAGTAGCTGAACTGGAAGTGGATAAATCCGAACAAAAATTACGCGAAGCACGAAGCGGATTATTCCCAAAGATTGATGCAAGTGCACAATATCAGCGATTTATAGAAAAGCCGGTCATATTTTTACCAGCGGGTTCTCCATTCAGTCCTCCGGGACAGCCAGGTATATTAGAAATAGGTTCCGACAACTCATATGTTGGAACAGTAGGGGCGAGTGTGCCTCTTTTCGCTTTAGGTTTGTATGATGGAATTGGAATTTCCTCTAAAGGTGTTGAATTAAGCACTGAAAATCTTAAATCAATGCAGGTTAAGACTATTACAGATGTTAAAAAAGCTTTTTTAAATGTGATAATTGCAAGAGAGTTCAAGAATGTAATGCAGCAGAGTTTGCAAAATGCTTTGGATAATTTTGAAAATGTAAAAAGACTAAATAAGAATGAAGTTCTTTCTAATTACGACTTGTTAAGGGCTGAAGTGGGTGTTGAGAACTTAAAACCGCTGGCACAACAAGCTGAGGACAATTATGAATTAGCTAAAGATGGCTTAGGAATAACAATAGGACTAAGTTCTGAAAAAGAGATAGAAGTTACAGGCGATTTAGAATTTGCAGAAGATTATCAAATCCCTTCCATTTCGGAAATAATAAATCAAGTGCTAGTAGATAACCCGCAATTGAATATAGTTAATAAACAGTTAGAGATTACGAATACTTCAATATCACTTGAAAAATCAGCATATTTTCCCTCTCTCGCAGCTTTTGGGAATTATCAGTATCAAACACAAGCAAATGATTTTAAAATTGAGAACTATAAGTGGGTAAGCACTTTTGTTGTAGGAGTACAACTTCAAATACCGGTTTTTAACGGTTTTAAAACACCATCAAGAGTGCAACAGGCAGAGATTGCATCAACGCAGGTAGATGAACAAAAGAAAAACTTGATAGAAGTTCTTAAAACACAAACACAAAGCGTTGTTTACAGAATTGAACAAGCTGTTAAAAGAATAAATGGTCAACTTAAAACCGTGCAACAAGCACAAGAAGGTTATACTATAGCCAAGACAAGGTTAGAAAATGGAATCGGGACTCAACTTGAATTAAATGATGCAGAACTTGCATTGCGACAAGCCAAACTAAATAAATTGCAGGCAATTTACGATTTGAAAGTTGCAGAAGCTGATCTTCAATACTTATTAGGTAGAAAATAAAAAAGGATTAAGGAGAATAAAATGAAGAAGAAATTTTTAGTAATATTTTTTGCTTTCTCTCTACTTTTTGCTGCGGGATGCTCAAAAGAAGATAATAATACTAACGGAAAAAATACAACTGAAGCCATACCCGTTGAAACGAAAAAAGTTGAGAAAAGCAATCTCAATCAGACAATTGATTTAGTAGGAACTCTTTATGCGTGGAAAGAAGCAAATCTTGGCGCACAAACAACAGGAAGAATTGAAAAAATATTTGTAGAAGAAGGCAGCGAGGTTAAAGAGGGCGATCTTCTTTTCCAGATGGATGATACACAATTAGCCCAAGCTAAGATCCAATATGAAGTTGCTATGGATGATTTCAATAGAATGAAACCTCTGATTGAACAGGGCTCTATTTCCAAGCAGCAATTTGATAAAGTGAAAGCTGGATTTGAAACAGCAGAATATGCTTATAATTTATTGTTGGCAAATACTCAATTCAAAGCTCCTTTCACCGGAATAATAACATCGAAAAAAATGAATGATGGTGAAGTATTTCTTCTTGCACCGGGTGGAAGCGGAGCGCCGGCAGTTGTTACACTAATGCAGTTAAATCCCCTTAAATTAAAAACCAGCGTGAGCGAGTTAAACTTCAAAGATTTACGACTAGGGCAAAAAACTGATGTGCAGGCAGATGCTTATCCAGGAATTTTATTTACTGGAATTGTCAGCAAAATCAATCCGACAATTAATTCCGCAACAAGAACTTTTGATATAGAAATAAAAATACCAAATGATGGGAGAAAATTGAGACCGGGAATGTATATAAGAGCAACAATAAATTTAGGGCAAGTATCCGCATTGGTTGTCAATCGCTCTGCAATTTTAAAACAAACCGGCACATATACTTTCTATGCATTCGTAACCGAAGGAAATAAAGCTGTTAGAAGAACAGTAAAAACCGGAAGAGAATTTGATGATAAAATAGAAATAATTGAAGGATTAAATGAAGGCGATAATTTAATTGTTAACGGACAAGTACGCGTTAAAGATGGTTCGACTGTAGATATCAAAAGAACAGGAGAGACCAAATGACTTTACCCGAAATATCCGTAAAGAGACCGGTACTAACAATAATACTCTATCTGGCAATCATAGTTTTAGGATTAGTTTCTTACGAAAGATTGTCGATTGACTTGTTACCGGAAATTGAATTGCCGATGATAAGTGTCTTGACTTCATATCCCGGGGCAACTGCACAGGATATTGAAATAAATTTATCGAAAAAAATTGAGACAGGTCTTAGTTCTGTTAGTAACCTTAAAAAGATTACATCAACTTCAATTGATAATGTGTCGGCAGTTACTTTAGAATTCGAATACGGTTCAAACTTAGACGAAGCGGCTAATGATATCCGCAACGCTTTAGAATTAGTAAAAAGAAACTTACCCGATGGTGCCGATGAACCAATAATTTTTAAATTCAGTACAGATATGATGCCTATAGTTATGCTGGGAATTACTGCTGATGAAAGCTATATCGGTCTAAATAAATTAGTAGAAGATAAGATTGCAAATCAGTTGAAGAGATTACCCGGTGTTGGTACTGTTCAAAACATAGGCGGCCCGGTAAGACAAATTTCAATCGATATTGATCCTAATAAATTACAAGCATTTAATTTAACCACTTCTGGAATTGGCAATATATTAGCAGGCGAAAACTTAAATATGCCCGCCGGTTCTATAAAAATGGGGAAATTGGAGTATAATGTTAGAACCGTGGGCGAATTTGTGAGCGCTAAAGAGATGGAAAAGGTTGTAGTTGGTCAACAAGCCGGAAGAATAGTTTATCTAAAAGATGTAGCTACTGTTCGCGATACGTTGGAAGAAAACACGAGAGATGTAAGGTTGATGGGTGGAAAGCGTGGTTTGATGCTGATGGTACAAAAACAATCCGGCTCAAATACTGTTGATGTAGCAAGAGAAGTATTAGCTAAAATCGAAACTATTAAGAAAGATTTACCTTCTGATGTAGGTATAGAAAAAATAATGGATAGCTCTGAATACATCGTAGATTCCATAAGTAATCTTTCTGAAACAATTCTTTACGCATTCATTTTTGTTTCAATTGTAATATTGGTTTTCTTAAGAAAATGGCGTGCTGCTTTAATTGTTCTTTTAACTATTCCGGTTTCATTAATAGGTGCATTTGTTTATCTATATTTTTCCGGCAACACAATAAATATAATTTCGCTTTCTTCGTTAGCGATAGCTATAGGAATGGTTGTAGATGACGCGATTGTAATTATAGAGAATATAACCCGGCACGTGGAAAGAGGATCAAGACCAAGAGAAGCCGCAATTTTCGGCTCCTCAGAAGTTGGCTTAGCTGTAATGGCTTCAACGTTGACGATTGTAGCGGTCTTTTTTCCATTGGTATTTATTACCGGACTATCGGGCATTTTATTTAGCCAGCTTGGTTTTATGGTTACAATAACTATTTTAATTTCGCTTTTTGCTGCATTAACAATAGTACCAATGCTCTCTGCAAAATTATTGAAATCCCGAAAAGATGAAAAGCCAATTAAAAACAAAACCTTAAAAGCAATTGATAGTTCTTTGGGAAAAATGCTCGATTCATTAGATGAGTTTTACCAGAAAGTGCTTATTTGGGTTTTGGGTCATAAGAAGACTACACTAGCTATTTCCGTTCTAATTTTTGGAGGTTCACTTGCTTTAATACCTACAGTAGGGACAGAATTTATGCCGAAATCAGATGCGGCTTCTCTAACCATTTCTATAGAACTGCAGTCAGGCACTAAGTTAGAAGAAACCTCTGCATTAGTTGCTAAGGTTGAAGATATCATTAAAAGAGATTTTCCGGAAGTAATTTATTTTTCCGGCAGAGCCGGAACCAGCACTAAAGGTTTTTCTTCTATCATTATAGGACAAAGTGAAGGATCTAATATAGCTAGTATTATGATGAGGACTTCAAAAAAAGATGAAAGAGAAAGATCAATTTTTGATATGGCAGATTCCTTTAGAGAAAAACTATCACATATACCCGGTATAAAATCATTAACTATATCAACGAGTACGGGCGCTGCTATGATGGGCGGCGCGCCGATTGCAGTTGACGTAGTTGGTAAAGATTTAGATGAGACCGGAAGGATTGCTAATCAAATTAAAGAATTTATGTACAATCTAAAAGGCACTAGAGACGTAAAATTAAACGTTAGTGATCCAAAACCGGAGTTACAAGTTACTCTTAATAGAGAAAAAATAGCATTGAACGGATTAAACACAGCTATGGTTGCAAATACTATTAGGAGCAATATTTACGGTTTAACCGCTTCAAAATATAGAGAACTTGGCGACGAATATGATATCTTTCTAAAATATCCGCCTAATGAAAGGACATCAATTAATCAAATTGAAAATCTTCCAATATCTACGCCAATGGGAGGAATTGTAAAACTAAAAGATTTAGGAAGTGTTTCTGAAAAATATTCTCCTTCAGAGGTAAGAAGAAAAAATCAGGAAAGAGTAATAACTGTAGTCTCTGATATTGAAGGCAGACCTTTAGGGGACGTAACATTAGACATACAGAACTATGTTAATAAAATGGACATGCCAAGCACAGTAACTATTGAATATGGCGGCCAAATAGAACAACAAACAGAATCATTCCGGGATTTGGGCTTATTGTTGCTGCTCAGTATTATATTGGTTTATATGGTTATGGCAGCTCAATTTGAATCGTTCCTAGATCCGTTCATAGTTATGTTTTCCGTTCCTTTTGCATTCACCGGAGTAATACTGGCATTATTAGTTACAGGCTTCCCGATAAATATAATGTCTTTATTAGGAACCGTTATGCTTGTCGGTATAGTTACAAAAAATGCTATCGTTCTTGTTGATTTTACAAATATAACCCGCGCACGAAATATTCCGCTATATGAAGCTATTATTTATTCAGGTAGAAACAGATTAAGACCGGTACTTATGACAACTTTAACTACCTTACTTGGCACTTTGCCATTAGCTATGAGTAAAGGGCAGGGTTCAGAAATGTGGCAATCATTGGGAATAGCCACGGTTGGCGGATTATTCTTTTCCAGTATTATAACCTTAGTTCTTGTGCCAGTACTTTATTCGATTTTTGAAACCAGAATTAAAAAGAAAAAAGAAATTGATTAAGGAGAAATTATGAAAGCAGTAATGATAGTATATAATCACGGAATCACTGAAGAAGTTGACGAAGCATTAGAAAAATTAAATATCAGGGGGTTTACAAGATTTTTAGATGTTCACGGTCAGGGCTCAAAAAAAGGCGACCCGCATCAGGGCTCGCATATTTGGCCGAGTAAAAATGCTGTTGTGTTAACTGTTGTTGAAGATAATCTGGTGGATAGTTTATTAAAGGAAGTAGAACAGATAAATAAAGAAGCTGAAGAACAAGGAATTCACGCTTTTGTTTGGAATATTGAGAAAATGTTTTAATTGCTTATTAAGAAACAGATATGTTATTAACCCATAAATAAATATTAAACATTACATTCTGATGAATATTAAAGATACTGTTAAAAAATTACAAAAGATTGAGAACCAACTGCCTTACAATACTTTTGTAAGTGATGGCAATAATAATAGGATTAACGTGAGTTTTTATTTCGATAAAAATAGCAAGACAGGTTACTTAGAAGTTATTTTTGGTGACTTATGTATTGGTCCGCCGGGCTTTGCGCACGGCGGCGCCATTGCTTCAGTTTTCGATGAAGGTATGGGTGCTACAGCTTGGTTGAATGCTCATAAAGTAATGACGGCAAAATTGGAAGTAAGTTATTTGAAACCCATTCCTTTAAATACAAAAATATTGGGCGAATTTTCCATCGAGAATTTTCATAGTAAAACTGTGGAAATTAGCGGAAGATTAGTTTCGGAAGATGAAGAGACTATCTATGCAAAATCAAATGGAATTTTTGTGGTTGTTGATTCGAAGAAATTTAAAAATCAACTTAACAAAGATGTATCTTTCAATAAATTTGGAGAATTTTTAGAAAATTATAAATGAATAAATTTATTGTAGTTCTATCATATAAACCATAGTAGGAGGATATAATGACCATCTTAATATTACTTGCAAGAATTTTATATTCCTTTATTTTTTTGATGCCGGGTATTGCTCATTTTACTCATACAGATGAAATGACCGAGTACACAAAATCGAAAGGGGTTCCGGCTCCCCGCCTGGCTGTCTTGGTTACCGGAGTAATGCTTTTGCTCGGTGGTTTAAGTATTCTATTAGGAGCTTTCGTTAATATTGGGGCTGTATTGCTCATTATATTTTTAATACCGACTGCAATTATAATGCATAACTTCTGGACAGTAGAAGACCCAATGATGAAACAAAATGATATGAATCATTTTTTGAAAGATTTAGCATTAGCGGGAGCTGCTTTCCTAATTTGGTATTTATATCAGACTGTTCCGATTCCGCTGAGTTTGGCACAATAGTTAAAATAAATTTATAAAAAAACAAGAGATATGAAAATGAATAATGAAAATAAATATCAGGCAGGAGTTTGCAATATCGGCATCCAGGAGAAAAGAAAAAGAATGAATGCCGGATATACAGGTTCGATAATAACAATTTTACTTTGGATATTTTTTATCGTGTCCGGTGTTCCGCGTGGATACAGATTATTAACTGCAATTCCTGCTATGATAGCCGCCGCCGGTTTTATCCAGGCTGCAATGAATTTTTGCGCTTACTTTGGTCTGGCTTCGGTATTAAATTTTGGTAAGGTTGGAGAACAAAATAAAGTCAATGACGAACATTTCCGGTCGCTTGATAAACGCAAGGCATATCAAATTATTGCTTATTCTGTTTTAGTTGGTTTGGTTGTCGGAGTTTTGTCGTTCGTTTTATCATAAAATCTAAAGATGAGTTGAATGAATAATAGTAAGGTAAGAAGATAATAAAATGAACCTGGCAATAATTGGTGCTGGAGAAAGTTCCCGTTTGAAAGAAGAAGGACTCAATGTTCCTAAACATCTTATAACTATAAACGGTGAGTATCTTATCGACAGGATTATAAGAATAGGTTATGAGAATGGATTTCAAAAAGTATATTGTATCATAAATACAAAGGAAAAGGAACTTCAAAAACATCTCTTAGAAGAGAACTTCAAAATTCCGGTAGAGCTGATTGTAAAAGATACGGAAAGCTCGATGCACAGCTTATTTGAATTATCCCCATTTCTTCTTAACGAATCCTTTTGCCTTGCAACTACTGATTCGGTTTTTCTTGAAAAAGAATTTTCAGACTTTCTAAAAATTTCATCTAAAGAAGATGCTGTTGGTGTACTAGCTGTTACACAATATATAGACGATGAAAAGCCGCTATGTGTCGGCTTTGATGAGCAGAATATGATCTTAAATTTTAGTGATGATAAGAACGGTTACAACTGGGTTACGGGCGGACTTTATTATTTCTCACCTTTAATTTTTAACGAAATGCAAACAGCATTGCAAAATGATATAATACGTTTGAGAAATTTTTTGCGATTGTTAATTAAACAAAATTATAAACTGAAAGCCTTTCCTTTTTCTAAAATCATTGATGTTGATCATATAAGTGATATAGAAAAAGCTGAGGATTTTTTAGTGAATAATTCCTCTTATCTCAAGGAGAAAAAATAAATTGACACGTTTCCAAAAGATGATTTACGGCTTGCAGGAATTTTCTCTTTTAATCAAAGATATATTCGCACATCTCGGATCGGTAAAAGATAATTGGAGTGAGACTGTTCAAGAAATGTATTTAATAGGCACTAAATCTTTTTTTCTGATTTTCCTTGGCGGGTTATTTACTGGTGTAATCCTTGCGATTGAAACAGGTCATCAGTTAGAAACTTTTGGCGCAACAGCGTGGATCGCAAAAACTGTTTCATTGGGTATGGTACGTGAATTAGGACCTGTTATTACCGGCTTGTTGCTTGCTGCAAGAACGGGAGCCAAAAATACATCGGAATTAGGCGCTATGCAATTAAGCGAACAGATTGATGCTTTAAAAGCTTTCGGTGCAAGTCCGATAGAAAAATTAGTTATACCCCGAACAATAGCAGCGCTTATTATGTTTTTACCGTTAACTCTGATTGCAGACATAACCGGAATTTTAGGTGGTATGATAGTTTCCAACCAAACTTTTCATAGTGATATTTCTGTATTCTGGAATACCGCAATGGTAGCCTTAAAGATGAAAGATCTTTTTGTTGGATTCTTAAAACCTATTTTCTTTGGATTCTTTGTTGCAACAATAAGCTGCCATTTTGGATTAACAACAAAGGGTGGAACAACGGGGCTTGGCAAAAATACAATTAATGCTGTGGTATATTCTTCAGCTTTGATTTTAGTTATAGATTTTATTTTTACAAAAGTTGTTTGGGAACTGCTGTAACCATTTATGATCGAATTAAAAAACATATCGCTGACATTAAACGATAACATTATTTTGAATAATGTTTCACTGAATATTGAAAAAGGGTTGAATACAATTGTCTTAGGTCCAAGCGGCGCCGGTAAAAGTTCTATTCTAAAAATAATACTTGGGCTCTGGACACCAGATACTGGTGAAGTTCTTTTTGAAGGAAAAAATGTTTGTAAAATGAAACAAGATGAAATTTTACAATTAAGAAAAAATGTTGGAATGGTTTTTCAAGGTAATGCGCTTTTTGATTCTTTAACAGTTGCTGAAAATATACTTTACTTTTTACCGGATAAGAAAAAGCTATCCGATAAGGAACTTAAATTAAAAATAAAAGAGCTGCTTGCCTTCGTTAATCTTTCCGGTGCAGAAAATCTATATCCAGAAGAACTGAGCGGCGGAATGAAAAAAAGAGTTGCAATTGCACGCGCTCTAGCCTTTAATCCCAAAGTTATACTTTTTGATGAACCCACTACCGGTCTTGATCCTATAAACACAGCATCAATTCTTGATCTAATTGAAAAGTTTAAGCAAAATGGAACAACCTCTGTTTCTGTCACTCATATTTTAGATGATGCAATCGAAGTTGGAGATAATTTTATAATCATCAATGAAGGTTCAATAATAGAAGCCGGAAGCTTGGATAAAGTATTAAAATCGCAAAATCATTTTGTTCAGGCTTTCTTCAAAAGATTTGTAAAAGAAAATCATAAACATTTAGAAGAATATGAAAAGAGGTTTAATAAATGATAAAAAAGGATGCTAAAAAATTAAGGTTGAGAGTTGGTTATACAGTTTTTGCCGGGTTAGTTTTATTCTTTTTCTTCATCATTATGGTAGGAACGGAAGGATATTATTTTTCAAAGACATATAACCTTAATTTGTTGGTTAAATCCGCAGAGGGACTAATTGAAGGAGGAAATGTTTCACTCGGTGGATTAAAGATCGGTCAAATTGATAAAATTGAATTTACTACCGTTAAGAATGAAAATCTTGTATTACTAAAACTTTCTGTACTTGAAAAATATTCTTCTCAGATAACGAATAATTCTTATGCCAAAATTGAAACAAGCGGTTTACTTGGTGATAAATTAATTAATATTTCGCTCGGCAGTCCATCAGATAAGCCGTTAAAGGATGGTGATTACATCCCGGTAAAAGAATCTTTTTCTTTAGAAAATATCACAAATAAAGTAGAGCCTCTTATTACAAATATCATGGATGTTGTTATGAATTTAAAAATATTTACAGATACATTATCGCAAGGAAAAGGCATTATAAGTGAGTTAACAAATAGCAGCAGCGGTCAAAGATTTAACTCCTTAATAAAAAATCTGGATGAATTTTCCACGGCACTTAACGGGCAGCAAGGAACGCTCGGGAAATTAACTTATGATTCAGAGCTATATAGTAACTTAAATTCACTTATAAATAATTTTAAATCTATTTCTGATTCCCTTAAAAGCGGAAAAGGAACAGTCGGAAAATTTCTGACGCAAGATTCTTTATATGATAATTTAGATGATTTAGCCGGCAATCTTAATTTGCTCTTCTCCTCTGCCGGTTCCGACAGCACAATTATTACCGGATTGATGAAGGATAAAAAATTATATGTGAAGCTGAATAATTTAATTGAAGAGCTTAATAAACTCATAAAGGATTTACAGGAAAATCCTGACAAATATATAAATTTATCTATTTTTTAATCTACTCTGATTTATGAAAAACAAAACAAATATTAAACAATTTATCGGGATAAAGCGAAATAAAATTTACTTCCCTAACCATACTATAAATGATAGTTTGATTTTCAATAAGACAATTAAATGTATTAAAGAATTAGGAATTGAATGTAAAGTTTATGATGAAAGTGAAAGTGATGCATTAACTGACTGTAAAAACGATGTTATAATTACTATGGCAAGAGGAGAGAAAGCTGTCAATAAATTAATTAAGCTGCAAGAAGAAGGCGCTTTTATATTAAACACAGGTAAGGCAATATTTAATTGTTATCGGGTTAATATGGTAGATCTTTTGCAAAATGCTCGCGTTAATTTTCCATTCAGCAAAAAAGTTAAAACTTCCGATACAAATCTCAATTACAGTTTAAGCAGTTTTAAATCACGAAAAATATGGGTAAAACGTGGAGATGTCCACGCTATACACCGCGAAGACGTTTCACCCGTTTACAGTGATGAAGAATTATTAAACTTGCTGAAAGAATTTTCAAACCGCGGAATTGAATATGCAATTCTGCAGAAACATTTAGATGGCGATACAATAAAGTTTTACTGTGTAAGGGGAACTTCATTTTTTTATTGGTACTATCTGAATGGTATTAATCATACCAAATTCGATTTAGATAAATTAAAAAATTATGCGGATGTTTCAGCGGAGAAATTAGAATTAACCATATACGGCGGAGATGCAATTGTATCTGCCGAAGGGAAGATATCAATAATAGATATAAATGATTGGCCAAGTTTCGCTCTTAAAAGAAATGAAGCAAGTAAAATTATTGCGGGCACTATTATTCAAATGGCAAATAAATTTTATAAAGGAATTATATGACATTAAAATTTACTGCGATCAAAAGAAAAGAAGAATATTCACCAAATCACATTACAAATGACGCACTTATACTAGCACGGACAGCAGAAGAATTAAAAAAATTGGGTGTTGATTGTAATATAATTGATGAGAGTGATATAGAAACCGAATTTAATTTCAACGGCAGGCTGATTTTCTCGATGGCACAGGGACCTGCTGCAGTAAATAAATTAGCTAAATTAGAGGCAGAAGGCGCTTTTGTAATAAATTCAAGCAAATCGGTATTTAATTGTTATCGGGTTAATATGGTAGATCTTTTGCAAAATGCTCGCGTTAATTTTCCATTCAGTAAAAAAGTTAAAACTTCCGATACAAATCTCAATTACAGTTTAAGCAGTTTTAAATCACGAAAAATATGGGTAAAACGTGGAGATGTCCACGCTATACACCGCGAAGACGTTTCACCCGTTTACAGTGATGAAGAATTATTAAACTTGCTGAAAGAATTTTCAAACCGCGGAATTGAATATGCAATTTTACAGGAACATTTAGATGGAGACGTAATTAAATTTTACAGTGTAAAGGATGCTTCATTTTTTTATTGGTACTACCTGAATGGTATTAATCATACCAAATTCGAACTGGATAAGTTAAAAGAGTATGCTGATGTTTCTGCTGAGAAATTAGAATTAACCATATACGGCGGAGATGCAATTGTATCTGCCGAAGGGGAGATATCAATAATAGATATAAATGATTGGCCAAGTTTCGCTCCGATAAGAGATGAGGCAAGTAAAATTATTGCCAATACCATTTACAAAAAAGCAATCAACTATTCTAATCTAATAACTCACGAAGGAAAAACTTATGTCAATTATAGTAGATGAACAGAAGTTCGTAAACATTAAAACCGAAATTCCGGGACCAAAATCATTAGCATTGTTTAATGAAGAACAGAACTACATTGCGCCTGGTATTCAAACAATAGCAACACGTTCTAAAATCGCAATTGAGCGTGGTGAAGGAAATTTTGTTTATGATGTTGACGGTAACAGATACATCGATTTCTTTGTAGGTGTTGGCGTTGCAAGTCTTGGATATAATCATCCGACTTATACCAAAATGATGAAAGAACAAATTGATCACATTCACGTTGGAAGTTTTACATCCGAAAACAGAGTAAAGCTGACTAAACTTCTTTCGGAAATTGCAATAGGTGATTTGAAATGGAGCCAGTTTTACAGCGGAGGCGCGGAAGCTGTTGAAGCAGCTTTGAGGATGGCAAAATCTTATACAAAGAAAACCGAGTTCATCGGATTCTGGAATGGCTTCCACGGTAAGACTGTTGGCGTGCTTGGTTTACTTGGCGATAATTTTAAGTTTGGTCTTGGACCATTACCAGCGGGAATTTACAATACGCCTTATGCATATTGCAGACATTGCGAATTCAACCAAACTTTTCCCGGATGTAATTGGGAATGTGTTGATCATATAAAGAAAAAAATTCGTTATGAAACCACAAATAATATTGCTGCAATAATCGTTGAACCAATTCAAGGAACGGCGGGTAATGTTGTACCTGCACCTGGATTTTTAAAAGAACTTAGAAAACTTGCTGATGAAATTGGTGCATTATTAATTTGTGATGAAATGATAACCGGTTTCGGCAGAACCGGAAAAATGTTTGGGACACAGCACGAAGATATTGTCCCTGATATTATTACTATTGGTAAAGGATTTGGCGGAGGTTTTCCAATGACCGGTGTTATGTCTCGCAAAGAAATAATATTTGCTAAACCATTTGGAAATCCAAGCGGAAGTTCCTCCAGCTATGGCGGAAATCCATTAGCATCAACTGCTGCTTATGCAACTGTTAAAACAATTGTTGAAGAAGGATTAGTTGAAAATTCAGCAACAGTCGGTGCATTTATGCTTGAGAAGTTCAACGAAATGAAACAAAGAATTCCTATCATCGGTGATGTGCGTGGCAAAGGATTAATGATTGGAATTGAATTGGTAAAGGGAAAAGATTCAAAAGAAAAACTTGATAAGAAATATACCGAAATGGTCTTCCAGGAATGTTTGAAACGCGGATTGATTGTGATGGGTTACAATGCCGATATACGTGTTTATCCCTCGTTAATCGTTACTAAAGAAATTGCTGAAGAAGGAATTCAAATTATGGAGGAAGCATTCACTTATGTGGCTGAACAAATTAAAAATTGAGTCAACGTATAAATCAGCAGACACCGAAGAATTTCTTGATCGGATTTTCTATCGTAAAGTTGGATATGGAATGGCAGTTGCATCTAAAGTGATTGGTCTAACACCAAATGCCGTTACATTTATCAGTATAATCTTTGGTGTTGCTGCCGGTCATTTATTCTTCTATCAAAACACAACAATAAATCTCATTGGCGTTTTGCTCTTAATTATTGCTGAGGCATTAGATGGGGCTGATGGACAGCTTGCCCGGATGACCAATACTTTTTCCCGCTATGGAAGAATATTCGATGGGGTTGCCGGTAATTTATGGTTTATTAGTATCTACTTACATATGTCAGCAAGGTTTATTATAGAAAGCGGAACTCCATTCATATTACTGCTTGCATTGATTTCTGGAATAAGTCATTCTTTTCAAAGTGCAATGGCTGATTACTACAGAATCTTTTATTTGTACTTTACTCAAAGTAAGAATAAAGATATCGATGATCTTAACGAGGTTAAAGAAACTTATTCTAAACTATCCTGGATAAAAACACCTTTTAGGAAATTCCTTCTTCGAGTTTATATAAATTATACTCATCAACAGCATTTACTTGCAAAGCATGTGAGAAGTTTATACAAGTATGTTGAAGATAATTTCAGAGGAAACGTCCAGTCGTGGCTTATTGAAGAATACCGCAAATTTAACAAACCAATGATTAAGTATCAGAATATTTTAACTACTAATACAAGAATGATTGTTCTGTTCATTGCAGTCTTTTGGGGTAATATTCTTCACTATTTCCTTTTCGAATTAATAGTGCTCAATCTTGTACTAATCTACTTTGTAATTAAAGAAGAAAAAATTCACAAATATTTATTTGAGTTTGTAAAAGGTAAAAAGGAACATCTAAATGATTAAAGGCGCTATAGTTGGTTTTGGCAAAATAGCAAGAACTAATCATCTTGAAGCTTTTCAATCAGAAGAATTGCAAAGGAGTTTTGATATAACTTCTGCGGTAGAATTAGATACTAACACAAGAGAGAGATGTAGGAAAGAGTATAGCAGGATAAATTTTTATGAATCATTAGACGAAATGTACTCAAATGATAAAGTTGATTTTATTGATATAACTACGCCTCCAAAATATCACAAAGAAATTATAGAGTGGGCTGTTGCTAAGAAGCTGAATATAATTTGCGAAAAACCTTTCACACTTTCTTATCGGGAAGCTGAAGAACTATATAATAAACTTAATGATTCGAACATACTTTTTACCCCTTGTCATCAATATAAATATTCACCGCTGTGGAGTGAATTTAAATCTCTGCTTGATGAGTTAGATAAGGATGTAAAAGTATTTTTACAATTTAATGTGTTCAGAACCGGTGCCGACCCGGGATTAAATACAAATGTTTCACCCTGGCGGTTAAATAAAGAAATCAGCGGAGGCGGTATTTTATCAGACACCGGATTTCATTATCTATACCTTTCCAATTGGCTTTTAGGCAAACCAAGAAAAGTTACAACGATAAATCATAATCTTGCTCATAGCAGTTTTCAGGTTGAAGATACTTCTCAGGTTATTTTAGAATACGATAGAGGAACTATCCAAATCAATCTAACGTGGGCATATCACGGAAGAAGAAATGAAGCGAAGTTAATATCGAAAACAGGAAGCATCTTTTATGACGGTAGTAATTATCTGATTAAAAATTTTAATGGTAAAGAAGAAAAAATTTCTGTGCCGGATGCTTCCGATAAATCCCATTATACAAGTCTTTATGCAAAATTGTTTTCTGATTTTGCAAAAGAAGTTCAAAAGAAAAATTTTCATAAGAAAGGATTACAAGACGCATACAACACAATTTATTTACTTGACAAATGTTATGAGTCAGCTTGCAAACGCAAGACGATAGAATTACGCAATGAGTAGAAAATCTAAAATAATTTTGTTTGCTGTGGGTATTGCAATATTTACTTATCTGGTATTGGATTTTGGCTTAAACAATGTTCTTATCAACCTAAGAAAAACCGGATGGTATTTTATTCCCGTTATAGGTATATGGGCTTTTGTTTACTTATTTAATGCGTTTTCCTGGCGTTTAATTATCGGAAACTCTACAAAAAAAATTCCTTTTTATAAAATTGTTTCAATAACTATAAGCGGCTTTGCAATAAACTATATAACTCCTTCTATAGCTATTGGAGGCGAACCATATCGAATAGCCGAGTTAAAGGAAACGCTAGGCACAAGTAAAGCAGTTTCCGTTACTTTGCTTTACACAATGATTCATATCCTTTCCTCATTTGTTTTTTGGATGTTAGTTATTGTACTTGCACTTGTATTACTTACACTTACATCAGTAACTAAAATTTCTTTAATCATTACCTTAATTGTTTTTTCGGGATTTGTTTATTTTTTTATAACTCGTCATAAAAAAGGCGTAGTAAAATCTTTACTTAAAATCTTCTTAAAAATTCCATTCATAAAAAAAATTGCATCCCCACTTTCTGGTAAGGCAGATTCGCTACAAAACATAGATGATCAAATAACCGAACTTTATCTGAAGCGCAAACGGGATTTTTACTTAGCACTATCCTGGGAAATTCTGGCACGCATTGTTAGCTCACTCGAAAACCTTTTTATTTTAAAAGCGATCGGGGTTGATATAACTTTTTCGGAAGCATTATTTATAAGTGCAGTTTCGTCTTTTGTCATAAATCTATTTTTCTTTATGCCATTAGAATTAGGTTCTCGCGAAGGTGGACTTGCTTTGGTACTAGGTAGTATAAAAATGACTTCATCACTTGGTATCTATTTGGGTTTAGTAAACAGAATACGTGAATTGTTCTGGATTTTAATCGGACTTATTCTTATTGCATTAAGTGGAAAGAAAATCAACAATAATTTAACAGCAGAAATTAATTATGATAAAAAATATATTATTTGATTTTGGTGGTACTTTAGATACTAATGGAATCCATTGGAGTGAAAAATTTTGGGAAGTTTATAAAGAATTTAACGTCCCTTTACTAAAAAGTGATTTCGAAGCTGCTTTCGTTAGTTCCAATATCAAAATAAAAGAATTAATTGATACCAATGATGATTTAAAATCAACATTGAGAAAAGAAGTAGAATGTCAATTCGATTTTCTCTTACAAAATGAATTCTTAGAAAATGCCGGAACAAATCATTTGATAGAAGAGATTGTTGAAAAATGCGTGCATGATGCTAAAAGTGAAATTATCAAAAGTAGAAAATTGTTAAATAGGCTTAGAAAAAATTATAAAATAGGAATCGTTTCAAATTATCACGGTAATCTTAAAACTGTTTTAAGATCCGAAGGTTTGGATGAAGTTGATGTAATTATTGATTCCGAAGTCGAACAAATCTTCAAACCGGATCCGAAAATATTTCAGTTGGCAATTAAAAGACTTCAAGCCAAGCCCTCCGAAACCGTTGTAATAGGGGATTCATATTCAAGGGATATTGATCCAGCAAAAAAATTGGGCTGCACTACAGTATGGCTGGATGTTAAAAGTTACACTAAACCTAAAGATACATCGGACGCGGATTATACAGTTAAATCTTTGTACGATATCGAAAAAATTATAGATAAAATAAATAACAAAAAATATTAGAGTTCATTATTTACAATATAAAAGAGAGAGAAAAATGGAAAACTTATCAATTCAACCGGCTAATGGAAAATTGGGTATTTTAATAGTCGGGCTAAATGGTGCTGTATCCACAACTTTTATCGCGGGGGTATTAAATATTAGGAATGGATATGCAAAACCTGTCGGTTCTTTAACCCAGATGCAAACAATAAGGTTAGGAAGTAGAATAGAAAACAACTTCCCGTTAATCAGAGATTTTGTTCCCTTAAGTTCTTTAGATAACCTCGTCTTTGGAGGATGGGATATACGTAATGAAACGTGTCTCGATTCAGCAATGGAATCGAAAGTCCTAAGCGAAAAAGATATTTTTTCTGTTCAAAAAGAGTTAGATCAAATTTCTCCCTTCAAAGGTGTTTTTATTCAGAATTATGTTAAGAAACTTAAAGGAACCTATATTAAAGAAGGGGAGAATAAATATGCACTTATGTTACAGATAAGAGATGATATTAAGAATTTTAAAAATACCTATAATTTATCTCGCGTTGTTGTCATTTGGTGTGGAAGCACTGAAATATATATTCCGATTAGCGCAGTTCACAAAGATATTCAATCATTTGAAAAGGGTATGAAAGAAAATCATTCTGATATTGCACCAAGTATGCTCTACGCTTATGCAGCTGTATCTGAAGGCGTTCCTTATGTAAATGGTTCACCTAATCTATCTGTTGACATTCCTGCTGTTCTTCATTTAGCAGAAAAAAACAATATTCCGATAGCCGGGAAAGATTTTAAAACAGGTCAAACACTAGTTAAAACTGTTATTGCCCCAATGCTTAAGGCAAGAATGCTGGGGTTAAACGGTTGGTTCTCCACAAATATTTTAGGTAACAGGGATGGTGAGGTTTTAGATGATCCGGGTTCATTCAAAACTAAAGAAGAAAGTAAACTATCAGTTTTAGATTCAATTCTGCAGCCTGATCTCTATCCAGATCTTTATTCAAATTATCACCATCTCGTAAGGATTAATTATTATCCGCCTAGGGGTGATAGTAAAGAAGGATGGGATAACATCGATATTTTTGGCTGGCTTAATTATCCTATGCAGATGAAGATTAACTTCTTATGCCGCGATTCAATCCTTGCTGCACCTATTGTATTAGATATAATTTTATTTATGGATTTAGCTCAACGTTCCGGAATGAAAGGAATTCAGCACTGGCTTTCGTTTTATTTTAAAAGCCCTATGCATGATGAGAATACAGTCCCCGAACAAGATTTATTTATTCAACTAATGAAATTAAAAAATACTCTTAGAGTACTAATGGGTGAAACTCCCATATCACATTTAAACGGCGAGGTTTCAAAGTTTATTGAAAATGAAATTTATTAAATGAAATAAATTGAGGTTCGGTATGAAAAAAGAATTACAGCTTGAATTTGATTATGAAGATATAAAAAGTTTCAGGATCGGATCATTAATGGTTCTTGAGCCAAAAAAAGATGCTTTTAATACATTGTTTAATTTTGATGAAAGCTTTGATATAATGGATTGGATGGATTTGGTAAAAGATGATAATTCAATAAAGGGAATCCTTTTTATAAGCAATGAAATCTGTTTTTCTGATGAAGCATACGTCCGGTATATATCGTCTATAACAGATCAACATATAGACCCGCAGCAGCCAAAATTTATAACAAAATTTGTTGACGGAAGAAAAAGAGAAATTCAAATAAATATGCTTAATAATTATATTCGAAAGATAATAGAATTTCCAAAAATGGTTTTTATGGCTTTAACAAATTGTGTTGTATCCCCCTTTTTGGGTGTAAGCTTGGCTGCTGACTTTAGAATTGCAAATCCGAATTTGGTTATACACTTGAATTCAAAAGAATATGGTTTACATCCTTCCGGTGGGGTACCATTTTTTTTAATGAGACATATCGGACTCTCAAAAGCACAAGAAATATTATACAGCAGAAGATTTATTAAAAGTTCCGAAGCCAACGAGTTGGGAATAATCAACTATCTAACTTCAGAAAATAATTTTAGAAAAGATGCACTTTCTTTTGCAATTGAAATAATAAATTCAACCAACGTAGAATACTTTTATTACACAAAAAAATTAGTAAACTATAAATTATTAAGCGAGTTTAATTCTTATGTTGATATTGAATCGAATATGACTTTGCATTAGGTGAAGGCATAAGAAGCAGCTTAAATCTGTGTTGTAGACTGCATAAACTAAATTTTTATATCGTCTCCATTTACAATTGAAATTGGATCTGAAAAAAAATGTTTTAAGGTTTTTTGTCTTATCAATCGCTCCTTTTAGAATTAAATTAAGCTCCCTCGAGCTTAGCATTTCTATTGGTTGCAAATAACTTACTTAAAACTAATAAATCTCAAGCGAAAGATTAAAGGTGGAAATTCTCAATCAATCTGAAGAATATGTTACAAAGTTGCTAACTGAAAATCTTCCGAAAGGATGTCTTTTCCATAATTTAAGGCATACTTTTGAAGTTTATAAATCCGCTAAGGAAATCGGAAAAAATTCAGGATTATCAAAAGATCAGCTTAATATTTTACTTATTGCCGCATTATTTCACGATACAGGTATAACCCAAAATTATAATTTTCACGAAGAAAAAAGTGTTGAAATATGCGAAAAATTTCTGAAGCAGAATAATTTTTCATCAAACGAAATAGATCATATTTCTAAAATAATTATGGTTACTAAAACTCCTCATAATCCGGAAACGATGTTAGAAAAAATTATTTGCGATGCGGACATTTCACATATAGGCAAAAGAGGATATTTTTTTAAATTGAAGCTGTTAAGAAAAGAATGGGAAATTATGCTTTATAAACAATTTTCGGATACTGAATGGTACAGTCTTAACATTAACTTTTTAAATGAAAATTATTTCTTTACAGAGTATGCCAAAATAACTTTTGAGAAAGGAAAAGAAAGTAATTTGAAAAAACTTGAAGCGATGTTAAAGAAAACCAGGGCTGAATAAAAAACAATTAATAGTAAATTTCCAAGAAGACTTCCTTTATTAAGCGAAATGATTTTTTCATATTTATTTTTTTTAAAAAATACTTCCTTTATCCCAATCCAGGACAGGAATAGTAATCCAATTAATTGTGCAATAAGTTTAATTGTTGGATCTAATTCTACTTGTCCAATTCCTATAAGGAATGATAAACTAAAAATAAATCCTGCAAAGGCATCAATTATAGCTATTGTAAATCCTTCCCAAAATCCTTTTTCAACAGACCGTTTTAGCATAATCATTCCTAATGGACCAATGGGGACAGAAAATATTAACCCTATAAAAAATGCTATAATTATCATCAATCATTAACCCCTAAATATTGTTTTGGCTGCCATCATAACAAGCACATAATTAGCTGCTAATGTTTTAGATATTTGCTTTGTTTCAACAGTATAATTTTTTATTGAACCAATTAAACCAGCTTTACGGATTTTTGTTAAATGATAAACTCCCCACAAATATTCAAATTTAATTTTCTTCCCTTTGCTCTTATAATACAAATTCAACATAGTCTCAATTCCGTATTGTGTAGACCTGATATCTTCAAGAAAAGGGAGAATATCTATTTTGTAGAGGGCACGTTCACCGGCAAGCATTTGTAAAGGATTCAATTTTTCATCAAACTTATTTTCTGTAGGATGCCCAATTACCATTCCTGCTTCTTTGTTCACTAATGGTACAATAAGTTGCTTAATATGTTTTTCTTCAAAGTTGAGAATATCGGCATCAATGAATACTATTATATCTCCGCTTGCTTTTTCAACCCCTTCAATCATTGCAAAAGATTTACCCCGATTCTTTTCAAATTCGATATATGTGAATTTTGGATTACTTATAAACTTCTCCAAATTTTCAGCGGTTTTATCAGTGGAACCATCATTAAAAACAATCACTTCGTCAATTATTTTACTATCTAATGTTGTTTTAACTACTGCGGCTACTGAATTTTCTTCGTTATAAGCAGAGATTACAGCAGATATTTCTACATCATTCAACATTGTTTTTCCCTTAATGTTTTTTCATTAGTGAGTTCTAAAAATTTCCGTATTTCAAAGTTTACCAGATTTCATTATCCCAATTAAAAGCCGCCATATACCTAATAATTGTTTTTTTATAATAAATTTTATTTCTGTTATTTGCATTAACTAATGGAAGCAGCATGCAATCTATCTTCCTGTAACCTTCAAGTAAGTTGTTACTTTTACTAAATAATTTGCTTTTGCTTCCGTTAACTGATCTTGTGTTTGCTGCAGTAACGCTTGCGCTTCCAGCAAATCCGAAACGGTAATCAAACCATTTTTATAACTATCTTCATTCACCTTAAAGTTTTCTTCGGCTTGTGCTTTCGATTCTTCGCTTAATAAATATTGTTTGTAAGCGTCATTCAAGTCCTGCCAGGCTTTTTCGATTTGTAAAAGGAGCAATTCCGAATTGTTCTTAAAATTATTCTCGGCGATTTCTTCTTTAATACTTCTTTCCTGAAGTTCATAAGAGCCGCCCCACCATCCGGAAATTGGAACCGACACCGTTCCATATACCATCCCCAAAGTCCTTTCTTTGCTTTCGTCAAATTTCATATACATCCCGCTAACGCCAATACCTGCCTGCGGTAGATATTCTCCGCGTTTTATTTTTGTTTGAAGTTCCTCTGCTTCAACCGATTTTTCAAGCAATGAATATTCGACTCTCTTTTTCAGAGCTTCGTTTTTATCAACAAAATAACTTTGGGGTAAATCTGGAATTTCCAATTCATCTTTAAACACTAAACTTGAATCGTATGGTATTCCGATATGCTGGCAGAAAGCCATTGCAGCAAGTTTTCTTCCATTCTCTAATTTCGATTTGTTCAGAAGAACTTCGCTCAATTTTAATTTTACTTTTAAAACATCATTCTTCATCACTATACCGGATTTATAAGCATCTTCTACTTGAAGTAATAGTCGGTTTAATAGCTCTTCATATTTTTTTATTGTTCTGGATTTTTCTTCGAGAGAAACAATTAACCAATACTGTTCTTCGGTTTTCAAAAGTATCTCATCTTCAGTCATCTTATCTTTAAGCTCGGATACATCTTCGCCTAAAGAGGCAAGTTTATTTCCATAAATTATTCTCCCACCGGTAAAGATTGGTTGAATTGCATTAATATAGCCGACGGTTCCTTTTTTTAGTAAGCCTATAGTTGAACTCGGGAAATATGCAAACTGAGTTGCGCTTCCGAGATTTGCTGGATCGCCATCATAAACGGGAAGATCACCGCCTTGCATTCCCATTTCTATCAAGCTTTTCTTGGCATTCCACATAAAGCCACCCGCACTTACGTTAGGGAAGTAATTTGTAAAAGCTGATTTTTTTATCTGACGTGAAGCTTCAATTTCTAATTTGCTGTTTTTACTTTTTGCATTGTTCTGCAATGCGAGTTGTTTGCTCTCTTCGAGCGTTAAAACTCTTTGAGCAAAAATCTGGTTTACACTAAACAGTATAATTAGCAGAATATAAAAATTTATTTTTTTCATAATACTTCACTCTCCGAAAGTTTATCAAAATCTCTTCTATGAAACAGATAATAGAGTACCGGAAGAAAAACAAGCGACATTATCATTCCGAAAATCAATCCGAAGCATATTACAGATCCAAGTGGTCCCCACAAAGGTGAACGGCTTAAGATCATTGGAATAACGCCAACCGCGGCGGCTGCAGATGTAAGAAATATTGGACGCATTCTTCTTTTGGCTGCAGCAATTGCAGCTTCTTCAAGTGTGTGCCCGTGTTCGTGGCGAAGTGTTTCGGCATAGGAGATATAAATAATTCCGTTACGGACAATTATTCCCATCAAACTAATAATGCCCATTAAAGCTGTAACGCCGAACGGATAGCCGGTTATTTTTATTCCCAAAGCTGCACCGAAAATACTTAATGGCAGCGTCGTCATAATGAGAAGAGATGTTTTGATAGTTCTAAACTGGAATAATAAAATGATGAATATTATCGCAACAGTAATTGCCATAGCATAATAGACCGGTGTTAGCTCTTCATCACTTGTTTCATAATCGCCGCCGTAGCTGATAGATACACCAGCGGGCAATTTTAATCCATCTATAATAAGTTTTGCTTTATTAAAAACGACTGACTCGTAAATACCTCTTTCAACATCTACTAATACAGTTTCTGTGCGAACTCCGTTACGTCTGGCTATTACTCCTTCTGTCCATTCCGGTTGCGCATCAGCTAATTGCCTTACTTGCACCGACGAAATTAAAAACGGCGAGGTTACGTATTGGTTCATAATATCATCAACATTCGTCTTAATTTTTTTATCAACTTTCAGATTAACATCAACCGGGTAATCGCCTTCCCAGATTGTTGAAACCGGGAATCCTTTTGTTCCAACCAAAAGTGAATAATCTAATATCTGTTTTGAATAACCGAGACGGCTTGCTTCATCTTGTTTTAGATTGAGTCTTACCGCTTGTAGAGGTTCTTCATAATCTTTTCTAACCCATTTAGCGCCTTCTATTCCGCTCATAATGTTAGAGACTTGATCGGCAACTTGCTTTATAGTTTTTATGCTATCCCCTGAAATACGAATTTCAATCGAAGCTTTGGTCATTTTCATTTCAAGCTGCTTCCAACGAATATAAGCCTTCGGATTTATGTTACTGAATTTCTTACTGTATTCATCAAGTATTTCATTTGTTGCTTCGTTCGATTCCGTTATAACCAACAACTGTCCGTAATGTTTTGCCGGAAAATTCGGTGCATACGAAGTATGAAATCTTGGCGAACTAGTTCCAACAAACGCAGCAACTTCTTTAACTCTTTTATCTTTAATCAGTTTTTCTTCAACCTCTTTCATAACACGATCGGTTTGCTGTAAGGAACTGCCAACGGGTAGATATACTTCTACGGCAAATTGATTTCGTGCAAAAGGAGGAAACATTTGCATCGGTGTGATTAATAAAATTACGAGTCCGAGTATAAATGATGAAGCGCCAATAACAACAGTTGTTCTTTTCTTTTTAAAAGAGTTTTCTAAAATTTTATCATAAAAAGACTGCACCCAATTTAAAAACGCTCCCTTTTTCCCTTTGCTGTGTTCTCCTTTTATCCCTTGCTTTATGAATATATAACTCATTAACGGAACCAACACGACGGAAACAAGAAGCGAAATTAACAATGCATAAGTAACAGTGAGAGGTAATGATTTTACAAAATCTCCTGCAATCCCGGTCATTACAAACAATAGAGGTACAAAAGAAAAAATAAGTATTAATGTAGCTGAAAAAACCGAACCAAAAAGATCCGTCACACTCTGTGAAGCGGCATCGTGCGGCGTTATATTATTGTCAAGCTTTTCCACGTAATTATCAACAATTACTATCGCGTTATCCACCACCATTCCAAGAACAACTATTAACCCGGCAAGAGAAACGGTTTGCAAATCCATTCCTGTTACCCACATTATACCAAGTGTAATAAAAATCGAAATTGGGATAGAGGATGCAGCTACAAGAGCAACTCTTTTGGGCAATAGAAGGATTGTTACAAGAATAACCGCCATTATGGCTATCAGAAATTCTTTAAGAAAGTTATAAATGGACTTTGAAACAAAATCGGGCATATCTGAAATAATTCCAACGTGTACATCCGGCGGTATCTGCTTAGTAAATTTTTCAATTTCTTTTTTTACTTCATCCCCATATTGAACAATATTATTACCGGGAAGCATTTCAAGAGAAACAATCAAACATTTTTTACCGTTAAGGCGTATGTAAGAATCCGGCTCCGCATATTCTCTTACAACTTTTGCTACATCTTTAACTCGGATAACATTGCCCGTAGGATCGGAATAAACAATTTGGTTGGCTATGTCGCTTTCCGTTTTATAACCCGACGGGATGTGTATCGGTCTTATAAATTTTCCGTCATCAATATCTCCGGCATAATTAACTGCACCTTGCGGTTTTAGAGCGGCAAACACCATAAGAGGTTTAATGCCGTAATTGGTCAGCTTGGCGTCATCTATATAAACATTGATCTCTTCTTTCTGTAACCCGTAATGTTTCACTCTTGATGTTGAAGGTATCTTTCGAACGCCATCTTCAAACTGTTCAATATATTTTTCAAGTTCCTTGTAAGTTTTTGTTTCGGATTCAACAGCCATCAACACCGCAGAGGTGTTCCCGAAATCATCATCTGCCGTAAGCGACATTATTCCGGAAGGGAGTTGTTCCTTCAACTCATTTAATCCGTGCCGGAGTTTTGCCCAAAATATCTTTGGATCTTTTTCTTTTCTCTGGACTTCGACATAAATAACCATAACATTTTCTTTTGAAACGGAATGAGTCTTCTTTTTATCAACAGCTTCATACTGGAATAAATAATTTTCTACTTTCTTAGTTAATTGTTCTTCTACTTGCTGAGATGATGCGCCCGGAAATATCCCTATAATCAATCCCTGTCGAATCTTAAATTCCGGAAATTCATCTCGAGGCATTTGGGTTAATGCTACTATTCCAAACAATACGAGAATCGTGGTGGCTGCTATTATGAACTCTTTATAACGGAGAATAACTTCTATTAACGTGCTTTTCGTTTTCATAATTTTCTTTTCCTATAGTTATCGGTTAACAATATGCACTGATGAATTGTCAACGAGTTTCTGCTGACCGGCAACTACAATTTGTTCCCCATCATTTAAGCCCTCAGTAATTTCAACACCATTTGATAATAGTTTTCCCGTCTTAACATATTTTCTAACCGCTTTATTTTTATTAACGACATACACAAAGTTTCTACCCTGCTCATCAACAAGAACTGCTCTGTTGGGAACACACAATCCTGCAGCTTGATTGGTTTTATTTTTATAAAGAGTAACATTACAAATCATACCGGGTTTTATTTGATGGTTTTTATTTACTATCCCAATTTTGATTTTATAAGTATGTGCAATAGGATCAGCCATCACACCAATTTCTTCAACCGTTCCCGTAAATTCGTAGTTATTCAGTGCACTAATTTTCATTTTGGCTTTATTACCAATTTTTATTGACGAGATTTCATTTTCGGACACCGGCACTCTGGCAAAAACTTTTTCAATTATTACAATGGTTATTGATGTAAAATTCGGTATTGCGCTCATTCCCGGTTCAATTGAGCGTTTACCAACAATACCTTCAACGGGCGAGTAAAGATTGCAATCGTCAAGATTCTTTTTTGCAATTGAAGTTGCTGATTTTGCTTGCTGCAGTCCGGTTTCAACTTCCACTAATTTTATTTCCGGGAGGTTGCCGTTTTTATACATTGGCAATAATCTTCTGTAAGCGTCTTCGGCTTGTCTCTGTGTAGCCAAAGACATATCGTATGCGTTTTTATATGTTTCATCGTTCAACACGGCAAGAAGCTGTCCCTTCTTCACAAAATCACCTTCGGTAACAAGAACTTTCGCAACACTTCCAACAACCGAAAAACTTAACGGAATAGATTCCGATTCTTCAATTGTTCCGCTGTAAGCTAGCACTTCACTTCCGTCAATCTGTTTTACTTGTTCGGTTTCAACTTCAATTATACCATTTTTAAGGTTTTCTGCCTTATCAGAGCAGCCCTGAAAAAAATAACCAGCACTCACAAAAAGTAGGGGAATTAAGATTTTGTTTAGTTTCATTTTATATATCCCTATAGATTATTAGACATATTTTGTATTTGGGTCGAAAACCAGATAAAAAAATTTATATTCCTTCAGCTATCATTCTTGTAACGATATCAATTTTTTCGTTATCATCATTATCTAAAAAAAGGTAGAGTTCCAGTCCGCGGATAATTCCGACAATAACATTAGCAGCTTTAATTAAATCTTTTTCTTTTAAAAAATTTAATTCTTTTGAAGCAAGACCTTCTTTGAGTATCTCTTTAATTATCAATTCTTCCTCATCGTCTAGATGTTTACGAAGTTTCTCGAGAACTTCTTTATTACCTTTTATCTCTCCTTTAACCAATGAATAAAGGCTAACGGTATTTTTTATTTCGTTTAGTGTTGTGGAAATATATTTCTTCAGTTTTTCTTTTGACGAACTTATTTGGTTAATAGTACTTTTTGCTTTAGTGAGTATACTATTTAGCTCATTCTTTATTAAGAACTCAAAAATTTCATCTTTACTCTTGAAATAGTAATAAAGAGTGCTTTTTCCTTTGCCAGCTTCGTGCGCAATATCTTCCATCGTTGTTTTATTAAGTCCCCATTTCTGAAAAACACGCTTTGCCGCTCCGAGGATTGCGTTTTTTACTTCTTCATCTT
>Ga0210044_10002090_pt1 | contig 30064 bp, 24 predicted proteins | sample CryGey13umfilter_2_FD_183959 | JGI IMG/M metagenome (GOLD analysis project Ga0210044, IMG submission 183959) | Groundwater microbial communities from aquifer in Utah, USA - Crystal Geyser 4/9/14 3 um filter (SPAdes) (version 2) | ecosystem: Environmental > Aquatic > Deep subsurface >... | reverse complement strand
CTGCAGGTACCACCAGCCCGCGCCGATGGAGCCGCCGCCCAGGTTGTAGGCGAGGTCCGCGTGGCCGACCATGGTGCCCGACTTGCGCGCGTAGTCGTTCTGCGTGTCGTCGACGCCGAACATGCCGACGTAGGAGGTGGGGTGCCAGCCGAGGTAGCGGTTGATGAGCGTGCCGCCGGTGTGGCGCGCCTTCATGCCCACGTAGCCGTGCGAGTACTGCATGCCGTCCGACGTAAAGGATGGCCCGAGCGCCATAAAGCCCGAGAGCTCGCCGGACAGGCCCTTGCCGCTGTCCTCGTCGCGGGTGTCGAGGGCGACGCCGACGGTGCCGGCGTAGCCGTTGGTGTTGACCGACGGGGCGACGAGCGCCTTGCGGTCGATGCCGTTGGAGAGGTCGACGCTCACGAAGGGCGTGACCGACCCGAGCTTGACCTGGCCGCGCAGGCCGAAGTTGGCGACCCAGTCGTTGTCGGTGAAGTTGCCGAGGCGGCCGTTGTACGAGATGTCCGAGCCGCTGCCCAGGGCGCCGACGTCCGTGTAGAAGGCGTAGGCGCGGGCGTCGATCTTGTCGCTCAAGCCGTCCGCCGCGAGCATCAGGCCATAGCGACGCGACATCTTGTCGCCGCGGAAGCCGAAGGTCTCGACGTTCGACTGGCCGATGTACTGCACCAGCGTGATGTCGGAGGGATCCTGGGCGGAGCCGATCACGTTGATGGGGATGAGGGTGAGGCTGAGCTTGTCGCCGAGCGGCACATCCAAGCGGACCATGTCGACGATGTCGGACAGGATGTACTCGCGGGCGCCGCCGTTGGCGCCAGGCTCGAAGAACTGACGGCCGACGCGGAGCTTCATGCCGTTGGAGAGCTCGTGCTCGAAGTAGAGCGCGGTGAAGTAGACCCAGCCGCCGAAGACGTTGGTGCTGCCGAGCTGGTCGTTGCCCCACAGGCCGCGGTGGCTGACGCCGCTCACGACGCGGGTGTCGTCGTCGACGTTGACGGTGATCTCCGCCGAGATGCCCGAGAAGGCGAAGGAGGAGCGGTCGTCGCTGTCGAGGATCGCTTGGTCGCTGGACTCGTCGAGCTGGCGGAGGTCCGTGTTGTTGAGCTCGTGCCACTGGGACTCGAGCTGGGCCTTGACGACGACGCGCTGGCTAGCGTCCTCGTCACGCTGCACCTCGCGGTACTCGAGATCCTGGGAGGCAGCGCCGTCCGCCGCGTAAGCGGTGGGAGCGAGGAAGGCGGAGAGCGCCAGTGCGCGAAGGAACATAGGAAACTCCAGGAGGATGTGGTCCGTGCTAGTCGAGGATCTCGACCTGTCCGCGACGCATGAGGATGAGGGAGTAGGTGCTGTAGCTGTAGATGAGCGGGCCGGTGGCTTGGACGCGCATGCCCGGCTCGACGGTGAAGCCGCGGCGGGAGAGCTCGCTGTCGATGGTGGCCGTGAAGACCACGCCGCCGTCGCCCTGAAGCGTGAACTGCCCGAAGGTGTCGGGGTTCGTGAGGACCTCGCCGGTCACGCGCCACGTGGCGCCGATGTCCGCCAAGGTGAAGGCGGTGGTGCGGGTCTGGAAGTAGATCGGCTCGGGGCCGCGCACCACCTCCAGCACGTCGTGGGAGTAGACCATGGGCAGGTCGTAGGTCTTGCGCGTGCCGCGCACGAGGAGCTTGACCCAGTCGCCCGAGTCGAAGTGCGCGACCTTGGAGTCGCCGAGGACAAGGATCCCGCCGGTTCGATCTTCAAGGAAGTAGGAGCCGTAGTACTTCTCGTCGGAGGAGCGATCGCAGCCGTCCGTCTTGAGGTACAAGCGCGGGTGGATCGTCACGCGCCCCTCGATGACCCGCGGCAGGTTGGTGTTCCCTGCGAAGTCGCAGGTCGTCCCAGCGGCGTAGCGATCGTCCGGTGCAAGAGCGATGTCATAGGCGTCTGCGGGCAAGCCGAGCTGCTTGAGACGCGCGATGGTATCCTCGTTCCCAGCTGGGAAATCGTAGGCTTGGCCCGTATACTCAACATACTCAGTCACGTCGAGCGGAGCGCCTGATTCATACCAGCCCGACGGGTCTTCGGCGGGCATGGGTGCTGCGCAGCCCCCAACCAGGGTGATGAGCAACATGGACAGCGACAATTTCATGACCGACCCTCCGGCGGCGTTCCCATATCACGTCGCGAGCGATAGACTGGGCCACCTCCTTCAACCCTGGGCGCGTCTTGGCAGAATCCAGACCACAACCGTTCCCTCCGGGCACCCCAATCGGCGCTCACTACGTCGTCGAAGGGCTGGTCCGCTTTGCCGAACGGCGCATGTTCTACTTTGTGGGCGACGCCAACGCGCCGTCCCCAAAGCGCAAGTGCTGGGAGTGCGGCCACGAGCACACGCCCCGCGAGGCGTCCGCGTGCGCCGCTTGCGCCACGCCGTTTGAAGATCGCCGCTTCTTGATGTCCGTTCGGTGGGAGTCCGAGCACTTCGCCGCCTACATGGCGTACGTCGAGCTCGGCCTCAGTCACCCCGGCGTCGCGAGCCCGGTCGACGTCTTCCTTCAAGACGGCCTGCTGTTCTCGGTCGTGCCCTACCAAGGCGAAGGCCTGCTGGTCGACGAGAGCGCGCCGCTACCCAACCGCCGCCTGCTTGACCTCGGTCAGCGCGTCGCGGGCGTCTTGGCCTTCTTGCACCTCAACGGTGTTCGCTTGCGCTGGGTCACCCAGGCCAACGTGCTGCTCGGCACGGACAAGTCGGTGCGGATGTTCGATCTCGAGGTCGAGTCCGTCTACACCACCCCGGTCGACGAAGGCGAGCGCGGCGGCGAGCTGCTCTCCCTCGGCGAGCTCTTGCGCCGCTACTGCAGCGTCGAGGCCGAGGCCCTCGCGCAGTTTATGCGCTCGGTGGAGAACGGCGCCTACGCCAACCCCGCCTCGTTTGGGCGCGCGGTCGAGCAGCGCTTTGACGCCTTCGGCGGCATCACCTACGGCCCGCACCTCGCCGGCATGACCGACGTCGGGCTGGTGCGCCAGCTCAACGAGGACAACTGGGGTTGGCGCAAGCTCTCCAACCGCGCGCGCCTGTTCGTGGTCGCGGACGGCATGGGTGGCCACGACGCCGGCGAGGTCGCCTCGGAGATGGCGGTCAACACCTGGTGCCAGGTCGCGCGCGAGCGCGAGCCCACCTGCGGTGACGGCGCCGATGAGATCGAGGAGCTCGTCAGCACCTCGTTCCAAGCGGCGAACAACGCCATTAAGGACGCGGCGGAAGCCAAGGGCACCGACATGGGCACCACCCTCGTCGGCATGCTGCTGCTTCAGGACAACACGGGCTTCATCGCGAACGTCGGCGACAGCCGCGCCTACCTCTGCCGCGACGGCGCCCTGCACCAAGTCAGCCGCGACCACAGCCTGGTCGCGCGCATGGTGGAGAAGGGCAAGATCACCGCCGAAGAGGCGCGCACCCATCCGCACAGCAACATCCTCATGCGCACGGTCGGCACCGACCGCGACGTCGAGGTCGACGTCTTCCGCGTCGAGCTCAAGACGGGCGATCGCGTGATCATGTGCTCGGACGGGCTGTGGGGTGAGGTCGAGGATCGCGACATCGAGAACCTCCTCAACACCTACCCAGACCCGCGCGTCACCGCGCGCGAGCTCGTGCGCGCCGCCCACCTCGGCGGCGGCAAGGACAACGTCACGGTGATGATCGTCGCCATCCCTTGAGAGCAGCTTGGGGCCTGTTGGCGGCCCTAGCTCTCTCCGGATGCGCCCACGCACCGCGCCGCGGCGCCGCTCTTCGAGCGCGCCAACGCCTACGCGGGGCTGCCCGGCGAGCCGACCAGCGCGTGGGCCGCGGCGTGGATCGACGTCGACGCGGACGGCGACCTCGACCCGCGGGCGCATCTCCATGTGGGCGGACCTCAACCGCGACGGGCTGCTCGACGTCCTCGAGGTGAACGAGCGGGCGCCGAATGACGAGTGGCCCACCGCGCTCTACATCCGCGCGCCCGGCGGCTTTCAGCACGTGCCCGACGCGATGTTCCGCCCACCGGACGGCGTAAAGCTCGCGACCTTAGCCGGGGGTCCTGCTCGCCGTAGGGGGGGCGCTGTACTTGTATCGGTGGACCCCCTACGGACTCCTCGAAGATACCGCGCCCCCCGTGCGCTACGTAGAGACCACGCGAGCGCTCATCGCCGAAGACCTCGACCGCGACGGCACCCAAGATCTGCTGGCACTAAACGGCTTCGGGAACCTGCAGAGCGGCTTCCATCAGCCCACCCCCCACGAGCTCGTGGCCGCGCTCGTCTCCCACGGCGAGCCCCAGGGCATCGACTTTGACGCGACCGCCTCCCTGCAGCTGACCGTCACGCCAAGCGCGGCCGACAAGCGCGTGGCGGTCGTGCTCGCGGGGGCTGACGCGCCGCTGTCCACCGCCGACTCCTACACGATCCACCCGCAACAAGTAGCCGAAGGCGACGCGTTTCCGGAGGTCACCGATCGCCGAATCAAGGTCGTGATCGGCGTCTCGCGATCCGGCGACCGCTGGTCGGTGCGCAACGTCGTCCCCGGCGCACGTGGCACCGCCGTGTACGTGCACAGCGACCACCGCATTCGCAAGCCCGTGCTCACCGGGCGCAACGCGTGGGGTGGGGTGTCGCGCTTCTATACCGGTGACAGCGACATCGACACCGCCATGCAGCGCGGGCTCGACCTCCCGCCCTTCTGCGGGAGCTACGCGGTCGTCAGCGACTTCGTGTTCCAGCCGATGGTCGGACACGGCGCCGACGACAGCACAGTGATCGGCGCGATGGGCGCGATCACAGCGGACTACGACGGCGATGGCTCGCTCGACGTGCTCGTGCTCGCGGGCGAGTGGACGCCGCCCGCCACCAACGCGCCGCTGCAGCTCTATCGCGGTCGCCCCTCCGAGAATCATTGGCTAGCGGTCGACCTTGAGGGCTCGCGCTCCAACCGAATGGGCATCGGCGCGAAGGTGATCGTGGAGGCGGGCGGACGCGCGCAGACCCGGTGGGAGACCGGCGGCTTGCGCGGGGCCAGCCAAGACGGCCCGCGGCTCCACGTCGGCTTGGGCCCGAACGTCATCGCCGACAAGATCACCGTGCAGTGGCCGAGCGGCGTCGTGCAGGTGCTGGAGTCGGTGCCCGCGGACCAGGTGCTGCGGATCGTCGAGCCCTAGGGCGCCACGGCCGCGAGCCACCTGGGGTCCACCTCGAACGTGCCGACCAGCTCCGCGGGTCCGCGCAGGTGCAGGTCGAGCGACGCGCTCACGTTCACCTGAAGCGTGCCGCCGGGCATGCGCAGCTCGATCCCGCCCGAGCGACAGCGACCCGTGTGCACCGCCGCCGCTGCGACCGCGCACGACGAGCTGCCTGATGCCTGCGTCTCACCCGCGCCACGCTCCCAGATGCGCAGCGAGAGCGTGCGATCGCTCAGCACCTGCGCGAACTGCACATTGGTGCGCTGTGGAAAGCGCGCGTGGCACTCAATCGCGGCGCCGAGCGCGCGCCACGGCAGCGCGTCGGGATCGTCACAAAAGTGCACGAAGTGCGGGTTGCCCACGGAGAGCACGACCCCCTCAAGCGCGCCGTCTGCGAGAGGGAGCGCCTCGACGCCTTGGATGACCGCGCGCCCCATGGCGATGGTGATCGCCGCGGCTTCGACGTGCGCCACGACGCGCTCAGAGCCGGTCCACAAGCTGTGGTGAGGCGCCGCGCCTTCGCGCACGAGCCAGCGGGAGAAGATACGCAGACCATTGCCCGACTTCTCGGCGATGGAACCGTCTGGATTCCAGATTCGGACTCCGTAATCTGCCTCATGGGTGTCGAAGGGTTCCAGGATACCGTCGGCACCGACGCCCGTGTGGCGGTCGCAGATCGCGCGCACCAGCGCAGGGGTGAGCGCTTGCCCCGCGGTGAGAATGAGGTAGTCATTGCCTAGGCCGTGGCCGCGGACCAGCTTCATCTGCACCTCCCTGGAGCACCGTCCTTGTGGATTACCCTCTGGTTGTCGGTCGCGCACGCGACGCCGTCGCTCCCCGTGCTGCGGATCAACGAGCCGCTGCGCGATCGGCGCTACCAGAGCGTGATTGAGGGGCCTCCGCCCTACCCCCGCCGACGGGCGAGCCAGGGCCCGATTCACGGCTGGACCTTCCCCGACGGCGCCTTGGAGCACTACGAGCGGCTCGAGCGCGGCAAGATCGTGGAGCGCGTTCGCTACGATGCGCTCGGACAGCGCATCAGCGCGGTGCACCTCAAGGCTGGCGCCCCCGCCGACGTGGTGATCGGCGCGGTCACGCTGCCCGTGGCGTCGTGGACCGCGCACCAGCTCGGCGCCGCCACGGTGCTCGCCCCCGCCGACGCCCGCCTCGACGGCGCGCAGCTCCTGTGGACCGCGGGCGACGAGCGCGCCGGCGCGCTGTGGCTCGACGAGCGCGCGGACATCCTCTCGGACGCGTTTCGCGACGAGCTCGCGACCTTCTGCGGCTGCGTCCTCGTGGACCGCTGGGCGGCGTGGATCGACGGCGCGCCCGGCGTCGTGTACCGCGCGCGCATGAGCGACCTCGGCGCCCCCGCCGAGGCGCACGTCTGGGCCGTCTCCCGCCCCACCGGCACGCTGCTCTTCACCTCGATCGCCCCGTCTCAACAACCCGGCGCCGTCGCCTCGGCGATGGTCGCGCTGGTAGAGTGGACCCCATGATCTTGCACGACGCCCGCAACCCCCGCTCCGTCGCTGGCTACGACGCCCTCACGCGTCGCCTCACCGAGGACCTCCCCGACGACCTCGCCATCGTCATCGGCGGCGACGGCTTCATGCTGCACTGCATCGCGGCGCACGGCTTGGACCGCACCTACCTCGGCCTCAACGCCGGCCACCTGGGCTTCTTGCTCAACGCCGTCGATGACTGGGACGCCGTCGCGAACCGCATCCGCTCAGGCGCGTGGTCCTCACAGGCCTTCCCGCTCATTCACGCCACGGCCCAGACGCGCGACGGCGAGGTGCTCACCAAGCACGCCATCAACGACGTGTACCTCGAGCGAATGACCGGCCAGACCGCGCGCTTGTCGCTCACCATCGACGACCACCCCGTCGTCAGCAAGATGGTCACCGACGGCATCATCTTCTGCACCGCGCTCGGCTCCACCGCCTACAGCTTCTCCGCCGGCGGCACCCCCTGCCACCCGCTGGTGCCGGTCATCGGCGTCACGCCCATCTGCCCGCACCTCCCGCGCTTGTCGCCGTTCATCCTCCCAGAGACGGCCGTCGCCGTCGTCGAGGTCGAGAGCGCCGAGCACCGCCCGGTGCGCGCGGTCGTCGACGGCGCCGGCGCCGACTACATCGAGCGGCTCACGGTGCGCATCGCCAAAGAGAAGGTCCGCTTTGCGTACTTTGATAGCCGCGATTTGACCGCGACCATGCTCAGCAAGATCGTCCGGAGGGCGTAGGCGGCCGTGCCCCGACGGTCGGCTGGCCTACCGCGCTCGCCGCACGCCTCCCTTCCGCTTCATCCCGAGCCCGAACAGGTACAGATCGGGCGCCGACACGCGCCCGTCGGGCCGCTCAGCGACGACCCCCCGCCGGATCAGGTGATCGAGCAACCGAGGGGCGTCGGTCACCGCGTCAAAGGGCGGGGGCCGGTCGCCGGTCGGCCACACGGTGCGCCTCAAGAGCCCCTCCAGCTCCGCGCGCGCTGCGGGCACCGACACGCCGTCAAAGGAATCGGAGAGCCCCCCCATCCACGGATCGTCCTCGGAGAGCTCCGCGATCCTGGCTGAGGACGCGACCGACAGCCCGTGGTGCAGGTCCTCGGCTCGGATCGGCGACTCGTCACCGAACGGTCGGAGGAGCGCTCGCTCCGCTGCGGCTTGCCACAACGCAAGGAAGGACCGCGGCGCCATCCGCCCGTGGGCGTCCTGCACATGGTTGGGGATCCAGTTGTAGGACTCGCCCTTCCTGGCGTTTGCGCCCATATATCTTCCGGCCAAGCTGTGTACCAGGGGGCGAAGCAGGGGCTCGGTCGCCCGGTAGGGCATCCACCCCAACTCACTCGCCGCGAAGAAGCCGAGCTCCGGCGAGGTGGCACTCAACCACGGCTCCACCGCGCCGTCACCGCGCATGTTCACCAAGCGCTTGACCCACATCTGGTACAGGTCGTGCTTGGACCACGCGAGCTCACGATAGGACGCGCGAAAGAACTTGGAGCCATCGGGGAAGGCCAGCGTCTCGCTGTCGAAGAGGTCTGGGCGCAAGAACAGCTTGGGCCTCAGCCTGCGCCACCGCCGGCGCTGCTCAAACCAGAACTGCAGCAGCGCGCGCAGCGGCGCAAACAGCTCGCTATAGGTGAGCGTGGTTCGATCCAGCTGGTCGTAGCAGATGACCAGCGTGCGGCGTTGGGCGTCGAGGGCAGCTTCGACGTCGTCCAGCCAAGCGTACAGCGCGCCGAGCTGTCGCGCTGCGGCCGACGCCCAGACGCTCACCTCCCGCGACCCCAACACCTCGGCGAACGAGGCGGGAGGCGGGCACGCGACGGCAACGGGCAAGGTGTTGACTCGGCGCGCGAGCAGCCCCAACCAGAACGCAGCGCGGGCGTCCGGGGGGGCCACGCGGAAGAACTGGCTGACCTCGGCTTGGCGACCCCAGTCGTCCTCGCCGATCGTGAGCGCCTCGGTGTCTGGCTCCGCTCCGCTCCGCTGCGCTGCGCTCACGACCGCCGCGAAGCCGCCATGCCGGAGCACCTGAAACAGCTCGGTCTTCCCCGTGCCCCGCTCGCCCAGCACCAGCAGGATCGATGGGTCGAGCGCCTGACCGAACGCGGGCGCTGGAAAGAAGGGGTGCAAGCGCTCAGACGCGTCCTCATCCTCAGCCGCGCCAGAGCGGGGAACCATCGTCGCCACCGCCGACACCACGCTCCGCAGTCGCTGGCCGTTCATCAGTAGTTTTCCTCGGTAGCGAGAGACGTGTACCGCACCGCGATGGCTTCGGCGAGCGCGTTCCAGGGCCCCTCCCGCAGCACCGCCAGCGCCTTGGACGTGAGCTGGTCTCCCGCGCCACGCAGCGCCTCGCGGAACGGCAGCGCGAGCACGCTGACATCCTGCGGCACATGCCCCTCCACGTAGTAGTGCGCCGCGAGCTCATCCGAAGCGCGGAGCTTGAACGTCTCCTCTTCGTCGTCGTTCCCCGAGGCGGGGGCGAGCGCGTGGACCACCTGGAGCCACACCTTGGGCTTGCCATCATCGTCGTCGTAGCCGGCGCTCGCGAGCATTCGAGCGACCGCTCGGAGCCCCTGCCAGCTCTGCTCATTGGACAGCCCGAAGAAGACCGCCCCGTGGGAGAGCGCTCCCAACGCGACGCCCCCCACGTCGTGGAAGCCGGTGCGGGCGTCCAGCAGCACGACATCGACGCTGTGGTCAGCAGCGAGCTTCTGAATCACGGTGCGCAGGCGCCGGGTGACGTCCTCAACATCCCGTTGGCCGTGCAGGTCGAGCCGCGCGAGGAGGTCGAGGTAGTCGTCGTCGACTTCACCGGCTTTAACCACCTGAATAGATGGGCCGTTCACCGCAATCGTGGCCGAGTGCGGGGTCGCCACAGCGCTCAAGTGGGCGTCCACCACATCGTCCGGCCCGACGAGCAGGTCGAGCAAGCCGGGCTCAGTAGGAGCTGGCTCCGCGAGCAGCGTGCCCAGGCCAGGAGCCTCGAGGTCGAGGTCGATCACGAGCACCTTGTGATCGCGCTCCGCGAGGTGAATCGCCACGGCGACGAGCGCGGTGGTTCGGCCGACCCCGCCTTTGTGCGAGAAGAAGGTGACGACCGGAGGGTGTGTGCCCGCGTCAGCCTCCTCGAGCGTCCAAGGCGGGTTGTAGGGCAGCTCGCCCACCCAGCCGTGGCGTGCCGCGTGCCGCTCCACGCGGAACAGAGGCACGCCGCGCTGTGTCGGAACGTCCCATGGCTTCCGCGCCGCGTGAATCGCCGCCACGATCCCGTCGTGCCCAGACCTAGGGCGAGCCCACACCGGACGCTCGTCCCCCAACCACGAACCGATAGCGGCGCGAAGGTCCGTCTCCAACGCGGCGAGCTGCGCGTCGAGGGGGCGCTGATGGTTGGCGTCCGTCTCCACAAAGACTCGGACACGCCCGTCGAGGGCGCGCACGACGGTGACCTCCCGGTGCTCGTCGAGCCAGGGGTGGCTGTTGAGCACCGTCAGCACAGCGTCGGGCACCTCGCGAAACAGCATCAGTCCTCTCCCCAGGCGGCGCCGCGGTCCAGCACCTCGTCCAGCACGAGCTGATGCACCAGCTGATCGGCCAGCGCGAGCGCGTACTCGGCCTCAAGTTGCGTCCAGCAGCGCCTCCAGTAACGTCGATCGGGGTGCCCTTGCGCGAGGTCGCTCGCCTTGACGTCGCGCCGCGCGTGCCGCAGACCCGTATCGCCAAGCACGTCTGCGCTCCACGCCCACGCCCAACCGGCGAGCCCCTCCAAGTCGTGCCTGTAGTCGCGGCCCGAAAAGGCGCCACCGTAGGATCTTAGAAGCGAGGCCTTCAAAGCGCACTCGCCAGCGAAGCCGGCCAGGTGCATCACACCATCCCAACGCTCCGCGCCCGCGAGGCCATGAGCGTCGGCCAAGTGGCGCCGGCCGGCGTCCGCATAATCATCCTGAGCAACGATCGGCATGGCTGCGCCTATCACCTCGGGCGCTCCGCGCACCACTCCTAGCTTCCAACGTAGACTACTGACCAGTCAGACGCGCTTCGCGCCGCGCACGATCGCGTCGACCACGCTCGGGTCGGCGAGGGTGCTCACGTCGCCGAGCGACTCGGGTTCGCCCTCGGCCGTGCCCAGGCGGTGCCCCGCGACGTTGAGCACGTCGTCGACGCGCCCGGTCACCCAGTAGTAGCCGTCCGAGCCGCGCCGGCAGCCGCCGCCGGTGAAGTAGAGGCCGGGGTAAGCGGCGAAGTAGGTCATGACGTAGCGGTGGTGATCGCCCCAGACCTTGCGCGCCATCCCGGCCACGGGTAGCCGATGCACAGCTTGCCCTCGCCCGGCCCCATGAGCCGCTGACCCGCCCCGTCCATGAGCACCGGCAGCACGCCAGGCAGCGGCAGGGTGGCGGAGCCCGGCTTCGGGGGCGTCGCGGGGGCGATGGGCGTGATGCGGATGCCGCCGGTCTCGGTCTGCCACCAGGTGTCGACGATGGCGCCGCGCCGCAGTCGCGCACGCGATCGCGCAGGGCCTCCACCGAGAAGCCGCCGAAGACGGCCGAGTGAACCGCGCCGATGCGCGCGCAGGCGAGCATGGCGACGGCGGCCTCGGGCACCATGCCCATGTACAGGATCACGCGCTCGCCCTTCTGAACGCCGAGCTACCGCAGCGCCGACGCCGCCTGACGAAACGCCTGGTGCGGCTCGCGGTAGGTGAAGCGCCGCACATCGCCCGGCTCGTCGCGAGAGACCAGCCAGCGCTCGCGCCAAGCGGCGAGGTGCCACAGAGTACATGGATGCTTCAACCGTATCAATGGATACTATAGTCGCCTAACAAGGGGACGCTCAGCGCCACCTCGCCTCGGTCACACGACCGAGGAGCCACGCCTCACGAACGCGCTCCCGTGCGGAGCACGCGCAGCGATAACTTTGCTTATGTCCAACAGTACTGCCAATCACAGCCGCATCGTACGGGCGCGCATCAGATTGACTTCAGAATGGAACGGCGCGGGCCGATGTATACACGCTCGCTGCGTCGAGCACCGGAGGCGTTCCCCGGGACGCCGCGTCAATGGATCACCCTCAATACCACGCACTTCGAGAGATCACCCATGCACACCAGAGCGATTGTTAAGACGGCGCCGAAGCCCGCGCGCGCGTCCGTTGTCGGCCTCTTGGCCCTGTCCGTCGGCGCCGCTGCGCCGCTGAGCGCACAAGCCGCGCCGATCACGGTCGGCCCCTACACCTTCAGCGGCGAAGCGGCGTTCATCTCGGACACCACCTGCGGGCAAGGCTCGCCCTACGGCGGCGCCTCGGACTGCGCGACAGGCTTGGTGGGCTACACGCCTGGCACTTGCGTCGTCAACCTGCCCTGCGACGAGTCCTCGGCGCTTCAGGTCCACTTCGGCCTCCCGCTCGTGAATCACGCGGGTCCTGACTTTGTCCTCTTTGACACGCGCTTCTCGCTCGATGGCTTCGCGGTCGCGATCGAGACCAGCCCCGGCGTGTTCACGCCCTTCTTCGAGTTCGGCGCGAACGAGCAGCTGTCGCTCGGGAGCGGCACCGGCTGCGCCAACCAGACGCTCTCCGCCGCCCCCATGGACTTGAGCCGCTTCGGCCTCCCGGTCGGCGCGACGGCGCTCTCGGTGAAGGTCACCTCCTCGATGATCGAGGGCAGCTGCCAGGTCGACTTCACCATGGGCGCCGTGCTCGAGAGCGGCGACCTGAGCTGTGGTTCGAACGAGGACTGCAACGACGGCGATCCCTGCACCACCGACTCGTGCAACACCGGCTCAGGGCAGTGCGGGTACACGCCGTCCGAGGCACCCGGATGCTCGGTCGCCGCCACGCCGCCCACCGTCGACGCCCTGACCACCAACCAAACGCAGCCGCTCCTCACCGGCACCTACGACGAAGCGAGCAACGCGACGCTGACCGTGACGGTCGACGGCGTGACGTACACCCAAGGCGTCGACAGCGCGCTGACGGTCTCCGCCGGCGCGTGGTCGCTCGATCTCTTGGCCGCCTCGCACACGCTGGGTGAAGGGACCTTCGACGTCGTCGTCGTGTCCACGGCCTCCGACTCCAGCACGCTCACGGATGGGTCGACGGGCGAGCTCGTCGTCGATCTCACGCCGCCCGCGGCGCCCTCGGTGGGCGCGTACCGCGGGAAGGTCTCGCCCACGTCGGTGAGCGGCACCTTCGACGCCGCCGACCTCGGCGAGCTCAGCGTCACGCTGAACGGCGTGACCTACACGCTCGGCGTGGACGCGCAGCTCACGGCGAACGGCAACACCTGGACCTTGGACGTCTCTGGGGCGCCTGTGCCCGAAGGGGTGTACGACGTCGTCGCCACGGCCACCGACGCCGTCGGCAACGCGATTCAGGACGCGACCTCTGGCGAGCTCGTCGTCGACACCACGCCGCCGGCGCAGCCTACGGTCACGCCGTCCCTCCAGCGCGATCCTCACCCGGTGTTGACGGGCACCTACGACGCCAGCGACCTGGCCTCGGGCGGACTGTCGGTGAGCGTGAACGGCACGACCTACGTCTTGGGCACCGATCCCGAGCTCACCACGGGTGAGGGCACCTGGACGCTCGATCTCTCGAGCGCAGCGCCGTTCACCTCGGGCACCTACGACGTCTCCGTCACGTCGTCTGACCGCGCTGGGAACTCCGCCAGCGACGCCACGTTGAACGAGCTCGAGGTCCTCCTCGACGCGGACGACGACGGCCTCACCGACGCGCAGGAGCTAGCGCTTGGTACCGATCCGCAGGTCGCGGACACCGACGGCGACGGCCTCTCCGACGGCGACGAGGTCAACACCCACCTCACCAGCCCGTTCTTGGTCGACACCGACGGCGACGGCCTAGCCGACGGCGAAGAAGTGAACGGCACCACCGACCCGAACGTCGCCGACACCGACAGCGACGGGCTCTCCGACGGCGTCGAGGTCAACGGGATCACCGACCCGAACGCGTTCGACACCGACGGCGACAGCCTCTCCGACTACGAAGAGCTCGCGTCGTTCGAGACGCGCCCGAACGTCGCAGACACGGACGGCGACGGACTCTCCGACGGCGAAGAGCTCGACCTCGGCACCGACCCGCTCCGGATGGACACCGACGGCGACGGCCTCTCCGACGGCGAAGAGCGCCTCTGGGGGACCGATCCGACGCTGCGCGACACCGACGGCGACGGCCTCCCCGACGGCGAAGAGGTGGACGGCGGCCTCACGGACGCCACCCTGTTCGACACCGACGGCGACGGCGCGAGCGACGCGCTGGAGCTCGCCTCCGGCACGGACCCGAACGACGACACCAGCGCGCCCCCGTCGCCCTCCATCGACGGCGATGGCGATGGGCTCGCCGACGTCACCGAGCTGTGGATTGGCACGGATCCCGCCGACGCGGACACCGACGGCGACGGCGTCTCCGACGGGCAGGAGCTCGTGATCGGCACGCTGCCGCGCGTCCCCGACACCGACGGCGACGGCGTCTCCGACGGCGACGAGGTCGCCGCGGGTACGAACCCGCTCGACGCGGACAGCGACCACGACGGCCTCAGCGACGGCGTGGAGGCCCTGCTCGGCACGAACCCCCTCAACGCGGACAGCGACGAAGACGGCCTCTCCGACGGCGCCGAGGTCCACGGCGCGGGCACGAACCCCCTCGTCGCGGACACGGACGGTGACGGCCTCTCCGACGGCGCCGAGGTGTTCGAGCTCGTCACCAGCCCCACGTCCGCCGACACGGACGGTGACGGCCTCACCGACGGCGCTGAGGTCGACGGCACGACGTCTCCGCGCCTGCGCGACTCCGACGGTGGCGGCACCTCCGACGGCGACGAGGCCGCGGCCGCGACGAACGGCGACGACCCTCGAGATGACGGCCCCGCCTCCGCTGACACCGACGGCGACGGCCTCTCCGACGCGCTCGAGGCCCTGTTGGGCACGAACTCGAGCGCGGCGGACTCCGACGGCGACGGCCTCGACGACGGCGAGGAGCTCGCCCTCGGCACCGACCCGTTGGTGGCGGACACCGACGGCGACGGCCTCTCCGATGGCGACGAGGGGCCGCTCGGCACCAACCCGCTGTCGGCGGACACCGACGGCGACGGCCTCTCGGACAGCGCCGAGCTCACCCTCGGCACGCGCCCCACGGTGCGCGACACCGACGGCGATGGCATCGACGACGGCGTCGAGACCCTCGGCGTCACCGATCCTACGCGCTACGACACGGACGGCGACGGCCTCTCCGACGGCGAGGAGCGCGCGATTGGCACGAACCCGCTCGACGTGGACACCGACGGTGACGGCCTGATCGACTCTGTCGAGGCCACCACGAGCACGGACCCCTTGGTCGCGGACACCGCGGACCTGGACATCGACGGTGACGGCCTCAGCGGCGCCGACGAGGCGGCGCTCGGCACCGATCCGCTCGTCGCGGACACCGACGGCGATGGCCAGTCCGACGCGACCGACCCCTGCCCGCTCGACAGCCCCGATGACGTCGACGGCGACGGCGTGTGCAACAGCGCCGACGTCTGCCCGCTCGACAACCCCGACGACACGGACGGCGACGGCGTGTGCGACAGCGACGACGCCTGTCCGCTCGACGCAGCGGATGACTCGGACGGCGACGGCTCGTGCGACGCCGACGAGCTTTGCACGGGTGACGACGCCTCCGGGGACTCGGACCGCGACGGCACCTGCGACGACACCGACCCCTGTCCCCAGGACAACGCGGACGGCTCGTGCTTCTACGACGACCAAGGTGGCTGCGCCTTCTCCACCAGCGGCAGCGCTCCTGCACCGTGGGGCGCCGCGCTGCTCGCCCTCGGCGCGCTCTTCCTCCGTCGCCGGGGGAACCGCTAATGCGTCGCCTGATTTGGCTGGTCGCCGCGGCGGGGCTCGCCTCGCCCGCGACGGCGGCGGAGTTCACAGCGGGGGGCTACCTGAGCTTCCTGGTGCTGGGGCCCCACCACGAGCTGTACGACCCCACCACGGGCTCGCACCTCACGCAGCCGCTCACCCTCGGGGTCGGCGGGCGCGGCGGGGTGGTGCTCACGGACTGGCTGGACTTCGAAGCGGAGCTCGACTTCGGGATGTGGCCGGTACAAGGTGGCACAACCGCCATCGCCGGGCTTCGGGCAGGGCCTCGCCTCGTCCTGCGCGACCTGCTCGGCGAGGGCAACAACCTGCACCTCACGACGGGCGTCGGAGACGTCGTCGTCATGGGGAAGGAGGGCCTGACGGGCCGCGACGCCGACTGGGCGCTGCACGTCGGACCTGGGGTGGAGCTCGCGCTCTCGGAGCGCCTCGGCCTCCGCGCCGACGTTCGGGCGCTGGTGACCTCGCACTTGGGCGACTCCCCCGTGCCGTCGCTCCAGACCCACGCGACCCTCGGCGTCTCCTACCGGTTCGGCCCCCTCGACGAGGAGCCGGAGCCGGCGCCGACCGGCGACACGGATGGCGACGGCCTCTTGGACGACCGCGACAGCTGCGTCGACCAAGCTGAGACGCAGAACGGCTACCTCGACGACGACGGGTGCCCCGACGAGCTCGCCGCGCTGGTCGTCACGGTGGACGACGGGCACGGGCGCGCGATCCCTGGCGCTGTCGTGTCGGTCGGGGGCCGCGAGGTCGGGACCACCGACCAGCGCGGGCTGGTGACGGTCAAGGGCCTCATGCCCGGCGCCGCCAACCTCAGCGTGCGCGCGCCTGTCGCCCAAGCGGCAGCGCAGGAGCTCACGCTCGCGCCCGGCGCGAACCAGGCGACGGTGGACATGGACTGGCTGCCGGGCGCGCTCGAGGTCCGCGTCGTCGGTCCCAACGGCCAACCCGCAGGCGCGACGGTGGTCGCCCAGGCCGAGGGACACGAGGACGTGCGCTGGACCGTCGGCTCGGAGGGGCGCGCGCTCCAGCAGCTCGCCCCAGGGCCATGGACGATCACGGCCTCGGGGGACGGCCTCCGCGAGCACAAGGACACCGTCGAGGTACCCGCTGGCGCGGACGCGCTCTACGAGCTCAAGCTAGAGCTCGTGGAGGCCAAGGTGGACGTCGGCGTGCAGGCGCTTGAGCTTCGCGACGTCGTTCACTTCGAGACCGGGAAGGCGCAGCTTCGTCCCGAGTCCGTCGAGCTGCTCCGCGAGGTCGCCGAGGTGCTCAAGGCCCACCCAGAGGTGAAGAAGCTTCGGGTGGAGGGGCACACCGACAGCGAAGGAGACGACGCCTTCAACCTCGCGCTCTCACAGGCGCGCGTGGACGAGGTCGTTCGCGTCTTGGTCGCCAACGGGGTCGCCTCCGAGCGCCTCTCCGCGGCGGGCTTTGGTGAGACACGCCCCGTCGCGAGCAACGACACGCCAGAGGGGCGGATGAAGAATCGACGCGTCGAGTTCTTCATCGACGCAAAGTAGCCGGGCGCTCGGGCCCCACGAACGCGTGGGGTCCGACTACGCGACGCGGCGACGGCGCCACAGCAGGAGCGCCCCGAGCACCCAGGCCGACCCGCTGGTGGTGCCGCCCGCCGAGCAGCCCGCGGTGCCGCCCGCACAGTCGCAGCCAGCGCCCTCGCCGTAGGTGACCTGGCCGACGGCGGCGTCGCCGGTGAGCCAGTCGCCCTCGAGGCCGCTCGTGTGGAAGTCCAAGCGGGAGAGCCCGAGGCCGTTGGAGGAGCCGAGGGTGTAGCTCAAGCCGGAGAGGGCGTCGCCCGCGAGGTTCTCGATCACCGTGCCGAGCAGGTTGTCGAGGTTGGTCGCGATGTCTTCGGAGGCCATCGGCACCAGCTCATTGCCCGTGACCACGGTGCGCAGCGCGTCGCCCGAGAGGTCCACGTCCACGCCGATGTCGCCCGTGGAGCTGTCAAAGGCGATGTCGACGGCGACGTCCGCCTCGAGCGTCACGCCGAGGACGCGGGCCTGGCGGTAGTCGAGCTCGCCGTAGAAGTCGAGGCCGAGCTCGCGCACGTCCACCTCCAGGTCGTGGGCGGACGCGAGGTCCAGGTAGGGCGCGCGCCGCGGGTCGGTGGAGAGGGTGAGGTCCTGCGACTCCGGGAAGAGCTCGTTGAAGGCGTCGCCGGCGAGGAGCGTGAGCAGCGTGGTGTTGAGCGGGATGGGCAGGTCGACCGCCGCCTGCCCGGTAGGATCCGGTAGGGTGAAGCAGAAGATGCCGCCGTCCCACACCGACCAGAAGGCCTGGTTCACGATGTCGTCGGAGAGCTGCAGCAGGATCTCGCTGCCCGCCGGGAGCCCCGCGAGGGAGGGCACCGGCGTCGCGGTCTTGGGCGAGCCGTTGGAGCCGTAGGGCGCGACGCAGGCGTCCTGCTCCATGGACATGCTGCCGCCCATGGTGATCTGCACGCCGTTCGGGTTGGTGGTGATGTCGGTGGGGTAGAGCTGGAGGTCGAGCGGGCGCCCGAGCACGTCGAGCTGGCTCTGGTAGACCGTGGCGACGAGCGCCGACTCCAGCTGCGCTTCAATGTCCGCGCCGAAGCTGTTCACCTGGTCGAGGAGCACCGGCTCCAGCAGGTCGGTGAGCAGGCCGTAGAGCGACATACCGGCCATTTGAAGCAGGTTCTCGATGGACGAGAGGCAGCCGCTCTGCATCTTGATGTATGAGCCGAGCGCTGGCGGCAGGACCAGGTCGATGTTGCCGACGGTGACGTCGATCGGCAGGTTCGGGTTGAGCGGCTGCGTCACCTGCAGGCTGACGGGCGCTTCGATGTGGATGGGGAAGGGGGCGACGTAGCCCGTGCAGGTGCCGTCGAGGCAGACGGCGTCGTAGAACATGGAGAAGGGCTGCGTCGCGTCGTTCACCGACACGTCGGCGTCGAGCACGAGCAGGAGCTCGCCGTCGCTCGGGATCAGCTGCGCGTTGGTGGGGTGCAGCCCGACCCACATGCCGTTGACCTCGTAGTAGTAGTCGGTCAGGCAGCCGGGGAAGCTCCCCGAGGGCGCGCCCCCCGAGGTCGGAGGGACGGCCATCTGCGCCGGAAACGACGCTACAGCGACCTCAGCGATGTGATTGAGCCCCGCGGGCGTGAGCTGGGCGGCGGCCGCGTTGTCGATGGCGTCGCCGCGCGGCCAGACGTCCTGGGCTTGGGCGGTGTGCAGCGTGGCGAGGAGCAGAGCGATCATAGGGCATCTCCGACCCTCCTCTTCTACCCCATCCGCGCGCGAATGGCGCGCCTCGGGTTCATCGCGCCTCGTCGGGCTCCAGGACGACCGCCGTGCCGTAGCACAGGATCTCCGCCGCGCCGGCCATGACCATGGACGTGGTGATGTGCGCGCCGAGGATGGCGTTCGCCCCACGCGCGAGCGCCTCAGCCCGCATGCGGTCGAGCGCCTGCTCGCGGCTCTCGCCCATCATCTTGGTGTACTCGGTGATCTCGCCGCCGATGAGCGAGCGCAGCCCCGCCATGATGTCGTTGCCGACGTGGCGCGCGCGGATGGTGTTGCCGCGCACCAGGCCGAGCACCGCCTGGATGCGCATGCCCGGAGGCGGCTCGTGCAGGGTGAGGATGAGCAGCTCGTCGGGGCGGTGGTCGAGGTCCGCGGAGGCGCGGAGCAGGTCGTGGGTCATCGGAGCACCTCGGTGTACTTGTCGTGAGGAGCGGCGCGAAGCCGGCTGAGGAGGAGGGTGGCGAACAAGACCAACAGGCCGCCGCCGAGCGCGCCGGTGCCGAGCCGCGCCCAGAGCGGCGCCTCGGCGTCGAGCATCAGCGCGGTCAGCCCGCCGCCCGCGAGCAGCGCCAGCCCGCCGACCACTAGCGCGGTGCCGAGCGCTGAGACGCTGCGCTGGAGCGGGTGAGCGCGGAGATCGTCCTCCACGGCGTCGAGGCGCAGCCGGCTGAGGAGCCCGTCGGTGGCGGCCTTGAGCGCGCGGTGGGCGTCGAGCTCGCGGCGCAGGTCGGGGCGGTTGGCGAGGTGAGCCATGAGCTCCTCGCGCTCGGCGGGCGAGGCGACCTCGTCGGTGACGCGCACCATGAGCGCTTCGAGGTGTTCTTCGGTCATCGGGCTCCTCCCGGTTCGAGGGCTTGGGCGAGGGCGCGCCGCGCGCGAAACAAGCGGGACATGACGGTGCCCTCGGGCAGCCCGAGCAGCTCGCCGATCTCCACGTAGCTGAGGTCCTGAAAGTGCCGCATGGACAGGATCTCTTGGTGCTCAGGCGACAAGGTCTCCAGCGCGCGGCGCAGGCGCCGGTCGGAGCTCGCTTGGTCGAGCTCCTGCTCGACGCTGCTCGCGCCCGAGGCCACCCGATCGACGTCGAGCCCCGCCACCGGCTGGTGCTTGCGGCGCGCGAGGGCGTCGAGGCAGGTGTTGCGCACGATGCGGTACAGCCACGGGTAGAAGGGCTGGGCCTCGTCGTAGCGGTCCCGCGCCCGCCACGCTTTGGTCAGCGCGTCCTGCGCGAGCTCGCGCGCCTCCTGCTCGTCGCGCACGAAGCCATACGCAGCGCGCGACGCGCGGGAGGCGTAGGCAGCGAGCAGGTGATCGAAGGGGATGGTCGTCATGGCACCCCATCCTACGAGCGGCGGGGGCGGGCATTCCCTGGGGCGTCGCGAAAACTTCGCGACGCCTTCGCGACGCGGCTCGCGGCCGACGGGTCGGTTACAGCGTCTCTTCACCGCGAGGAGTGTCATGACCGTCCCACCGCTCTCCCAAGCAGCCGCTCCCACGCTCTCTGACGACGAGCTCCACCTCGCCTACCGCGTCGGCGTGCAGAGCCGCTCGGCCGAGGAGCGCATCGTGCGCTTGGTCAGCCGCGGCGAGGTCAAGTTCGCGATCTTCGGGCCGGGCGAAGAGGTGCACGGCGTCGCCACGGCGCTCGCCTTCGAGAAGGCCGTCGATCCCCAGCGCTTCGGCATCGTGCCGCACTACCGCTCCGGCGCCCTCTGCTCCATGTGGTCCACCCTGCGCGGGCGCGACGACTTCGCCCTGCGCATGCTGCGCCAGCAGTTCAGCAAGGCCACGGACGCCATGAGCCTCGGCCGCCAGATGGTCTACCACCTGGTCATGCCCGAGCTCGGCATCCTGCCCGTGCAGTCGCCCGTCGGCATGCAGCTCGGCAAGGCCGCGGGCTTCGCCAAGGGCTTTCAGCACAAGGGCGTGCACGACGCGGTCACCGTCGGCGTCATCGGCGACGGCTCCACCGCCGAGGGCGACATCCACGACGCCATGGGCGCCGCCAACGTGTGGGGGCTGCCGCTCATCGTCTTGGTGACTGACAACAACATCGCGATCTCCACACGCCCAGAAGAAGGCCGTTCGATCGCAGACTTCGAGGCCTTCGCCCGCGCGTACAACGCCGGCTTCGCCCGCTGTGACGGCCGCGACTTCTTCGACGTCTACGAGACCACCTGGCGCGCGGCCACCTGGGCCCGCGAGCACCAGCGCCCGCTCGTGCTGCACGTCACCGACCTGCCGCGCTTCAACGGCCACAGCTCGGCGGCGGACATCACCTTCGACCTCACGCAGGCGGACCCGCTCATCGGCTTCGGCGACGCCCTCGTCGCCAAGGGCCTCTTCACGGCGGCCGACGTGCTCAAGCGCCAGCCAGGCAGCGGCCGCGACTTCTTCGCGCACCACGACCTCGGCGCGGTGATGGCCGAAGAAGACGCTAAGATCGCCGCGATCTTCGAGCAGGTGCAGGCCGAGGCCACACCGCCCACCGACGCCGCGTCCATCGACCGCTTCCACTACGCCGCCTTCCCCGAGCGCCAAGAGACCCCCGCGGGCGAGGGCACCACCGTCGTGTCCTACGCGGGCGCGATCCGCTCGGCCCTCGACAAGCTGATTCAGCGAAAGAGCGGCTTTATGGCCGGTCAGGACATCGGCCGCCTCGGCGGCGTCATGCAGGCGAGCGCGGGCCTCAAGGCGCTGCACCCGCAGGCGGTCATCGACGCCCCCCTCAACGAGCCGCTCATCGTCGGCACCGCCACCGGCCTCGCGCTGCACCCGGAGCTCATGGCGCTGCCGGAGATTCAGTTCGGCGACTACTCGCTCAACACGCTGCACTGGCTCGTCTACCTCGGCCAGCTCCACTGGAGCACCGCGGGCCACATCGCCACCAAGCTGCTGCTGCGCATGCCCGTCGACCCCTTCGGCGGCGGCGCCATCTACCACTCCATGAGCTTGGACGGGTACTACGCCCACATTCCGGGCCTCGTGCTCATCATGCCCTCCACCAGCTTCGACGCGCACGGCCTCATGCTCACCGCGGGCGACTACCAGGGCCCCGTCGTCTGCTTGGAGCCCAAGTGGATGTACCGCCAGACCCTCGGGCCGGCCTTCCCGAACGAGCCCCAGGACGCCGACGGCGTCACCGCCCTCAAGAAGCGCATCGTGCGCGGCGAGGTGCCCGAGCTGCCCGACGTCTACGTGCCCTTCGGCAAGGGCGCGGTGCGACGCGCGGGCGATGACGTCACCATCGTCTCGTGGGGTCGCGGCGTGTGGACCAGCCTCCGCGCCGCTGAGCAGCTCGCGCGCGAGGGCGTCTCCGCCGAGGTCATCGACCTGCGCACCCTCGTGCCGCCGGACATGGAGCTCATCCTCGGCAGCGTGGAGCGCACCGGCCGCCTGGTCGTCGCGTCGGAGGATCGCGTCTTCGCGGGGTACGCCCGGCAGATTCAGGGCGCGGTCGTCGACGCGCTCCCCGGCACGCCCTCGCGCGCGGTCGGCCAGAAGAACATCCCCGGCATCGCCCAGAGCTTGGCGATCGAGGACGCGACCATCCTCACCGACGCCGACGTGGCCCAGGCCGTTCGCGGGGTCTGCGCCGCGCGCGTCGGCCGCGCCGAGCGCTCGGTGGTGCACGTGCCGCCGCGCTACTTTGTGAGCTAGCGTGGACGCCACCGGCGCCTTGCTTCGGCGGTTGGGGGCGCGCGTGCGCGCTCGCCGCAAGGAGCTCGACCTCACCGCCGCCGCCCTCGCGGAGCGCGCGGGCCTGAGCCGCCGGTTCGTCGCGCAGGTCGAGGCCGGCGAGGGCAACATCGCCATCGGCCGGCTGCACGACGTCGCCACCGCGCTCGACACCACGATCGAGGCCCTCGTGACCGACGGCCGCGCCGCGGGCCCTCGCCGCGCCATCGAGCGCCTGGTCGGCGAGCTCGACCCAGACCAGCAGCGCCGCGCCCTGCAGCTGCTGCAGCTCGCCTTCGGCCACACGCGCCCGCACGCCATCGCGCTGCTCGGGGTGCGCGGCGCGGGAAAGAGCAGCGTCGGGCCCCAGGTCGCCGCGGCGCTGGAGATGCGCTTCGTCGAGCTGGACGAGCAGATCGAGGCGGCCGCCGGCCTAAGCCTCGCCGAGATCTTCGCGCTCCACGGCGAGCCCTACTACCGCCGCCTCGAGGCGCGCTGCTTGCTGGAGCTGCTCGCCAGCGGAGAGCCCGTCGTCATCGCGCTCCCCGGCGGCTTGATCGGCAATGACGACGCCTGGGAGCACGTCCGCCAGCGCTGCACCTGCGTCTGGCTCAAGGCCCGCCCCGAGGACCACATGGCCCGCGTGCTCGCGCAGGGCGACCAGCGCCCGATGGCCGATCGCGCCGACGCCATGGAGGAGCTGCGCGGGCTGATGGCCGCCCGCGAGCCCGTCTACGCCCAAGCCGACGTCATCGTCGACACCAGCCACGTCCCGCTCGCCGACGTGGTCGAGCGGGTGCTCAGCGCGCTGGAGTCCGGGCGCTGATCACACCTCGAACGCGGGCTCTTCGTCGTCGCCGAAGACCGCGCGGTGGACCTTCACGAAGTACGAGAGCGAGACGGTCATGCCGATGACTGGCACATAGGCGCCGATGATGCCGGCCACGATGCCCATGCCCCAGAAGCCCAGGTGCCACTGCTTGTGCGCCATGAAGTGGGCGAACGAGAGCTTGACCGCGTCGATCGGGCCGCGGCGGTGGAGCGCCACCAGGGTGAACGCGAAGCCGAAGGGGATGCCGACGAAGAACACGGGGAAGTAGCAGGCCATCAGCGCCAGCATGCCGAGGGTCATCAGCACGACCTGCACGCCGACGACCTTCACGAGGTCTTGTGTGTAGGTGGAGAAGGCCGAGCCGATCGTGAGCGGCTCATCGCCCCGCTGCTTGGCGGCGATGGCGCGAATCAAGCTCGCGTTGAGCGGGCTGATGACCGCGGTGAAGGCGAGGATGACCAAGAACAACGGCACAAACGTGCCGACGGTCATGCCCAAGATCATGCCGATGCCGCCGACCGCGCCGCCGACGTCCGGGTCCCCCGCGACGGACCCGACGAGCCCGCCGAGGCCCGCGCCGCCCGCCATGCCAGCGAGCATGCCGCCGATGATCGCTGCGTAGATCACGGGGATGAGGATCATCGTGGCGGCGATCTGCACGAGCCAGTAGCCGAGGCCGGCGATGGCGTAGCCGCCGAGGTCGTCGCCGACGTCTTGGATAACGCTGGAGAACAGCTCGGTGACTGAGGGGAGCTCGCCGCCAGCGAGGCGGGGGGACGTCTTTTGCATGGGGTTGCTCATGGCCGGGAGACTACGGCGTTTCTCGACTGTGCGCCAGCGGCCAGCAGGTGATCGCGACGCGTCGCAATCGATGAACATACGCTTAGAACATACACGGTGACGTCACCATCGCGTATGTTCGCGCGCTCTTGCTGCCCGTCTCTTGGCCCCAGGAACCGCATGCGCTCGACCTCCCTGCTCCCGCTGCTCTTCGCCCTCGGCTGCACCGCCGACCCCGCCCCCGCCGCGAACGGCCTGCCCACCGGCGCCTGGGACGCGACGGGACGCTACGCCTCGGCGGACGGCGCGCTCGAGGTCTACTTCACGCAGCCCGGCACCCAGAACGGCGAGCAGGTCGACCCCGACCTCGACGACGCGCTCATCGCCTTGCTCGACGGCGCGACGCAGACCGTCGACGTAGCCGCCTACTCGATCACCGAGCCGCGCATCGCTGACGCCATCGTGCGCGCCCACCAGCGCGGCCTGAACGTGCGCGTGGTCGGCGACGGCGACCAAGCGGCCGACAGCGGCTTCGTCGCCCTGCTCGCGGCCGGCGTGCCAGTGGGCTTCCGCCCGGCCGGCGACGCGATCCTGCACCACAAGTACGCGCTCATCGACGGCGCGGTGCTCTGGGCGGGCTCCACCAACTTCACGACCACCGGCCTGCTGCGCAACAACAACGGCTCGATCGTCGTGCACAACGCCGAGGTCGTGGCGCAGGTCGCCGCCGAGTTCGAGCAGATGGCGGGCATGGGCCGCTTTGGCCCGGCGAAAGCGACGATCCTCACGCAGCCGGTGACCGTCGGCGACCACACCGTACACGCGCACCTTGCGCCGAGCGGCGACCCCGAGGGCGCGATGCTCGGCATGCTCGCGACCGCCGACCAGGGCGCCTACGCGATGACCTACGTCTTCAACCGCGCGCCCATCGCCGACAAGCTCATCGCGCTGCACCAAGCGGGCGTCGACGTGGTCGTCATCGTCGACGAGTCGCAGGCGATCAGCACCTACTCCGAGGCCGCGCGCCTCGCCCAAGCCGGCGTGCCGACCTTCCTCGACGGCAACCACAACACGATCGGCTACGGCGGCGGCAAGCTGCACCACAAGACGCTCGTCGTCGATCCGCTCGGCAGCTCGGACCCGTCCGCGACCTTCGGCTCCTTCAACTGGACCTTCGCCGCGGCGAATGACAATGACGAGGACATGCTCGAGGTGCACGGCCCCGAGCTGCCCCGCGCCGCCTTCGAGGAGCTCTGCCGCGTGCTCGCGGTCGCCACCCCGCACCCCGACTACACGGGCCCCCAGCCCACCACCTGCGCCGCCGCCCAGACCACGCTGAGGATCAATGAGCTCCTCGCTGATCCGGCGGGCACCGACACCGGCCGCGAGTGGGTCGAGCTCGTGAACGCCGGCAGCGCGCCGGTGGCCCTCGCGGGCTGGAGCCTCGGCGACCTGAGCAACCGAGCCCGCCACGTCTTCGCGAGCGGCGTGCTCGCGCCAGGGGAGCGCGTGGTCGTGGCCGCGGGCACGGCCGCAAACCTCAGCGGCGCGGTCATCGCCTCCTCCGGCTCGCTCAGCCTCAACAACAGCTCGGACGAGCTCTTCCTCACCGCGCCCACCGGCCTGCTCATCGACCACGTCGCGTACCAGGGCGCCGTGAGCGGCGTCTCCTTCAACCGCGACCCCGATGGCGCGGCCTCGGGCCCCTTCGCGCTGCACGACGCCCTGTCGACGACCGCGAGCTCGCCCGGCGCGCCGATGCCGGTGAGCACGCAGACCTGGACCGGCGCCGTCGTGCTCAACGAGGTGATGGCCGACCCAGCGGGCGCCGACACCGGAAACGAGTGGATTGAGCTCGTGAACCAGGGCGCAACTGCGCTCGACCTCAACGGCTGGACGCTCGAGGACGGCGTGCGCGTGCGCCACGTCTTCGCGCCGGGCAGCGTGGTCGGGCCGGGGCGCTCGGTCGTGGTCTTCGACTCCGGCAGCCACCCGGAGGTGCCCGGCGCGCTCGTCGCGTCCACCGGCGCCCTCGCGCTCAACAACGGCGCTGAGACCGTGTCCCTGCGCACCCCTTCGGGGGTCTTGCACGATCAGGTGAGCTGGACCGCGGCCCCCTCGGGCTCCAGCCAGAGCCGCGCCGTCGACGGCGACACCGACGCCGCCCTCGTCGCCCACGAGCTCGTGCCGGGCGCGGTCGGCGGCAGCTCCCCCGGCCAGCGCGCCGACGGCAGCGCGTGGGGCCCCTCGATCCTCGTGAACGAGCTGATGGCGAACCCAACCGGCGCCGACGCGGGCAACGAGTGGGTCGAGGTCGTGAACGCCGGCGGCTTTGACGTCGACCTCGGCGGCTGGACCCTCGGCGACGCCGCGCGCGCGGACCGCCACAGCTTCGCGCCCGGCACCCTGCTCGCGGCGCACAGCGCCCTCGTGCTCTTCGACGCCGGCACCCACGCCGACGTGCCAGGCGCCCTCGTCAGCAGCTCGGGCGCGCTCTCGCTCAACAACACCGGTGACGTGGTCACCCTCGCGGACGCACAGGGCACCGCCGTCAGCGTCGCCTCCTACGGGACCGCCGCCGACGGCGTGAGCTTCAACCGCGCCAGCGACGGCGACGGCATCGCCGCCCTCATCCCCCACACCGACCTCGCCCCCGCGACCAGCTCACCCGGGCAGCGCGCGGATGGGTCGGGGTGGTGAGGTAGGGGGTGACGAGGTCGTCGCGTCGAGTACCCGTCGCGAGCGATGGAATGAAACGGCCTGGACAACGAAGCTTCAGCTCACCCTGTCGCTGTCAGCCCCTCCCGCGCCACGGTCGCGCGGGCCTCCTCGTCCAAGCTCGCCCAGGCCGCCCGCACGCGGTCGACCGCGAGGGCGACGTAGTCGATGGGCGCGTCGCGGAAGCGGTCCACGTCTTCGTTGCGCTCGAAGCCGATGAAGTTGCGGCCCTCGAGCAGCGCGGCCAGCGGGAAGGTGCCGCTGCCGAAGCAGCAGTCCAGCACGGTCTCGCCGGGGTTGGAGTAGGTGCGCACCAGGTAGCGCCCCAGCTCGACGGGCTTCTGGGTCGCGTGCCAGACCTCGCCCTCGGCCTCGGCGGTCTTGAAGTAGAGCACGTCGGTGGGGTAGCGCTGCCCCGACGAGCGCACGTGCACCGGCTCAAAGTCGCCGTAGCTCCCGGTGAGCTGCGCCTTGCGCACGCCCTTGTCATAGGCCTCGCCCGGGGTCATCTGGGGGTTGTAGGTGGGGGGCTTGCGGTAGAAGACGCAGACGTCCTCGTGGCGGCGAAGCGGCTGCTTCTTGGCGTTGAGGAAGTTCGTCGCTTTGCTCTTCACGTAGACCCACTTGTAGCGAAAGCGCCGCTCTTCGCTGAGGATCAGGCGCGCGGTGAACGCGCCCTGCGAGGTGAGCACGACCGCGCCGTTCGGCTTGAGCACGCGCCACCACTCGCGCCACAGGGGCTCCAGCGGGATCACTGAGTCCCAACGATTTCGCGTGGTCCCGTAGGGGAGATCGGCGAGGATGAGGTCGACGGAGCCCGACGCGATCGACGGGAGGAGCTCCAAGCAATCGCCAGCGGTGAGCGTGTTCAGCATGCGCTCGGATAACATAGGCCGCGCGGCGCATGGACCGCAGGAGCGTCCGATGGACCATCTGATGAATAGCTGGCTTGGCTGGGTAGCGATGGTGGGCGCGACCTGGGTCGCCGTGAACACCATGCTCGGGCTGATCGAGCGCCCTGTCGTGCGCGATCGCCTCACCGGGGCGCAGCGAGGGCGCGAGCTCGCCAAGCTGGGCCAGTACAAGCGCGGCCTCGCGAACGTGGAGCTCGCGCTCTTCGAAGGCACCTACAAGGGGCGCCCCGTGATGCTCTTACGCAAAGAGACAAGGGCCTTCGGAGGCTGCCGCACCACCTATGTGCGCCTGGAGGCCGACGCTGTCGAGGCGCTGCGCGTCGCGCTGGACGCGGCCAAGGCGTCGCCCGCCGGATAGGCGCGCGCACCTCGGGGGTCGAATGCGCCAAGTCTCGCTCGTTCTCACACTCATCGGCCTCACCGCTTGCGGCGGCTTCCCGGACACCGCCGACTCATCGGACCCTGGCACGCGCGACCCAGGCAGCGACACAGCCTCCGACAGCGCCGATCCCGGCACCGCGAGTGACACCGCAGGCCCCGGCGACGTCCCGTGGGTCGTGATCAACGAGCTCATGGCCGCCAACGAGACGGTGCTCGCCGACCCGGCGGGCGAGTACGACGACTGGCTGGAGCTGCTCAACCCGTCGAGCGCGCCCTTTGACCTCAGCGGCTACGGCCTCACCGACAGCACCTCAGCGTCGTGGACCTTCCCGAGCGGGACCACGCTCGCCCCCGGCGCGCACCTGCTGGTCTGGTGCGACGGCGACCTGACACAAGCCGGTGTTCACGTTGACTTTCAGCTCGCCAAGAGCGGCGAGACCGTCACCTTGCTGGACCCAGCGGGTGACGTCGTGGACCAGGTGAACTTCCCCGCCCAGAGCGCGGACGCGGCGTGGGGACGCTTCCCCGACGCCTCCGAGGCGTGGGGGAGCGTGACGCCCACGCCCGGCGCGGCGAACACGCCTTAGCGGATCGCGGGCAGGGCGAGCACCTGGCCGACGGACAGGCCGCTCCCGCCCTTGAGCGTGGCCTTGTTGGCGCCCTGGATCGTCTTGGAGAGCGAGGAGTCGCCGTAGTACTCGTAGGCGACGCGGCTCAAGCTGTCGCCGGAGCGCACCGTGTGGCGGGTGCCGCGGGTGCGCGCGAGCACCTCGATGCCGTCCGCGTCCACGCTGTCGACGCCCTTGACCGCGAGCAGGATCGCCTCGGCGTCCTTGCGGTGGCGGAAGGTCGGCACGACGCCGGAGAGCTTGGCCGCGTGGTTGAGCACCTCGACCTCGAGGGTGGTGTCCTCGAGCTGGGGGGCCTTCGCGAGGGCCGAAGCGGCGCGCTCAGCGATGGCGGCGGTGCTGCTGCCCTGCGGCGCGGCGGGAGCGGCCGCGGCGCTCGGCGCAGCGGCGGCGTCCACCTGGGCGGCGGCGACCTGCGGCGCGTCGGTGACGGCGCTCGCCATCGGGGTCTCGACGCTCTTGGACCCGCCAAAGAGCAGGTTCGCGAAGAGGAAGAGGGTCGCCATGGACGCGACGCCCGCGGTGGACCAAGCCCAGTTGCGGGTGGAGCGCTCGAGATCGTGGCTGCGGCCGAGCAGCTGCGCGTTCTCGCTGCGGAGGCGACGAGCCTCTTGGCGCAGCGCCTTGATCTCGCCCTGCTCGCGAGCGAGGCGCGCCTGGCGCTCCTCCTCGTCGGCGGCGGTGTCGGCGCGCAGGTGCTCCTCGACCATGAGGCGAACGCCCTCGGGCACGTCGTGGCCAGCCTGCTCGGTGGCGTCGATCGTAGCGAGCGCCTCTTGCCAGCGCTGACCGCCGATGAGGACCTTCGTCAGCAGCATGCCGGCCTCGCCGTCCTCGGGGCACATCGCGAGCAGCATGAGCAGACGCTCCCGCGCGGGCTTGAGGTGCCCCTCGGTCGCGAAGCGCAGCGCCTCGTTGTAGAGCTCCGCGATGGGATCGAGGCCAGCGCCCTCGCTCGCCGAACGGATGGCGCGCGGGACGCCGCCCGGGACGATGGACTGCTCGGAGAGGGAGCAGCGGCTGGGGCTGTCCTGAAACGAGAGGGACGCTGCATTCATGGCAACACCGGAGGGCTGAGAGGAGGGGAGCGGGGGGCGGGCGGGGGCCCAAGGACGAGGCGGGAGGCACGAAGGGCTCGTGCAAGGAGGGTATAGCACGCAGAGCGCCGAGACTTCAAGTCATTCCGCGAAGTCTATTTGACAAGTCAAGTAGCCGGGCGGAACTGGCGCGGACGCGATATGCGTCGGTCCCCGGAAGGAGG
>Ga0210044_10002089_pt1 | contig 30078 bp, 26 predicted proteins | sample CryGey13umfilter_2_FD_183959 | JGI IMG/M metagenome (GOLD analysis project Ga0210044, IMG submission 183959) | Groundwater microbial communities from aquifer in Utah, USA - Crystal Geyser 4/9/14 3 um filter (SPAdes) (version 2) | ecosystem: Environmental > Aquatic > Deep subsurface >... | reverse complement strand
CAGCTCGCCGTTGTGGATCATCGCGCCGCAGGTATAGACCACGTTCGGCACGTACCCCTCCCGCTCCGACTCGGTGGGGCACAGCAGCGGCTGGACCAGGTGACCGATCACCTGCTCGGGTCGCTGCAGGTCCAGCAGGCAGGCGCCGATGCAGTACTTCCGCATCGGCCCCACGCCGTGGGTCAACAGGATCCAGCCGTGTTCGGTCTCGATGGGGGAGCCGCAGTTGCCGATCTGGATCAGCTCCCAGGGGTAACGGGGCCGTTGCAACAGCTCGGCCTCGTGCCAGAAGTGAATGTTGTCCGAGGACATGATGAACAGGTTCTCCCCGTCATGCCGGGAGATCATCACGAACCGGCCGTCGATCCGGCGCGGGAACAGCGCCATGCCCTTGTTCTGCGCCGCCGAGCCGTTGAGCGTGCGGATCTGGAAGCTGACGAAGTCCCGGGTCTCCAGCAGCATGGGGAGGATGTTGAAGCCGTTGTAGGCGGTGTAGGTCGCGTAGTAGGTCACCTCGCCGTCGTCGTCGATGAACTGCACGAAGCGCGCGTCCTCCACGCCGCGGCTCTCGTTCTCCGACACCGGAAAGATCACCTTCTCCGAGATCCGGCGGTCCATGCGAAACTTGAGCTGGTAGTTGGAGCGGGCCAGCCACCGCAGCTTCTCGATCGTCTCATGGAGCAGGGGGCGCCCCTCCGGGGACCGATCGAGCACCGTCTGGATCTGCGCCTCCAGGTCGAAGCGCGTGAAGCAGTCGGACAGATCGGCCAGGATGTCGACGGAGACGTCGTTGTTGGACTCCATCTCCTCGAGCTTCAGCTCGAAGACGTACCGGTCGTAGCTCGGGTTCTCGATCACCTCGGGGCTCTCGACGAACCGGCTCACCGGGTCGAAGTGCAGCGTGTTGTCCGGCCCGAGGACGCCGCTGCGGAACTCGATGGACGAGATGTGCCCCTCGCCGGTGGAGCGAAAGCTGAGGATGACCCGCACGCTGCCCTCGTCGAGGTAGCCCTGGTCCGGGTGAAGTACGATGGAGGGGTTGAAGAAGGCGGCGGCCTGCACCGAGTACTCGTGGGTGAAGTACGCGCCGATCAGGCTCCGCCGCTCCTCGGAGAGGTGGACGCCCTCGGGCACGTACTGCCCGACCTGCCGGAAGTTCCTGCCGAAGACCTGCCAGATGTTCTTGTGGCGCGTGGCGAAGCCGGCGATGACCTGCTCCAGGATCTGGTTCGCCTGCTCCTCGGACAGCGCGAGGACCCGGTCGATGACGTTGCGGATCCGCACCTCCCCCCCGGGGAGGTAAGGCTTGGCCAGCACCCGGGAGGACTCGGAGACGATCCGATCCGCTGTTCGTCGCACCGGCAGGGGTTCTCTGTACATCACATCGCGCCTCTCTTGGTTCGGCTTCAGGGACTGCTGTTCACGTGGACTTCACGGCCGGCCTGGACCGCGTCAGACACAGGGAGACCAGGTCCGCGATCCGCGCGGAGCCCGCGCACATCACGGTGTCCGCTCCACCCCAGTAGATCGTCACGGTGCCGTCGTCGTGCGGGACGGCGCCACAGCTGAACACCACGTTGGGGACGTAGCCCGTGCGCTCCCACGGGTCCTCGGGCTGCAGGATCCACTCGTCGCAGACCCCGAGGATGCGATCGGGATGCTCCAGATCGTGCAGCGCCACCCCGAGGCGGTAGACCGCCCCGGCCATGGTCGGGAACACGCCGTGGTAGATGTGCAACCAACCGCTCTGTGTGGCGAACGGCGTGGCGCCGGGGCCAATCTTCATCTCGTCCCAGTGGTAGGGGACGGGCGTCATCACCACCCGGGAATCCCCCCAGTGGATCAGGTCTGGCGAGTAGGAGATGTTGATCGACCAGGGGGAGATCTCCGAGTGCGGCCGGTCCAGCCGCGCGTAGCGTCCGTCGAACTTGCGCGGGAACAGCACCACGTTGCGCATGTCCGGCTGGGAGATCAGGGCCACCCGTTCGACGTGGGTGAAGTCCTCGGTGCGGGCCAGGGCGATCCGCACCCCGTGGCGGGAGTAGGCGCTGTAGGTGATCCAGTAGGCACCCTCCATCGCGCACAGGCGCGGGTCCTCGACCCCGAACTCCTCGTACTCGGCGAAGACGCCCTCGGATGCCGGCACCAGAAACGGCTCGGGCCGCACCGTGAAGCGGTACCGGTCCTGGCTCTGGGCCAGGCCGATCACCGACCGGCCGTTGCGCAGGTGGGAGCGAAACAGCAGCATCGTGCGGTCCTGGTGCTGGACCGCGGCCGCGTTGTGGACCGTCACCACCGGATAGGGCACGTCGTCCCGGGTGAGGATCGGATTGTGCTCGTACCGCCTGACCACCGCATCGTCCATCGTCGACTCCATCCCGCCCTGTTGCTGTCGGCTGTCATCCGCGTCGAGAACGCGGCTCTTCGGCGGGTCGGTCCAGGATCCGCCGGTAGACCTCGATGTACCGCTCCACCATCCGTGCGCTGGAGAACCGCTGCTCCACCTCCCGCCGGCAGACGGAGCGGTCGATCTCGGAGAGCCTCGACACGCAGTCCACCGCGTCGTCCACCCCGCGCACCAGGTAGCCGCTCTGCCCGTGCCGGATCAACTCCGGCATGCTGCCCCGGTCGTAGGCGATCACCGGCGTGCCGCACGCCATGGCCTCGATCACCGAGAGACCGAACGGCTCGTCGAAGGCGATCGGGTGCAGCAGGGCCGCCGCGCCACCGAGCAGCTGGTCGCGCTCCCGCGGCCCCACGCTGCCGACGTAGACCACCCGGTCCCCGTCGATGTGGGGCGCGACCTCGCGCTCGTGGTACGGCTGGTCCTGGATCACCCCGGCCAGGATCAGCCTTCGGCCGGCCGCCGCGGCGATCTCGATCGCCTGCCGCGCCCCCTTGTCCGGGTGGATCCGGCCGAAGAACACAAGGTAGCCCCGGGACCGCGCCTGGAACGTGAACTCCGTCAGATCGATGCCGTGATGCACGGTGGCGACGTAGTCCAGACGGGGCGAGCGGTCGGCCTCGCTGATCGCGACATAGAACGTCTTGCCGTTGTACTTCTCGAACACCGGCAGGATGCGGGGGGAGGAGAAGCCGTGGATCGTGGTCACGGTGGGGGTGTGGACCAGGCCGCTGTAGGTCAGCGGCAGGAAGTCGAAGTGATTGTGGATCAGATCGAACTCGCCCGCCCGCTCGTAGACCTCGGCGATGTGGAGGCACTCCCACACCTTGGGTTCGACCTCTGCGCTCTCCGCATAGCCCGTCTCGCACACCGCGTGGAGCTTCCCGCTGGTGATCGAGTCCGCCGTGGCGAACAGGGTCACATCCACCCCCCGGGCCACCAACCCCTCCGTCAGCAGGGACACCACCCGCTCCCACGGGCCGTAGTGCCGCGGTGGCGTCCTCCACGCAATGGGGGAGAGCATCGCGATGCGCAGGGGCGGGTCACTCCTCGAGGCGTCCAGGTTCACCCTCCAACCCGCCCAGAAGCCGCACTGGCCGGAAGTGATCGCATTCCCGTTACTCTCCGTCGGGAGCAGCCCCGGCGGGACGAAGCGTAGCAGGTTTGCTCAGCCCCCGCTGGAGATCTTCAGCTTGTACTCCCGGTGATGTCGTGCGGCACCGGGCACGGCGGCGCGCCGGTGGGCGCCGCCCTGGTGAGGAAGCCGATGGCCTTCTCCTTCTGGGCGTTCATGATCACCTCCATCACCTTGCCCGAGGTAACCTGCTTGATATCGATGACCTTGATGTGGCGCTCCATCTCGGCCGCCTCGGAGATGAAGCGGCTCATCACGCTGGGGCACGAGCGGAAGAAGTGGTAGTTGAAGAACGCGCCCTTCTCCGTGGGGTAGATCGGGATGGGGTAGATGTTGGACTCCACCAGGTCCTGGAAGAAGTGCGTGCCGTACGACGCCTCGGGCGCCGCGTCGCCGTAGGGCAGCGCGATCTCCACCAGCGCCCGGGAGTTGAAGATCTCGGCGTAGGACACCGGCACCCCGAGGTCCATGTTGGAACTGCCCCAGCGCCCGGGCCCGACGAGGATGAACGGCCCGTCGTTGATCTGGATGTTGAGCTTGCCGATGATGCGGCTCATGCGGATCTTGATCCGCGCGTCGGCCAGCGCCTTGTAGTCCTCGGGGTCGACGTACACCACGTAGCGAATGCCGCTGATGTGGCCCGAGGAGACCATCCGCCGCGAGACCAGCAGGATGTCCTGCTTGACAATGTCCTCCGGGATGGCGAACGCCGCGTCGTCCCGGCGCCGGGACTGCTGCCGGCACTGCAAGAGCACGATGCGGAAGTCCAGCTCCGGCCCGGGCTTGAGATCCAGCGTGAACTCGATGTCCACCGGCTTCTCGTAGTGTCGGGCGAGCTTGGCCAGCATCCCCCGCATCACGTTGATGAAGCGCTTGTTCTTCAGCAGCCCGTCGTAGGTCACGACGATCTCGCCCTTGGTCGTCCCCGGGCCGCGGATCAGCACCGGGTGCAACTCGCCCCCGGTGTCCAGCGATCCGATGTGCTTGAGGAACGGAAAGTTCTGATCGATGACCTGGGTGATGGGCAGCGTCTCCATCGCGTTGGTCGAGAGGTTGATCACGTCCATCCGCTTCTGCGAGTACTGGATCACCTCCTCGGTGCTCTTCACCGGCCGCAGCGTCGGGTGCGAGAGCGCCACCATCTGCGCGTAGTCGTTGGACAGCCGATCCACGGCGCGCGTCCCCATCCCGGTGACAATGCGCAAGAACCCCGCGTTGCGGTCGATGCGCGGGCTCCACTGGAACGGGTTGTAGCTGAACCCCACCCCCGCCACCACCGGGAAGTGGTGCTCGCCGAAGCGCTGCCCCTCCACGCGCTGGATCAGCACCGCCATGCGCTCGTCGTAGTCGATGAGCCCCATGTGCTGGCGGTAGGTCAGGGCGTGGGGGCTGAGCAGGCTGGCGTACACCTTGCGCACCGCCTCGCACAGGTACCCCAGGTTCTGCGCCGGCGTGCCCTGGTTGGGGCAGAAGAAGCTGTCGTACTTGCCGGCGAAGGAGATGCCGAAGTTGTCCTCCAGCAGGCTCGACGAGCGCACGATGAGCGGTGAATTGCCCACCTGCTCCAGGATGTCGCCCAGCCGGTTGCGGTACGGCTCCGGGATGCGGGCGTCCAGGAACCGCTGGCGCACCTGGTGGTAGTCCTCCACCATCTCCTCGTACGGCGCGTACTTCAGGTTGACCGTGTCCCCCAGGTTGTTGGCCTCGAAGAACTCGTACAGCACGTCCGATCCCAGGAAGTACGAGTCAGGGATCGACACCACCTCGCGGAAGTCCACCGGATCGTCCGGCTCCGGGCGGTGCAGGATGGCCTTGGCCAGCATCATGCCCCCGGCCTTGCCCCCGATCTTGCCGCGCCCGATGCGCCGGCGGTACACCGACTCCAGGTCGCGGATGCGGAAGTTGTTCTTGGCGATGGCCACGAAGTTGAGCTGGTCCGACAGCATGCCCTTGGTCAGCACGACGATGATCTCGCGCAGGTGATGCCGCATGGCATGCTGGCGCTTGGTGGACGAGGTCTCGATCTGCTTGGCCTGCGCGAACAGCATCTTCCACGGCGCGATCTCGGGGTTGATCGAGACGTCGACGTTGTGGCCGGCCGGGTTCTTCTTGGCCAGCACGTCCTCCACGATGCGCAGGAAGTCGAGGTGCGTGAAGTTGATCGCGAAGTAGAACTCGATGAGGATGTCGGACAGGCGGTTGAGCCGCAGCTGCCACATCTCCTCGCTCTCCTGCGACAGTGGATCGTCCATCCGCTCCCGCTTCTGCGAGCGAATGGCCTTCTCCCGCACCTCGTGCTGGAACGTGGGGATGTCGACGATCCCGCTGGAGAACAGCTTCTCCTGCATGCGCTCGCGGATCTGATCGCTGAGGATCGGGTACTGCAGCAGCTCCAGGTGGATCGCCAGCACCTTGGGACGGGTCCTGACGGAGAACGTCTCGAAGCCTTCACCTTGCATGGGCGTAGTCTACACGGTGCGACAGGGAGGGGGAAGAAGTGGGGCGGGGGCGTCGCCCTCGCCCATCAACGCGAGGACATCTAGATCCAGCCGCGGATCTCCATCCCGCGCACCACGCGGTCGATGGCCACCATGTAGGCCGCGTTGCGCATGTAGACGTCGCGGGCCTGGGACATCTCCAGCACGCTGGCGAAGGCGTTGGTCACCTTCTTGTCCAGGTTGCGGGTGACCTCCTCCAGCTCCCAGTAGAAGTTCATGTCGTTCTGGACGCTCTCGAAGTAGGAGCAGATCACGCCGCCGGCGTTGCACAGGAAGTCGGGGATAATGAACACGCCCTTGCTCCGGAAGTAGTCGTCGGCGTCCGGCGTGCTCGGGCCGTTGGCGCCCTCGGCCACGACCTTGACCTTGGGGCTGATCTGGGTCACCGACTCCTTGGTCACCACGCCCTCGATGGCGGCCGGGATCAGCACGTCCACGTCCTTCTTGATCCAGGCGTCCCCGTCCTCGACCTTGACCCCCTGGGCCGCGGCCTTCTTCTTGTCGATGGTGCCGTACTGATCGGTCATCGCCATCAGCATCGCGGGATCGATGCCGTCGTCGTTGGAGAAGGTGTAGGAGGTCTTGTCGTGCCGATCCCAGCACGAGACCGCCACCACCCGGCCGCCGAGCTTCTCGATGAAGTACTTCGCGGCGTACTGCGCCACGTTGCCGAAGCCGTGCAGCGACGCCGTGCACCCCTCGGACGTGATCCCCAGGTGCCGCAGCGCCTCGCGGATCGTGACCGCCACGCCGAAGCCCGTCGCATCGGTCCGCCCCTTGGAACCGCCACCGCCCAGCGGCTTGCCCGTGATCACGCCCGGCGTGTACTGGCCCACGAGCTTGGAGTACTGGTCCATCATCCAGCCCATCATCTGCGCCGTGGTGCCCACGTCGGGTGCCGGCACATCCAGCCGCGGTCCGATGCTGCGCCACATCTGATCGATCCAGCCGCGGCACAGGCGCTCCTTCTCCGACTGGGACAGGCCGGCCGGATCGCAGATCACGCCGCCCTTGCCGCCGCCCAGGGGGATGTCGGCCACGGCGCACTTCCAGGTCATCCACGTTGCGAGCGCCCGGACGGTGTCGATGGTCTCGGCCGGATGGAAGCGGATCCCACCCTTGCACGGCCCGCGGGCGTCGTTGTGCTGCACGCGGTAGCCTCGAAAGACCTGCATCGATCCGTCGTCCATCTGCACCGGGATCTGGAAGTGGAACTCCCTCAGCGGCCAGCGCAGGATCTTGCGGATGTTGTCGGACAGCTCCAGCTGCTCGGCAACCTCGTCGAACTGCTGCTGAGCCATCAGGAACGGGTTAACGGCGGCGGTAGACATTTTAGCGGGCTCCTTTGGCGGGTTACGGCCTCGGACTACCGCCAATTCTGACCAATATCAAGGGCAATAACTCCCCCATTCAACGGGTGGCGGTTGCCACATCCTGTCGCGGTTTCCCGGCGGAGGAACTTGTGCCGCGGCGCCAGGGTCTGCTACACTCTCATGTATTCAAATGTCGTACCCGCTCCGCCTTTATCTAATTGGGATCATTGCGTCCCTCGCCCAACCGGTCCAGGCCCAGGTCGCTGGCCCCAGCCCGCTTCCGTTGCCCCCAGCGCCCGCGAGCCAACCCACGACAGCGCCCACCAGGCCCGCCACCAAGCCCGCACCCGAACCCGCGGCCGAGCCTCCAAAACCGCCGACCTCCACCCGGCTGGCCACGCCATCCAGCACCCGGCTGGCCACACCAGCCAGCACCCGGCTGGCCACGCCGTCCAGGCCGGCCACGCCGGCTGCCGCGCCCGACCTGCCCGCCTCGCCCAACCCGCACCGTGAGCTGCAGTCCAGCGACGAGGTCCGACGCCAGGTGCGCGGCGCCCTTTCCCTGCCCACGGTCATGCCCATGGAGGAGATGGCGGAGCTGCGCAAGTTCGAGGAGAACGCCTTCCCTCGACCCATCGAGCCGGACCCCGACGCCGCACAGCGCCCCCCGCGGCCCGGCGCGCAGAATCCACCGTCCGAGCTGCGGTCCGGCTCACATCGTGCGCTCCCGTCCCATAACGCGAAGCCGCCCGAGCGATGGCTGAGCCGGCTGGCGCTGCCCACGCTGCCCGTGCGCTGGGACGCGCGGGTCATCCGCTACCTCGAGTTCTATCGCGACAACCCGAGGGGCCGGGCGATCATGGAGGCCTGGCTGCGTCGCATGGGCCACTACCGCTCGCTGGTGCTGCGGGTGCTGCGCGAACACAAGGTGCCGCAGGACCTGGCCTACGTCGCCATGGTGGAGAGCGGCTTCAACCCCGCCCTCACCTCGCGGGTCGGGGCCGCCGGGATCTGGCAGTTCATGTCGGGGACGGGCAAGGGCTACGGCCTGCACCAGGACCACTGGATCGACGAGCGCCGCAACCCCCGGCTGTCCACCGAGGCCGCCGCGCGCTACCTCAAGGATCTGCACGCCCGGTTCAACAGCTGGGATCTGGCGCTGGCGGCCTACAACGCGGGCTACGGCGCGGTGGAGAGCTCGATCCAGAAGTACAACACAAACGACTACTGGCAGATCTGTCGCTACGAGTCGGGCCTGCCCTGGAGCACGACGCTGTACGTGCCCAAGATCCTCGCCGTCGCCATCGTCGGACGCAACCTGTCCTACTTCGGCTACGCCCAGGTCAAGCCCGAGCCCGAGCTGACCCAAGAGCTGGTGTCGGTCCCCGTCTCCATCACCGTGGCCCAGGCGGCGCGGGCGGCGGGGGTGGAGACCGCGATCATCGAGCGCCTGAACCCGGAGCTGCGACGAGGTCGCACGCCGCCGTCGTCCAAGGCCTGGATCCGCGTGCCGCACGGGACGCAGAGCGCGTTCTACGCCAACCTCGCGCGGATGAAGGGCCAGCTGGCCCGTCATCGGCCCTACATCGTGCGGCTGGGCGACACCGTGGAGAGCATCGCCACGGACCACGCGATCTCACAGGCCACCGTGCGGCAGATCAACGGCCTGGGGCGCAGCGAGCCCCTGCGACCGGGCCTGGTGATCCTCGTGCCGGCGCGCCCGGTCACACCGGCCAGCCCGCACGGCGCGGAGCACGCAGAGTCTGACGGCGCCAAGCCGTCGACACCGTCGGCCCCGGCCCAGGAGCCGCTGCTGGTGGCGGTCCCGGATGGTGTACCGGCCCGGATCGAGGGCCGCGTGCGGGTGTTCTATCGCACCGTACCCGGCGACGGGCTGCACCGCGTGGCGCGGCAACTCGAGGTGAATCCAGTCCAGCTGGCCCGGTGGAACGCGCTGGCGCCCGAGGCCCGTCTGATACCGGGCATGGTGCTCCAGGCCTTCGTCGCGCCGGAGCTCGATCGCAGCCGCGTCCGGCTGCTGGATCCGTCGGCGATCCGCGTCGCGGTGGCGGGCAGCGAGGACTTCCTCAACGCCTACGAGGAGCGCAAGGGGCGCAAGCGCCTGGCCTACACCGCGCGGGCGGGAGACAGCCTGTCCGCCGTGGGCCGGCGCTTCGGGCTCAGCGTCGGCAGCCTGGCGCGGATCAACCGCTTCGCCCGCAACACGCAGCTCAGCCAGGGCCAGCGCATCGTGGTCTACGTCACGCCGGACAAGCTCGCGCGATCCCGGTCACGTGGTTCGCGGTCCCGCAAGGCCGCGCCGATCTCGAAGTAGCGCCAGACCGTTCTGCTCCGCCGTGAATATGCTATAGGACGGGCCGAAGGAGGACATCGATGCGTACTCTCTGTCTGTTGAACACGGTCCTCGTCCTGCTGCTCGTGGGGGGTGGCTCGGCGGCCGCGGACCGGACGCTGTCGCTGACCGCCGCGTACGACCTGGCACTGCGCAACCACCCCTCGATCCACCTGCTGCGCGAGCGGGTGCAGCAGGCCGAGGCCGCCCGCTACCGGGCGTGGGGCGCGCTCAAGCCCACGGCCAGCTTCCAGGGCACCTTCACGCACCACGACAAGGAGATCGTCATCGATCTGGCGGCGTCGTCCCCGGTGCCGGTCCCGGGGCTCGAGCCCATCGTGTTCCAGAAGCAGAACCAGTTCGCCTTCTCCGCGGTGGCCAAGCTCCCGCTGTTCATGGGCCCCGCCTACCCGGCCATCGGCGTGGCGCGCAAGCAGGTGGAGCTGGCCCGCCTGACCGAGGTCCGCTCCCGGCGTGAGTTCCTGCTGCAGGTGGCCCAAGCCTACTACCTGGTGGTGAGCCAGAAGGAGGTGGTGCGGGCGCTGGAGCACAAGGTCCAGCTCAACACCAAGCACCTGGCCGCCGCGCGGGCACGCTTCGAGGTCGGCCAGTCCGCGCGATCCGAGGTGCTGCGCGCCGACCTGGTGGCGACTCAGGACGCGCAGAAGCTACGCGTGGAGCAGAACAACCTCAAGGCGGCGGGGCAACAGATCGGGATCCTCCTCGGGCTCAGCGGGGCGGTGGACGTCACGCGCCCCACCGAGCCTCCGAGCCCGGAGACCGCCAGCGACTCCTCGGTGCGGGAGGCGATGATCGCGCGTCATGACTACCGCGCGGCGCTGCAGTCGGGGGACCTGGCGCGACAGGCCAAGGACTCCGTGTGGTGGGGCTTCCTGCCCATGCTGGACCTGTCGTGGCTGTACCACTGGACGGAGGCCGCCGGGTTCGCCGGGGAGCGCGGCTCCTGGCAGCTGCTGTTCACGCTCAACGTCCCGCTGTACGACGGTGGCATCCGCTACGCCAACCTGCGCGAGGCCTCGAGCCGGATCCGCGAGGCCGAGGCCCAGCGTCACGCGCTGGCGCTGCAGATCCAGAGCGAGATCGTCAAGCTGCGGTCCGACGTGGACTCCGCCAACGCCGGCGTCGTGAGCGCGCGCAAGGCGCTGGAGCTGGCGGGCACCACGGCCAGCGACATGGAGGTCAGCTTCGAGGCCGGGGCCGTGACCCAGCTGGACGTGCTGGACGGCAACCAGCGCCTGCTGGACGCGGAGCTGGCGCTGACCGGCGCCCTGTTCCAGCGCGATCTGGCGCGGCTGGCGCTGGCTCATGCCCTGGGCCGCTTCAACCCCCGGGGACAGAAGCGTGACGACGGATAGTGGAGTACAGTCCCGGGGCATGATCGGCGAACATCCCATCGAGCTGAGGGTCAACCCCGACGACGACGGCCTGCGGCTGGACCAGTTCGTGTGCCTGCGCATCCCCGGCATCTCCCGCGGATCCGTGCGGCGGCTGCTCGATCGCCGACAGGTGCTGGTGGAGGGGCGCTTCCAGCCCAAGGGCACGCGGCTGTGCGCGGGGCAGCAGGTGCTGGTGGCCTCCATCGCGCGCACCGAGCGCCCGGTGCCCCAGCCCGAGCTGCCGCTGGACATCCTGAGCGTCACGCCGGAGTTCGTGGTACTGGACAAGCCCGCCGGCATGCCGTGCCACCCCCTGGTGCCCGGCGAGACCGACACCGTGGCCAACGCCCTGGTGGCACGGTTTCCCGAGTGCGCCGAGGCCAGCTCCCAGCCCCGGGAGGGCGGCCTGGTCCACCGCCTGGACTGGAGCACCAGCGGTGTGCTGGTGGCCGCGCGTTCGAAGCAGGCCTACGGTCGACTGCGCGGCGCGTTCAGCGGCGGCCGGGTGAACAAGCACTACATGGCCCTGGTCCAGGGGCTGGTGCAGGAGCCGGGGCAGGTGGTGAGCCAGCTCCAGACCGTCCCGGGCGACCGCACCCGGATGCGGGTGGTGGATCCTCACGCCGTGGTGGCGGGGCGGTTCGCCGAGTCGCGGTTCTGGCCGCTGGAGCGGCTGGAGCGGCACACCACGGTGCACGTGGTCTGCTCCACGGGGCTGCGGCACCAGGTGCGCGTACACCTGGCTCACGCGGGCTTCCCGCTGGCCGGGGACGAGCACTACGGCGGGACGGCGGTCGAGGGCAACGAGGGCGCGTTGCTCCATGCGGCGAAGCTGATGCTGCTGGACGACGGCTCGACGTTCGAGGCGCCGCTGCCCGCTCACCGGCGACAGGTCCTCACGCGGCTGGGTGCCACGATCCTGGCCCTGCCGGCGCGTGTGACCAGCCCCTGATACCCAAGGAGAGGGAGGACTCGATGGCCTGGATCACCTCGCATCTGTTCGTCCACACCTCCGACCGGTCCGCGGTGGAGCGGGAGCTGACCCGGCTGCTGGAGCTGGACCAGCATCGCACCGACCTGGAGCACTTCGACGAGCTGCCCGACCCGCTGGTGATCTGTCCGCCCCACGAGGGGTGGATCGCGGTGACCGGCGTCGGGGCGTGGTTCGACGACCTGCCGTGGGTCGCCGCCGAGCTGTGCCGGGCGTGCGCGACGCGGGTCGCGAGCAGCGAGGTGTTTGGCAACTGCTATCGGCTCCAGCTGTCGATCCACGACGCGGACCAGGCCCCGCGGGTGATCCGCTCCCCGGAGGCGCCGACGGCGGACGGCCGTCCGATACCGCTGTACGAGGACGTGGAGCTGCGGGCCTTCTCGACGCTGTGCGAGCTCGGCCTCCCCGCGGCGCTGATCGCCGTCGGGACCGTGCCGCTGGGGGCCGGCGATCCGCAGGACATCGGGTCCGGGGTGACGCTGATGCGGAGCGAGGGGATCGTGCGCGGCGAACGGAGCGTCCGGCTTCCGGCGCTGCCGGTACCGACGGAGCCGCCGGTGATCCCCACCCGCGTGACCCAGGACTTCGGCCTGGCGACGTTCGAGGACCGCTACCTCGAGGGCCAGCCGACCCAGCCCGGCCTGCAGCGCCTGTTCGAGCTGGAGCAGGCGTTCAACCTGCGACTGGCCCGCGCGCTGTGTTCCGACCAGCCCGAGACACCACCAGGCGACCCTCGATCCACGTTCGTGTACTTCGCCGGCGTGAACCAGGATCGGCTGAACAGCATGCTCCAGGCCCACGATCACCACACCCTCCCCACCGACCATCGGGTTCGCCCGCCGTGGTGGCAGTTCTGGCGCCACGTGGGCAAGTGGCGCTGACCGTGTCCCCCGAGGGACCGGGGGACAGGCCTCCGCGCGCCGGGCGCGTGCTGGCGCTGCTGTTCGCGATCAACCTGCTGAACTACATCGACCGCTACGTCCTGGCGGGCGTGCTCCCGCTGCTGGAGCAGGCGTTCCCCGGCATCACCAAGCAGCGGCTGGGCTGGCTCGCCCCGGCGTTCCTCGTGATCTACATGCTCACCTCGCCGGTCTTCGGCTACCTCGGGGACCGCACCCCGCGACGGCTGCTGGTGGGCCTCGGGGTCCAGCTGTGGAGCCTGGCCACCGCCGCCTCGGGCCTGGCTCGCGGCTTCTGGCAGCTGTTCGTCAGCCGCATGTTCGTCGGCGTGGGGGAGGCGGCGTACGGCACCTGCGCCCCCACGATCATCAGCGATCTGTACCCCCGCGCCGCCCGCGGTCGCGTCCTGACCCTGTTCTACGTCGCGATCCCGCTGGGCAGCGCCCTGGGCTATCTGCTGGGGGGCATGATCGGCACGCACGGGTCCTGGCGCGCCGCGTTCTGGGTCGTGGGCCTGCCCGGGCTGCTGGTGGGACTCGCCGCCTACTGGATGTACGAGCCCACCCGCGGCGCCAGCGAGGAGGTGGATCCCGGCGAGCTCCAGCGCTTCCTCAAGCGCAAGCTGCAGCTGCGCGACTATCTCGATCTGCTGCGCACCCGGAGCCTGGTGCTCAACACCCTGGGCATGACGGCCTACACCTACGCCATCGGCGGCATCTCGTTCTGGATGCCGACGTTCCTCAACCAGGAGCGCGACCTGCCCCTGGGGCGCGCCAGCTTCCAGTTCGGCGCGATCACCGCGGCCACGGGCATCGTGGGCACGATGCTCGGCGGGTTCGTCGCCGATCGCCTGGCCCGACGCGTTCCGGGCGCCTACTTCCTGGTGTGCGGGGTGAGCATGCTGCTGGCCGTCCCCGCGTTCTACGTCGTGCTCCTCAGCACCGACCCCGCCGTATACTGGCCCGCCCTGGCCATGGCCGAGCTGCTGCTGTTCATCAACACCGGGCCGAGCAACACGATCCTGGTCAACGTCACGCTGCCCGACGTGCGCACCACCGCGCTGGCCCTCAACATCTTCGTGATCCACGCGCTGGGGGACGTGCTGTCGCCGGTGGTGATGGGCGCCACCGCCGATCGCTCCAACCTCACCACCGCCTTCCTCTACACCGGAGGCGTGGTGCTGCTGGGCGGGCTGTTATGGGCCGCCGGGACCCCGTTTCTGGGTCGTGACAGCGACCGGGTTCGGGAGCGAATGCAGCGCCAGGCGAATCAGCGGGGGACCGCCCCGCCGACGTGAAGGCGTGCTATGGTGGGTGCCATCATGCCGCGCTTCGTTGAGTATCTGGGTGACGAGCAGCTCGACCTGGGACAGGTCACCGAGCAGGACAAGCAGAAGCTGCTGGTGACCGACGTCCGGGGGCGCATCACCCGCCTCGCGCCGGACAAGGTGCTGTTCGCGCACAACGGCGAGTCGGCGCAGTCCCTGGTCCAGAAGCTCGACGAGCTGGCCGGTGAGGTGGACGTCCAGCTGCTGTGGGAGTCGCTGCTGAGCGAGACCCCGGCGGCGATGGAGGCCCCACAGCTGGCGCAGATCTACTTCGACTGCGACGACGATCTGCACGCCTCCGCCGTGTTCCGCGCGCTGCTCGGCGGCGGGCGCGAGCTGTTCCGCCGCAAGGGGAAGAGCTTCGAGGCGCGAAGCGCGGACGATCTCGATCGCCTGCAGCAACAGCGCAACACGGAGCAACGGTCCACCGACGAGCTGCAGGCGCTGATCGCGGCGCTGCAGCAGACGCCGGACCCGGATCTGTGCCAGCGCATCGAACGCCACCTGCGGCATGGATCCGACCGCCAGCTGGCCAGCGCCATGGAGCGCGTGTTCAAGCACCCCGAGCGGGAGGCCTTCGAGCTCCTGCTGCACACCGGCCACATGCCCCCGACCGCCGATCTGGAGGTGATCCAGGCCAACCTGCAGCCCGAGCACCCGGCGCCGGTGGTGGCCCATGCCGAGTCGCTGGAGCTGCCGCCGCCCGCCGAGCCGCCGCTGTCCTGCGCGTTCTCCATCGACGATCCGGACACCCGCGAGGTCGACGACGCGCTGTCAGCGCGGGAGGAGGACGGCATGGTGCGGGTGGACGTCGACATCGCCGACGTCTCCGCGCTGGTGCGGACCGGGGATCCGGTGGATCAGGAGGCGCAGCGCCGCGCCACCACGGTGTACCTGCCCACGCGGATCTACCGCATGCTGCCCGAGCACCTGGGCTGCGATCTGCTCAGCCTCCAGGCGGGTCAGCCGCGCCCCACCATGCGCACCACCGCGTGGATCGACGGGGAAGGCCAGGTCCAGCGCTATCAGATCACGCACCATCACGTCACCGTCGAGCGGCGGCTGGACTACGACGGCGCCGACGAGCTCCTGGCCCGGGGCACCGACTCCACGGCGCAGATGCTGCGCCTGCTGCAGCAGACCGCCAGCCGCATGGCGGTCAGGCGCCGCGCCGCAGGGGCGCTGTTCTTCCAGCAGCGGGAGTTCAAGATCCAGGTGTCACCGGACGGTGAGATCATCACGGTCAAGCCGATCCCGCCCAACTCCCCCAGCCGGGCGCTGGTGGCCGAGATGATGATCCTGGCCAACAGCCTGGCGGCGCGCTTCGCCCGGGAGCGGGGCATCCCGATCATCTTCCGCGTCCAGCCTCCCCCGGCGGAGAAGCCACCCGACGTGGAGCCCGGCGACCCCGCGGCCTTCTCCAAGCTGCGCGGCCTGCTGCAGCCGGCCGCGCTGTCGCTCAACCCGGCGTGCCACTCCGGGCTGGGGCTCGAGGCCTACACCCAGGCCAGCTCGCCGCTGCGACGCTACACCGATCTGGTGATCCAGCGTCAGATCCACGCCGGCCTCGCCGGGGAGACGCCGCCCTACACCGCCGAGGGGCTGTTCAAGGTGCTGGGCACCGCGGAGGCCACCGAGCGCGACAGCAAGCGGCTGGAGAACAACGTCAACACGCACTGGGCGCTGGAGTACGTGGCTCGGCTCCCCGACCGCCGGTCGCTCAAGGCCTGGGTCCTGGACGCCGTGGCCGGCGGGTACAAGGTGGAGCTGTGCTGCTGCGGCGCGGTGGGGCTGCTGCTGGATACCGCGCGCCGCGAGCCGGGCGAGCTGATGACGGTCAAGGTCAAGACGATCCGCCCGCGGCAGGGCGCGATGCGTATGGTGCCCGCGAGCTGATCGTCACTCGCCGTCGATGTCGTAGGGCGTCTCCCGGCTCAGATCGTTCCACCCCTCGTCGATCGCCGGCTCGTGCTCCGGCGGCTCGTGGTCCGCGGTCCAGTAGTCCTCGTCCTCCTCGGCGTAGTCGTGGATCTGCTGGTCCTCGTCCGTGTACTCGTGATACTCGTCGCCATACGCGTCGCCGTCTTCTTCGTCTTCCTCGTCCTCCGCCTCGGACACGCGGAAGCGCTGAAGCGGCGAGACCGGCACGAGCTGCACCCCGAGGTGGGCCAGCGCCTCGGGCACGGGCTCTCCCCCGTGCAGCACGACGCTCAGCCGAGCCAGCACCTGCGCCGAGCTCGCCGCGGGGATTGGCCCGGGACTGCAGCCAGTCGGCGTACACCGGGTAGGGCTCGGGGTCGTCCAGATCCTGCTCGATGAGCTGTTCCAGCGCGGGGTCCCGCGGCGGCCCCTGATCCAGCGCCTCCATCGCCTCCGGCGCATCCATCGCCTCCGGCGCCTGGACATACCCCTCGTCCAGCCGCGCGGCGATCTCCACCTCGCACCCCTCCCAGGTCACCTCGAAGTGATGCGGCGGGCCCTCCTGGCTCACCAGCGTCCGAACCTTCATGCGGGTCATGCTCCCACGAGCGCCGGGGAGCGGACAACCGTGGGCTCAGCCCCCATCGCCGCCCGCTGCCTCCGCCGCCTGGAGCAGCGCCATCACCTCGCGAAACAACAGCCGCCTGGCCCCCCGCGGCCGACCCGACGCCAGCTCGCGCCGGGCGTCCGCCACGAGCTGCGTCATGCGCGCCGCGTTCACCGACGGGAACGCCTCACACAGCGCCGCGTGGCCCTCGGCGATGAGCCGCTCGCGCCAGCGCTCGGCCAGCTGAAACAGCCGCGCATCGGCGCCGTCGTCCAACCGCAGCCCGTCGAGCATCGTCTGCAGCGCGTCCAGATCGACACCCCGCAGCACCCCCGCCAGCCGACGCTCCTCGCGACGGCGCGCGATGTGCGTCCGGGTCGTGCGCGCGCGATCCACGGCCTCTCGCACCCGCGGCTCCAGCTCCAGCCGCCGGACGCTGGCGTCGGGCATCTGCACCAGCGTGCTCGCCACCTTCGCCGAGCGTTCACCCGACTCCCGCACCCGGCGGCGCACCGTGAACCGGTCCACGCGCTCGGTCACATCTTGCGCGCTCCGCTCCGCTCTCGAGCGAGGCTCCCCCGCTCCGCGCGCGGGGTCCGAGCTCTCCTGCTCACCGGGGGGCTTCCCCCGCCTGTCGCGTCGGGTCATCGTGGCTCGCCCTCCGGGAGCGTCTTACGCATCGCGCCGATCAGAGCTACAGCGTGCAGGCCGTGCTGCACCTGGAACGACAGCGGATAGGTCGCGCTGGCCTGGCCGAGGTACAGGTCGGCCGTCCCGATGGACGGCTTCGCGGCGAAGACCATCTCCTCCGCGGCCATCCCCGGCTGGGACGCCAGCTCCCGCATGTCCGGTCCGTCCAGATCATCCGTCATGGAGGGGGAGAGGACCACGTCGTCACACTCCGTGGTGCCATTCACCATGCAACGCTGCAGCGTCCGCGTGGTCGAAGGCGCCACACTCGCCGCCACCAGCGCATACTCCACGCCGCGCTTGTAAAAGCTCGGGTCCTCCTTGTTCACAAGGTCTCCCCACTTCTTCCACGCCGAGAACGTCTCGCCACCGGATGTGCGGGTGGCCCAGTACAGCGCCGACCCACCCTCCTGGCGCGCCACCAGGGTGTTGTCGTTGACACGCATGGCCGGCTCGACCAGCTCCAGCACCGTCCCCGTGTCGTCCTTCATGTCGTTGACCGGCGTGGGCAAGGTGCAGCCTATCTGCAGCGCCATGTCGGCCACCGGCCCGTCCGGGATCGAGCGCTCCGGCGACCCGAGGTCCCGAACCCGGTCCAGCCGCAGATCGATCGCCTGGGAATCCGTCGGGCTCGTGACAGCGTCCGCCGAAGCCGACGACGACAGCGGGAGTAGCCGGTCGCAACCCAGCAGCAGCACCATCGGCAGCAGCCACGATCCTCGAGACATGATCTAGGTTCGTCCCCGGGTGTAGTACTCCCGTTCCTCGATCAGCTCCCCGTCCCGTACCGCCTCGAGGCACACGGCGCGCACGGTGTCGGCGGCGACGCCCAGCGCCAAGCTCAGATCCTGCACCGTACAGGGTCGTCGCGCCAGGGTCTCGAGGATCTGCTCCCGGACCCGCCCCGGCTCCATCGCCCCGGCCGCCGGCGTGCCGCCATAGGGCACCACGATCCGCGCCGGACAGCCCCGGCGGGTGAAGTGGTCCAGCGCGCGCCCGAGCTCCGCGTGCTCCAGCCCCCGCGTGCCGCGCACCGCCGGGGGCCGCATCACGGTGTTGAGGTCCACCGAGTCCACCTCGAGCGACGCGGCCACCGTGGCCAGCGCCTGCAACGCGGGCTCCGTGTCGTTGACTCCCGCCACCAGCATCACCTCGAGCTGACAGCGCCCGCGATACCGCCGGCAGAAGTCCCGCAACCCGTCGAGCATGCGGGACAGGGTGATCTCGGGGTGCGGGCGGTTGATCGCCAGGAACGTCTCCGCGTCGGCCGCGTCGAGGGAGGGCGAGACGAGATCGAAGCCCATGGCGTCGCGCGCCACGTCCTCCCGCCACAGCAGCCCGCCGTTGGTCAAAAGGCACAGCGGCAGATCGGTGACCCGCCTCAGCTCGGTCACCACGCGCGCCAGCTCCAGGTGCAGCGTGGGGTCCCCGGAGCCCGCCAGCGTGATCACCTCGGGCCGCGGCCCCCGGGTGATGGCCTGCTGCACCTCGGCCGCGACCTGCTGCGGATCGACGAAGCACTCGCGCTCCACGGTGAGGCGATCGGTGGCCCCCAGCTGGCAGTAGGTGCAGTCGTAGCAGCACACCTTGTGCGGCACCAGATCCACGCCGAGGGACAACCCGAGCCGGCGGGAGGGGACCGGCCCATATGCGTGCCGACGCCGGGTCATGTGAGCTCCTGGTGCAGACTCCTGTGTGCTGTCGGCGGTCCCACGACACCCACCTCGCCGGGCGAAAGGCCCAGCATCACGGGACACGGCACATGGTCCACATCATGCAATGCTGGACATGGAACCACAAGCCCCGAGGTCGATCCATGCTTCGCACGAGAACCCACGTGCTGCTGCAGCTGATGCTGTGTCTGGTCGCCGCCACGGCCGGCGCCTCGGACACGTGGACCACGCCATTCACCGGCGTTCGATACCTCTACCGCACGACGTCCAAGCCCTGGCGCATCCATGCCATGGTAGTGGACCTGTGCGCGGCGGGCGTCAAGGTCCGGGCCACGGCGAGCTCCGAGCGCAAGCGAACCACCTCCTCCTTCGGCAGCCTGGTGGGGGCCCACGCCGCGATCAACGGCGACTTCTTCTCCTGCTGCTGCTACTGCTGTGGCTGGTGATCCCCTCGACGCGGGCCAAAAAAAAACGCCGGGGCAACCCGGCGTCTGGGCTAGGTAGAGCTAGTTTCACATCATTGGTTTCTTGACCAACACGGCATGCAACCCCTTCGGCCCTTTCTCAACCTCGAACATCACCGGTTCCCCTTTGCTCAGAGTGCGGAACCCGTCCATCTCGATGGAGGAGTAGTGTACGAACACGTCCTCGCCCGTGTTCTGAGAGATGAACCCGTAGCCCTTCGCGTCATTGAACCATTTCACTGTCCCCTGCATGTTCCTTCCCTCGTACTGTTGAGCCACCACCGACTCGTGTTGCACCCGAGCCTCCGGGTCGACCAGCCACGCTGACGGGCCAACTCCCACCAGCATCGACCCCACGCACTGAAGCCAGGCAGGCACAAGTAGACCAAGCGTCGAAGGCAAACGTCAACCAACAACGTGCACAATAGCAACGCCTAAAAAAATACAGCCACGCTAGATAGAGTGTTCAGTCGGGATCACAAGGGCCACTGCAAACGTGCACCAGCTTGCCGTCGGGCTTGAGGAACGCCTCCACCTGCTTGAGGAACGTCTCCAGCTGGCGCACACGCAGGTGCGCCGACTCCGACTCCGGCGGTTTGGACGCCGGGATGTTCTGCCCCGACGGCTTGGTCGGCGGCTTGGTGTCCCACTGCGCCAGCCCCGAGTCCAGCGGGCCGGCCTTCTGCGTCAGCCCGTAGATCGACTCCACCACCGGCGTCAGCTGCGGCAGGCCCACGCCGCGGGCCACCGCGCGGGTGGCGATGTTCGGCACCTGGTCGTCGTTCAGCGACTCCTGGATCACGACGCGCTTGGTCTTGCGACCCGAAAGCGGCGTGCCCAGCAGGTTGCCGCTGAAGCTGATGGGATCGGTGTACTCCCACAAGTGCTGCGTCAGGCTCAGCAGCAGCTGACGCTCCACGGGGTCGCGGTAGACCTGCTCCAGCAGCACGCCCAGCAGGCCGAAGTTGGAGCTGCGCGACATCATCATCGACCACCACCCGCCGGCGACGTGCAGCACGAAGCGCTCGATGCGCTGGCTCAGGGCCGCAAACGCCACGCCCTGGATCCCGCCGTTGGAGATGCCGAGGTAGTAGATCTGCTGCCCGTCCGTCGCCGCCTTCCCGCCCACCTGCATCGAGGCGTCCTTGGTGAAGTCGCCGTGCGCCAGCTCGGTGAGCACCTGCATGTTGACGTGGGCCTGCTGCAACGGATCGGTGATCCGCGGCAGGTTGGAGAAGTCGGGGATCACCTGCGCCGCCACCGCGGCCGCGTCCAGGCTGGACAGCCCGCGCCACCGGGCCGTGAACTCCACCATGCACAGCCGGTTCGCCATCTTCTTGTTGTAGTCCTTGCTGAACTCCTGCCACGGATCGGCGAACAGGCCGGGCCCGAAGATCAGCACCGGCAGCGGCTGGGTCGCGGTCTCGGCGCAGCGCGGGATGTGGACCCAGAACGGGAACGTCTGCGTCCCGCGCAGCACCGGCTTGCCCGCGTTGTCGAGCTTGAGCCAGGAGTCGACGCCGTCGCTCGCGAAGTAGCTCGGGACCTCCATCTCGCCCTGCACCTCGCGCAGGATCTCGGGATCCTCCGCGCTGTCGAAGTCGGTGGCCTTGACCACGGTGAAGCCGGGGCCGGCGATGGGGAGCCTGGACAGCGCCTCGTCCACCATGCCCAGCACGTTGCCCGTGATCGCCTCGCGGCTCGCCGTGTGGAAGTCCCAGGCCAGCAGCAGGTCCCCCCGGCTCACGCTCTGCGTCTCGAGGAAGTCCAGCACCTGCGCCATGCGCGGGCGTTCGCTCTCCAGCGCCGGGTTGATCGTCCCCCGGTCGTCGCGCAGCCGGGCGAAGGGCTCCGGCGGCTCCAGCGCCACACCACCGCGATCCCGGATCCCCCGGCGCAGCACGACGACGTACCGCGTGTTGAACTTCAACGGACTCTGGGGCCGGATGAGCAACGCCGGAATCTCGTTGGGCTTGACGTTGGCGTCCAGCTCCGCGAACAGCGGCACGCGCTCGCCCGTGGGGTCCTCGACGATCCAGATCCGGCTCTTGTCGGTGATGGAGTCGGCGAGATCGTCGTCGATGCCCGGCAGGTCGCTCGCCTCCACGCCGGCCTTGAAGTACACCACGATCTGCGACCCGACGGGGAACCCGTCCAGGTAGTTGTAGCGCGTGGGATCGATGGGCACCCCATCGCGGTTCTGCGGCATGGCCTTGGCCGGGTAGGCCACGCGGTAGCCGGTCCTGGAGGCGGCGTCCTGGGCCAGGTAGAACGTCGAGGGCCAGGGCGGCATGCAGCTGTCGGTGGACAGCGGGTTGCAGTGCGGCTCGAGGACGACGCTGTCGTCCGCCTCGGTGGTGGAGCAGCCCATGAACGCGAGCACAGCCATCAGCGCCAGCACCAGCGCGCCGCTCGACAGTCGGGAACGTCCTCGCATCCTCACCTCCTCGAATTGGTCCAGGATACACCAGTCGGTGGACCGGCGCGGTCAGATCTTGCGGGCGATCACCTCCGGCGCGATCGACGACGGCGCCACACGAGCAGGGCGAGCAGCGCCATTGGTAGCAGGGAGGGTGCCGCGGGCGACGCGCCGATCTGGCACCCACCCTGGAGCGCGTGCGTGGGCCAGACCGCCCCGTCCGACATCAGCGGCGGCAGGCCATCCCCTGTGGGCGGCCTCCCGCGGTCCCCCGGCTGACGGCTGTCCCCCGTCACCGGGTGGTCCAGCTTGGGTGTCACACCCTGGTCCAGCTGCGGCGGCCTGGAATCGGGCGTGGGCACGACGCTCTGGTCCGCCGGCGGGGGCGGCGGCGGCGTGACACACGATCCCGTCGCCGTCACCAGCTGGATGTCGGCCCCGTAGTAGAAGTGCAGGATCTCGGGGTACGTCTTGCCCTTGAGCGACAAACAGTTCGCCCCGTTCTGACTCTTGCAGCCCCGGTTGTACAGGTTCCCCGGGTCGACCCACCCGAGGGTGCTCTGGATCAGGCTGCTGCCGCTCAGCCCCTCGTTGTAGGTCACGTACTTCTCGGTGTTGGTCCCGTCGGGATCCGACGACAGCGCCTTGCACGTGGAGGTCGAGGGCTTGGCCCCGGCGACGTAGAACGCGCAGATCACCACGCCGGAGTAGACCAGCACCTGCCCGGCGGTGGCGCTCACCGCGTCGTGGTGCTTCTGGGCCGGCTGGGCCGCGCAGGTGTAGACCTGGCAGCTCTGCCCGTCGCAGATGGTGCCGCCGTTGGTCTTGATCTTGTAGTACATGAACGACCGCGCGGCGACGGCCTGGGCCTTGAGCGCCTCCATGTCGGCGGCCCCGTTCTCACAGGCCACGACGTGGGCCAGGTAGTCGGTCTCCACCTGCTTGATCCCGGAGCCGGTGACGTTGACCGTGCACAGCGCGGTGAGCGGCTGGCGCAGCCACCCGATCTCGCCCGGATCCGGGCCGCAGGCGCAGAGCGGGAGCACCAGGACGAGGCACGCGAGGCGGCGGGGCATTGATATCAGTATATCGCACGACCGGGTCACGGATGCTCCTGGATTGTCCTGCACCGTGTCTGCAACAGCCAGGCCAGCCCTATGTGCCGGGATTCAGGTGGGGGCACACGGGGGTGGCGGGTCGATCGACCGCCAACGGGAGGTTGCAGTGGGCGCAGGTGCTGGACAACAATCGGGGCATTCTCGATCCGAGCTTCCAACGGACAGTCGTGAAGTGGCCAGCATGGCGTCGAAACACATCGTGAAGCAGGGGGAGTGCATCGAGAGCATCGCCCTCGAGCACGGTTTCTTCTGGGAGACGATCTGGAACCACGCGGGCAACCGGGAGCTGAGGAAGCAGCGCGCGAACGGGAACGTGCTCCGGCCTGGCGACGAGGTTCACATCCCGGACAGGCGGACCAAGTCGCTCCCGATCGAGACCGGGCAGCGGCACCGGTTCGTGCTGAAGGGCGTCCCCTCGAAGCTGCGCATCATCGTCCGGGTCGACGACGAGCCCAGGCCCAACGCGCCCTACGTGCTGGAGGTCGACGGCAAGCGGTACGAGGGGACGGCCGACGGCCAGGGCCGGATCGCTCACCCGATCTCGCCGCGCGCGACGCGGGGGAAGCTGTTCGTCGGCGAGGGCAACGAGCAGCAGGAGATCACGCTCGCGCTGGGACACCTGGACCCCATCGAGGAGCTCTCGGGCGTCCAGGCGCGGCTGAACAACCTGGGCTTCTTCTGCGGCGAGGTGGACGGGGAGACGGACCCGCTGACCGAGCAGGCGATCATGGACTTCCAGGCGCACCACGGCCTCGAGCCGAGCGGTGAGCTGGACGACGCTACCCGCGGCAAGCTCCTCGAGCTGCACGGCTGCTGAGGGCGAGAGGGGAACAGATGACAGTCAGCGAGGACGGAAAGGGCGAGCGGCACGTCGCGTGCATGGCCCGAACGCAGCACAACTCGATCAACCTCCATCGCCGCGTGGAGGCCCGCATCCTCTACCCGGCGCTGGGGTGTCCCGAGGTCATCGGACCGCCGGTGGAGATCAACCGCATGAACGGCACGAGCAGCATCCACCTGCTGCTCCTGGCGAACAAGGCCGACCTCAAGCCGCGGGACGTGGCCTGGCACCTGCGGTTCGCGAAGCTCTCGGAGCCCCTGCCGCGCCATCTCCCGCCCAACCCCGGCCTGAAGGACAAGGGCCAGGGGCAACCGACGGCGTGCTCGTTCTCCGAGAGCGAGATCGAGGTGAAGCCGGTCCCGAAAGGTCCCGCGGACGCGCCTCGCCGACCCGCACCTCGGCGTGCGACTGAACACGTTCGAGGCCGGGCTCGCGCCGCAGGCGTCTGAGTCCGGGCACGGGCCGTCCCAGTTCTTCAACAACTACAACGCGCGCTTCGAGGAGCTCTACGCCAGGGCCCAGGCCAGCGACGTCGTGTTGATCACCGGCGACATCGTGGACTACGGCCGGGGCCACGACGGCGCGGGCAAGCTCGGAGACATCGAGTCCTACCTCCTCGACCGCAACTGGTTCGTGTTCTACACGCTCCTCGCCGGCAGGGGCCGCTACACGAGGCCGGTGTACACCGTCCTCGGCAACCACGACTGGCGGCAGGACCCCTACGGACCGATCTGCAGCCAGTTCAACCAGGCCCTGGACCTTCAGCTCACCAGTAAGGAGCTCGCCGGGCTCCACGGCCCCGGCGCCGCGGCGCTGATCTACGGCTCGACGACCAACACCACGCTGGCCAACCGCAAGGCCGAATGGTCGCCGCTGCTCACGTCGCTCGACTCGGTGAAGTGGTACCTGCTCCTCATCAACCCGTTCCTCGACTACGTCGTGCGCCACCCGGGCGGCTTCTGCCTCACGATGCTCGACTGGGCCAAGGAAGAGACGGTGATCACGCTGTCCAGCAAGAAGGATCGCTGGGCCAAACCGGGGGCGTTCCTGGCTTCGATCAAGGTCGGCCTGCCCGTGGCCCAGGACTCGCTCACGGGCCTGCAGAAGCGCCTGGTCGAGTGGTTTCTGCAGCTGCCCGAGGGAGCCAAGGCGGTCGGGCTGCACGCCGCCCTGGTCAGCCCCGAGGAGTCGATCGGCGACGACGCGCTCCGCATGGGGTGTCTGGTCCCCTGCCCCATCTGCAACGGCACGGGCCACTTCAACGAGAAAAAATTCGACGATGGGATCCGCTACGTGGATCGGGCCTGCAGCTGCCGGCCTCCCAGCGGCCCGGCCCCGAGCTGGCTGCCGTACCGGGCGGTGAACATCGCCCTGCACGAGGAGACGGACGTCCCCGACGAGCACATGGCCGTGCGGGGTACCCTGAGCAAGCACCGCGACTGGCTCATCGGCGAGCTCATACGCCACAAGGTGGCGGCGGTCTTCTCCGGCCACACGCACCGCAACACCCTGTTGCGGATCACCGACGACTTCGACTGGAACCACCCCCTGCTGCCCGGGGGCTGCGCCGTGATGGTCGAGAGCCTGCCGCTGACGGGCAACGCCAGGCCGCCGGTGTTCGTCAACACCTCCAGCGCCGGCCCGGTGGGATGGCGCATCCCGCTCAAGGACGTCTACATCCCGGAGCGGCCCGGCATCGCCATCGTCCGGCTGCGCTTCGACGGTGCGGTGGTCTCGGCACGCTACGAGGTCAGCACGATCCTGAAGCTGCGGGCCAAGCGCCTGGTGGACAAGGAGAAGAAGGTCTACGAGTTTTGCGACGAGGAGTACCAGGAGCCACCGGGGCTTTTGACGAGCCGCGACCTGGCGCCCTCGAAAACCTAATATCCCGGCCCGGTCGGGCGCAGCTGGAACCCCCGCGGGCCGACCTTGCCCCGGGGCTGGTTGCAGGGCCAGATCGGCCATTCGTGCGTCGTTTGCTTCCGCCCGTTCCAGTGGTGGTAGACGGTGCGCCGCACGAAGTCCTCGTGGGTCTTGGGGTCCTTTACGCGGATCCCCCAGTACCCGATCGAGAAAACGTCGTGCGACGAGCTGCCCCAGAACGCTCTCCCCCCGCCGGTCTTGCCGAGCGGGCTCTGGTCCCGACGCCAGGCGCGCCCGTCGTGGTGGTAGACCGCGAAGCCCACGAGCCAGACGTCGTCGCGGGCGAACCCGATGATCCGGGAGACGAAGCAGCCGCCCAGTCGCTTCATCTCCTCGACCGAGCACACCCGCACCTCGCTCCACCGCCGTCCGTCAAAGTGGTAGACTTGCCCGTTGCGCGCACCGGCCCAGGCGTCGCTGCCCGAGCTGGCCCACACCGTCACGAGCGGAGCCCGGGTCCCGGGTGGCGTGGGCTTCCACCGCTTCCCGTCCCAGGTCAGCAGCGTGCCCCCGTTGCCCACGGCCCAGGCGAGGTCCGGCCTCACCGCGAACACCCGGTACAGATCCTGCTTCACCCCGCTCGGGACCGGCCGCCACAGGCTGCCGTCGAAGTGCAGGATCAGCCCCTTGCGACCCACGATCCACACGTCGCCGCGCGACGTCCCGTGCACGCCGATGAGGTCCGTGCGCGTCAGCAGCTGCTCCACCCGCGCCGACGCGCCGTCCCAGTGCAGCACCCGGCCCTCGCTGCCCGCGACCCACACCGCGCTCGCGTCGGCCCCCCACACCCCGAGGTAGTGCGGCGGGTTCGCCTCGCAGTCCAGCGCCCGCCACGTCGCCCCGTCGAAACGAAACACCGCCCCCTCGGTCCCCACGACCCAGATGTCCCTCGCCGAGGATCCCCACGAGTCGTAGAGGATCATGTCGTCGAGCCACATCGGGTCAAAGGAGTTGTATATGATCCCCACCTCCTGCCACGACATGTCCGGCGCAATGCTCTCACCGGGGCGCGTCGGCTGGTAGTTGAATTCCCGGTGGGTGCCGCACACGTCCAGCATCGCGTCCCAGTCCTCGTGGTACAGGGGATGGATCCGGTCGGGCGGGCAGTTGTGCAGCCGGCTCGCCGTCTGCCGCAGCTCGCGCAGCGACGGACCGCAGGCCGCGAGGCTGCAGGCGAGCAGCAGTGAAACGCACGTGCGGTGCTGGATCATGGGTCGCCCCCGTCGGCCACTATAACACACACATGGACCCAAGGAGCCTCCCTGGAGCGGGGAGTGGAGCACGCCTGTGGGCCATCGTGGTGGAGGGGGACCGCGGGCGGATCTATCTCGCTCCCAATGCGGAGCACGAGATCATGGAGCGCTGTCCGGTGTTCAAGCCGAAAAGCGCATCGGACTCCATGATCGAGGTTGGACTCTCACACGACGTGATTGCCCTCGACGTGCGAGTGGTCGGCGGGCTCCAGAAGTACTTCAGCTACAACCTGCCGGCGAGCAAGGTGCAGGAGCATCGCGACGTCTACCTCTCCATGGAGAGTGCGCTGCGCGAGGTATGTGCAGAGGCAGGAGCCTCGCTCGCCTTGCTCGACCGGGCCTTGTTTCAGCTCGGCGGGATGAGCGCGCTCGAGTTCATGTTCGGGAGTGTGTTCATGGGGGGGAGTGCCTGAGCCCGGAAGTGCCCGAGGTCCTCGGTCGGCAAAGCCGGCTACAGCTGCCAGTCTTCGGAGCTTGCGCAGACCCTTGAGGATGATCTGACGCATGCGCTCCGGGCTGACGTCGAAGCAGCCACCGCAGGCCCTCAGGGTCAGCCCCGGTTCAGGGCCGAGTCCGAAACGGAGCTCCAGGGCTTTGCTCTCGCGGTCTCGGAGACTGGCCACCCAGGACGGCAAGGCCGCCAGCTGTTCACCACGAAGGACACATTGCTCGGGGTCGGGCGGCTCCAGGCCGCCACCACCGAGCCCGAGCAGCGCCTTGCCGACAAGGCGGTAGCCTCCCCGCCGCTGCACCAGGTTGACCACCCGATCCAGATCCTCCTCACAGGAGGTCCAGCGCTCCATGTCATCGTCGCCGCAGAATCGGGCGGTGATCACCTCGGGGTAGATCGACGCCATGAAGGACGTGAAGGCACCACGACGCCAGTAGGCCACCTTGCACCAGCGGAGCAGCGACTCCCCGCTTCCCTTGAACTGCGGGTGCACCAACCACAACCGGCGGAACGCCGGGAGCCTGGATGGCCGCTCAGCATCGAAGTCCGGGCAGGCCTCGAGCACCTCGCGCACCTGCTGCGCGTCGCGCGGATCGAGCGTAGGCCGCTCGAGGGACGAGCACACCAAGACCCGCTGCCTGACCTGGACCTGGGCGATCGAGGAGCCGGCGCCTTCCAGGAGCGGCCGCCGGTCAGATGGTGCATCAGCACCGATCAGCGCACCACAGAAGTACTCCTCCCCCGGGCTCATCAGCAGGTCCATCGGCAGCACCGGCGGGCGCGGAAGTGAGCGGGGCAGCAGCACCACGATACAAGCGCTGGCCGTTCGAGAAATTGCGCCATGGCACCGTGCGGGGGGAATGCTCGACGAAGGAGCATCGCGATGCGCTGCGGGATTATCACCAAGCGCTTTCGAACGGCGGTTCCGCCGCACCTTCCCTTCTTGCGGGCGCTCACCAGCTACCGGCGTGCTCGGCGCTACGATATGGCCGAAGACATCCTCAAGGTGCTCGCGGAGGACTACCCAGACGATCTCGCCGCTGCCGGGCGTCGACGAAAAAGCGCCGCGCGTCCGAAACGCTGAGTCATGGGTCGCCTCCGCTGGCCATCATGGCACGCGCTCGACAGGACCGCGTCCGCCTAGCTCACGTCCACCGGCTTCAGCGGGCTCACGCCCCCGCTGCGATGCGTCAGCTCCTCCTGCATCGCCTCCAGCTCGACCCGGGTCCGAATCGCGCTGAGCCGGGCCACCGTGACCTGGGCGATGACGTGCAGGAAGTGCTCGTCGTCGGCGCTGAAGGGCTGGTCCGAACCCAGCGTGTCGACGTAGATCATGCCCTCGCACTGCCCGGCCCCCACCAGCCCCACGCACATCACCGACCGGACGTTGCTCATCACGATGCTGGAGCGCTCGCGAATCCCGGTCTCGGACTGCGCGTCGCCGGAGACGAAGGGCCGGTCCGACAGGGAGTAGAGCACGCGCCGCATGATGCCCCGGCTCGGCGGCGGATCCAGCTCCCCGCGGTGGGCCAGCACCTGCAGCGTCTCGATCGCCCGCCCCGTCATGGCGAAGAAGCGCTCCGCCGGCAGCAGCTGCTTCAGATGGTCCAGCGCCTGCTCGAACAGCTCCTGCTCGGAGGCGACCTGGAACGTCGCGGAGCAATAGCTGGAGATGACCTGCAGGTGCCCCGTCGCGGCGGAGGCGGGCGGCAGATCGCTGCTCACGGGCTTCACCGGCGGGAGTGGGATCTCCTCGTCTCCCTTGCGGCGGTTGGTCGCGCCCTCCTCGTCGTCCTCGAGCACGAGGTGGAAATGGACGTCCCCGCCCAGCGACACCCGATCCCCGGGGCGGAGGTTGGTGGGCTGCGCGATCTTGTGGTAGTTGACGAACGTCCCGTGCTGCGAGCCGAGGTCCTCCACGCGGGCCACGCCCTCCTCGACCCACACCGCCGCGTGCCGGCGGGAGATGGAGGGCAGGGTGATACGGAAGTCGGCCTGCTCCGACCGACCGATCACCTTCCGCTCGGTGGTCAGCTCGAACGACGTCGTCCCGGCCGGGGCGCCCTGCTCCACCGCCAGCACCAGCACCAGCCGCCCGGTCTCGGTGTAGCTCGGCGTGGGGTTGAACGGCGACGGCGGCAGCAGGGTGCCACAGAACGGGCAGTGCTTCGCGCTCCGTTCCATGGTGGGCTTTCCGCATCCGGGACAAACGAGCATGGGGCCTCTCGACACCGGAGGTTAGGGGCAGGCAATCGCCGAGGTCAAGCGGGTCGTCGACTGCCGCGCGGGTCCGGCGTCATCTCGGGTTCACCGCGGATCGTTGACCCCCTGGTGCTCGCGGGAGATCATACTCCATGCTCCCGACGGTGATCTGCCGCGGCGTGATGCTCCTCCTGCTCGT
>Ga0210044_10002085_pt1 | contig 30102 bp, 25 predicted proteins | sample CryGey13umfilter_2_FD_183959 | JGI IMG/M metagenome (GOLD analysis project Ga0210044, IMG submission 183959) | Groundwater microbial communities from aquifer in Utah, USA - Crystal Geyser 4/9/14 3 um filter (SPAdes) (version 2) | ecosystem: Environmental > Aquatic > Deep subsurface >... | reverse complement strand
GATTCATCTTTGGTCTCCCGTCTGGTTTGGTTGTCTTGGTAGATTTACCCTACCAGACAGGGAGATTCCTTTCGCCTCTTATGCGAGGCTTAAATCAATTGGTTTGAATAGTTTTGCAAGAGGCTCGGCAGTATTTTGTTTTTTCTCGGAGTTGAAAGCGGCCAGACAGAAACTGCCGGGTTCGTAACAGGTTGTGCAATCAGGGCAACCGTCCCGAGCTTCATACCAATAATTACCGGAGTACGATTATGCCAAGTTTTGATATTGTCAGTGAAACCGATATGCAGGAGATGAGCAATGCGGTCAATCAGGTGATCAAAGAGATAACCACCCGCTTTGATTTCAAGCACAGCAAGGCCAGCATTGAACTGGGTGATGATTCGATTACCGTTATCGGGGACGACATCAATAAACTGAATACGGTAACGGAAATTCTGCGAGCCAAGCTGGTACGTCGCAACCTGGAGCCATCGTGTCTGGAATATGATGATGCGGAAGATGCCAGTGGTGGCACCAAGCGTCAGCTTATCCGCATCAAGCAGGGCGTCACGACAGAGCTGGCCAAGACTATCGTCAAGCATATCAAGCAGGAAAAAATGAAGGTACAGGCAGCGATTCAGGGCGATCAGGTGCGGGTGACCGGCAAAAAACGCGATGATCTTCAGGGGGTCATGACACTGGTACGCGGTATGGATACGGATCGCCCATTGTCATTCACCAACTTTCGCGATTAATCCAACAGTAATAAAAGAGGTCGCAGATTGCCGCCGGTTCATGTTTTCATGGCACTGGCAACGGGTGGGTAGCCAGAGCGGTTGTGACTGTTACCCGTCATTTTCCTCATATCGGAGAGTATATGCGTAATCCTATTCATCTACTGAAAGAGCGGGTGCAGCAGCGGGTGCTGGGCCAGGAAAATCTGGTCGATCGCATGCTGATCGCACTGCTGGCCGATGGTCACCTGTTGGTCGAAGGCGCACCGGGGCTGGCCAAAACGCGTGCGATCAAGGTATTGAGTGAGGGCATTGAAGCGGACTTTCACCGCGTTCAATTCACCCCGGATCTGCTGCCATCGGATCTGACCGGTACGGACATCTATCGGCCGCAGGATTCATCCTTCCGTTTTCAGGCCGGTCCACTGTTTCATAACCTGGTACTGGCTGATGAGATTAACCGGGCACCGGCAAAGGTGCAGGCGGCACTGCTTGAAGCGATGGGCGAGCGTCAGATCACCGTGGGCAAGACCACACACCCCTTGCCCGAACTGTTTCTGGTCATGGCGACCCAGAACCCGATTGAGCAGGAGGGCACCTATCCGTTGCCGGAAGCCCAGCTCGATCGTTTCCTGATGCATGTACGCATTGATTATCCCGATACCGCCACAGAAAAAGCCATCCTGCGCCTCTCACGCTCGGAGTTTATCGCCGGCGGCACAGTAGCAGGCGCCACGGTGACGCAGACGGATATTTTTGCCGCCAGACGTGCGGCCATGGATCTGCATATGGCCGATGCATTGGAAGAGTATCTGGTGCATCTGGTGATGGCGACGCGCCAGCCTGCATCCTATAGCAGTGATCTGGCGCGCTGGATTCAATATCCGGCCAGTCCGCGTGCGACAATTGCACTGGATCGCTGTTCGCGTGCCCATGCCTGGCTTGCCGGCAGGGATTATGTCAGCCCGGAAGATATTCAGAGCATTGCTCCGGATGTGCTGCGTCATCGTATCCTGCTCAGTTTTGAAGCAGAAGCCTCGGGCATCAGTGTGGATGATGTGATTGTTGAGTTGCTCAAGCGCGTCGCCGTGCCCTGAAGTCAGAGACGCTCACCGCCGAGGACGCAAAGGATCGCACAGAGAAAACGCAGTATAGAAAATATTATAGAGAGAGTGTCCAGTCTGATGCTCTCCACCTGCCGCCGGCACGGTTAAACACACAATATTTTGCCTTTCCTTTGCGATCCTTTGCGTACTCTGCGGTGATAATATTTTTGTATTTATTATGATAGCTATACAGGAGAATAAACTGCAACGCCCCAGTCCGATCATACCCGAGCTTTCCTATCTGATACATCTACAGCGGCCGGCAGCAGGTCTGCACCTGCGTGAGGGATACCCGCGTGCGCGCATGGCTGGCGCGCACTTGTCGCGTTTTCAGGGGCGCGGCATTGAGTTTGATGAAGTGCGTCCGTATCAGGCCGGTGATGATATACGCGGCATGGACTGGCGGGTGACGGCACGCACGGGCAAGCCACACACCAAACTGTTTCGTGAGGAGCGGGAGCGCCCGGCCATGCTGCTGCTGGATATGCGGCCGGCGATGTTCTTCGCCACGCGCGGGGCACTGAAGTCTGTGGTGGCGGCTGAGTGCGCCAGCCTGCTGGCCTGGAGTATCCTGCATCAGGGGGATCGGGTCGGCAGTATGATCTTTGATGCCTCCGGTGATGGCGCTATGCGGCCGGCGCGGCCCGTGCGCGGCAAGCGGGCGGTCATGCGCATGCTGGGCAACGTGCTTGCCCACCCTTACTGGCAGCAGCGTCCGACTGCTGCCTGTGATTCACTACTGGGCACCCTGCAGCGGGCCGATCATGTCACGCCGGCAGGCAGTCTGATGATGCTGGTCAGTGACGGCAGGGGACTGGATGATGCCAGTGAGGCCATGCTGATGCGCCTGCTGGCGCATCACAGCATCCTGTTTGTCTTCATTTATGATGCATTTGAGCGTGAGATGGGCGATGCAGGCATGCTTTATGCCTCAGATGGTACCGCCATGCAGCAGATCGACAGTAGCAAGTCAGCGCAGCGCAGCCAGCATGCGGCGCGATTTCATCAGCGCCGCGCAGTGCTGAAACGGCTGGAACAGCGACCCGGTTTTGTGCTGATAGAGTGTGCGACCGATGATGATCCGGCCGCGGTACTGGCGCGGCGTCTGGGCCGGGGACGTTGAGCATGGCAGCGGCGAATCCGGATGCACTGAGCCAGTTGCGGGATATTCATCTGCCACAGATGATCTCATGGTGGCCACCGGCACCGGGATGGTGGCTGCTACTTGTGACTGCCTGCCTGCTAGTGGCCGGGTGCTGGTACCTGTGGCGAAGACGCCGCTCCACGTATCGTAAGCCTGCATTAAAGACTATTTTAACTGAGGCGTTACGGGAGTTTGATCATGTTAATTCTGCACTGCAGTCGGGCGAGAGTTCAGCTATGGCAGAGCTGTCTGTACTGATGCGACGGGTCGCCGTGCAGCTCGATAGCGAGGCGGCCGGAGTGACGGGTGAGGCCTGGTTACAATGGCTGGATAGCCGCTGGCAGCAGCAGGATTTCACCGCTGGTGCCGGGCGCGCGCTTGTTGAGTCGCCCTATCGCGCGGTGAGTGCTGCCGATGCGCTGGCACTGAGCTGCGTATGTCGTGACTGGTTGGAGGCGCAGCGATGAGTCCGTGGACGATTGCCGGATTTGAGCTGGCATGGCCATGGCTGCTGATACTGCTGCCACTGCCATGGCTGGTGCGCAAATGGATGGCACCCGTAGCACAGAGCCGTGTGGTTGCCCGCATTCCCTTTGCCGCGGAGTTTTCCAACCCGTCCGAATCGTTGAGCCCGCGCAGTCAGGAGTTACCCCGCCTGCTGCTGGCAGCACTGATCTGGGCCCTGATGCTGTTTGCGGCAGCCAGACCTGCCTGGTACGGCGATGCTGTTGCGCTGCCGGTCAGCGGTCGTGATCTGTTGCTGGCTGTGGATATTTCCGGCTCCATGCAGATGCAGGACTTTACCCTCTCCGGCCAACAGGTGGACCGGCTGACGGCAACAAAAGCCGTGGCGGATGCATTTATCAACCGCCGCGAGGGGGACCGGGTCGGACTGATTCTGTTCGGCTCGAACGCCTATGTGCAGACGCCGCTGACCTTTGACCGGCAGACAGTCATCACGCTGCTGGACGAAGCGGTTGTAGGACTTGCCGGTAAAGCCACGGCTATTGGCGACGCCATTGGTCTGGCGGTCAAACGACTGGAGCAGAGCAACAGGGATAAACAGATCGCATCCAAACAGCAGGTACTGGTGCTGCTGACCGACGGGGTCAATACAGCCGGTGAGCTATCGGTCAAACAGGCAACAGAGCTTGCTGCGCAACATGGCCTGATTATCTATACGATTGGCATAGGTGCCGATGCGATGACGGTACGATCATTTTTCGGCTCGCAGCAGATCAATCCGTCGGCTGAGCTGGATGAGCAGATGCTGACGGATATTGCCGGGCAGACCGGCGGTCGTTATTTCCGTGCCCGCGACACGCAGCAGTTGCAGCAGATCTATGCCATGATTGACCAGCTGGAGCCGGTAGCAAGAGAGAGTGCCGTGTTCCGTCCGCGTCACAGCCTGTTTGTCTGGCCGCTGGCGCTGGGCGGCCTGTTGGCCTGTCTGCTGGCCCTGTCCATGACGCACTGGAGAGATGTATGGAGGCGCTGAATACACTGCACCTGTTGCGACCGTTGTGGCTGCTGGCGCTGCCGCTCTGGTTGCTGCTTGTTTACGGGCTGTGGCGCAGTGAGCGTCGCGCTAACGGCTGGCCGGCGCTGTGTGATCCGGCGCTGCTGAAATATCTGGTGGGTGAAACGCAGCGGCAGGTACGTAGCCGGCTGCTGCCGGCGACACTGCTCTTTGGCGGTATTCTGTTGATTGTGGCGATGGCAGGACCTGTCTGGCAGGCCTTGCCTCAGCCGGTCTATCGGGCGCAATCGGGGATGATTATTGTGCTTGATCTGTCGCGCTCCATGGATGCGGGTGATCTGAAACCGAGCCGTTTAAAACGGGCCAGGCAGAAGGTGCAGGATGTACTGCGGGCGAGAGTCGAGGGACAGACCGGCTTGATTGTGTTTGCCGGCTCGGCATTTGATGTGGTGCCGATGACCACCGATAACAAGGCGATTCTGACGTTGCTCTCCAGCCTCGATACATCGATGATGCCGGTGCAGGGCTCACGCGCATCAGCCGGTTTGAAACGGGCTGAGCTGATGCTTAAGCGCGGCGCGATCAGCCATGGCTCTGTGGTGATGCTCACCGATGGCGTGGATGGCGATGCCGAAGCTGCAGCACTGCAACTGGCAGCGGCCGGGCACCGCCTCAGTATTATCGGTGTGGGCACGGCAGAAGGCGCACCGATTGCGCTTGCCGCCGGCGGTTTTCTGAAGGATAAGCAAGGCAATATCGTCATGCCGCGGCTGCATGAGGATCGTCTGGCAGCGCTGGCATCAGCAGGCGGGGGGATCTATCAACGGCTGCGGGCGGATGATGTGGATGTAAAGCGGCTGCCCGGCCTGCATCCGGATCAAAGTCGCAGTGAAAGCAAATCGTCGATGCACACCGATCAGTGGCGCGAAGAGGGGCCGTGGCTGGTGCTGCTGGTACTGCCGCTACTGCTGCTGGTCTTCCGGCGTGGCGTACTGTTACTGCTGCTACTGGTGCCTCTGGCCATGCCGGATTCTGCCGAGGCCATGGCGTGGAACGATTTATGGCAAACACCGGATCAACAGGGGCAGGCGCTGCTGCAAGCGGGCAAGGCTGAAGAGGCTGCCACGCATTTTCAGGCTCCCGAGTGGAAAGGGGCGGCCCAGTACAGAGCCGGAGCATTCAAGCAGGCGGCGAAAACCATGGCCGCCACGGATACGGCAGATGGCTGGTATAATCGCGCCAATGCGCTGGCCAGAGCCGGTCAGTTGCAGCAGGCTATTGCCGCATTTGATCAGGCGCTGAAACGCCAGCCGTCGCATGCCGATGCGGCATTCAACCGGGATATCGTGCAGAAACTGCTCAAACAGAAACAGAAACAGGATAAACAGAAACAGAGCAAACAGGGCAAGAACGATAAGCAGCAGAATAAACCGGAGCAGTCCACGCAGGACAAGCAGGATCAGGATAGATCGGACCAGAAGCAGGGTAGCGACAGCAAACAGCAGGGAAAGCCGGGTGGTGATCAACAGCAGCAGGGTAGTGCGCAGCAATCCGCTGATCAGCAGCAGGGCGGCAATGCGCAGGCCGAAGAGCAGTCCGGCGGCCAGAAACCGGCAGGTAAATCGTCACAACAAAGCCCACAACAGCAACAATCCGATGATACGACGGCTCAACCCGGGCAACAGGCTGATAGCAAGCAGGCTGAGGCGAACAAGGCAGCACAGCCTGCGACTAACGGGCAGAAGCCCGCTGCTGAAAAGGGTGATCAGCAGCAATCGGCGGCGCCGGCAACGGATGCAAAAAGCATGGAGGACGATGCCGCCCGTCGTCAGTGGCTGCGCCGCATCCCGGATGATCCGGGTGGTTTGTTGCGGCGAAAATTCCACTATCAATATCAGCAACAGGGCAATCAGTCAGCGGAGGGGCAGGCATGGTAGCGGGATATGTCACTAAAAAAGCGGCGATGGCATGGTTATTCGTGGCGAGCCTGCTGCTGGCAGGACCTGCGATGGCAGCTGTCAGCGCGCATCTGGACAGGCAGGTGATCGGCGAAGGGGAGAGCGTGAACCTGACGATCGACATCAATGGTGATGATAGCGGTGAGCCGGATACAGCCGGGCTGGAAAAGGATTTTGAGATTCTGTCGCGCAACCAGAGCAGCTCCTACAGCCTGATTAACGGCTCGCTGCACAGTAACGTCAACTGGCAGCTGGTACTGCGTCCGCGTCATGCCGGATCGCTGCACATTCCGGCCCTTAAGGTAGGAGATGCGCAAACGCAGCCGTTGATGCTGGAAGTGAAGCAGCTTGCGGTCAGAAAGGGGGCCGGAGGTCAGCCCGAAGGCGATATCTGGCTGGATATGGCGTTGCAGCCGGAAGCTGTACTGGTACAGCAACAGACCATCATCACGATCAGGATCTATCAGTCTGCAGCTCTGGCTCAGGCGCAGTTAACGGAGCCCGCTGCCGAGCATGCGATCATCGAGCGGCTGGGTGAAGACAAGCAGTATCAGGTGACGAAAAACGGTCGCAACTGGCAGGTAACCGAACGAAACTACGCGCTGTTTCCGCAACAGAGCGGCCCGCTGGCGATCGCGCCTGTGCAACTGGATGGCGCCATCGTGGTCAATCAACAGGCTATGGGCTCACCCTTTTTTCAGACCTCCAGACCGATTCGGGTGCGCTCCAATAAACTGGCCCTGCAGGTCAACCCTATACCGGCCGCGTGGCACGGTGTGAACTGGTTGCCGTCAACGGGCGTAGGTTTGACCGAGCAGTGGCCATCTGATGCCAGCTTCAAGGTGGGGGAGCCGATCACACGCACCATCACATTGCAGGCACAGGGTTTGTCGATGAGCCAGCTGCCGGCACTGCCCGGCTTACTGCCTGAACGTCTGAAGGCGTATCCGGATCAACCGGCGCTCACCGATGACAAATCGGATCGTGGCATTACCGGCAAGCGGCGCGAAAAAACCGCCATCATCCCGACTGCCCCGGGTACCTATATCCTGCCGGCAATCGAGTTGCCATGGTGGAATGTAAACAGTGGCCGGATGGAAACAGCGGAACTGCCGGCCCGTACATTCAAGGTGACGGGGGCACTGACCGCTATTGCGCCTATTGCGGCTGCTCCGACTGCACTGCTGCAACCTGCACAGAGCAGTGCTGCTGCCCCTGTAGCGCAACCGGTAACAACAACGCCTGAGTCGTGGTGGAAGCCTGTTGCCATCGTTGCCTTGTGCGGCTGGCTACTGACACTGCTGTATCTGTTTGTGAAACGGCGTCCGCATGCAAAAGATGATGCACAAACTGCACCCGCAGATCAGAACCTGAAAGCGGCACGCAAGGCTGTCAGGGCCGCATGCAGCTCCGGTGATGCCAAAGGATGCGAGCAGGCGCTGTTAAGCTTCGTCACGATGCGCTGGCCGGATGCAGGCGGCAGCCTTACCCCGTTACGGCGATACGGCGGTGATGCACTGGCCCGGCAGATCACTGATCTGGAGCAGCATCTCTATGCCTCGTCCGCATCCGCCTGGCAGGGTACTGATCTGCTTGCGGCCTTTGAGCAGTCACAGATCCATACTGATGATAAACAGTCAGCCGCCGGTGCCAAGGCGCTGCCGGGCCTCTATCCGGACCAGTGAACAGCGTGATGTCACTGCATTAGCTTAATGTCTTAGCATGCTGATATATAAATATTATTTACTATTTAATCATAGCGTATTTCAACAACTGTTTGTCGTCACGATCATACACGCGCACTATTGAGCCTATGCGTATTCTACTGGTTGAAGATGATCCCCGACAGGCAACATTTATCATGCACGGTCTGCAGCAGGAGGGGATCTGCGTGGATCATGCGGTCGACGGTGAGGCAGGCCTGCAGCAGGCGCTTGCTGCCCCTTATGATCTGTTTGTGTTTGATTTGATGTTGCCTGTGCGCGACGGGCTGTCGTTGATCCATGCCATACGTGGACGCGGGATTACAGCGCCCATACTCGTACTCAGCGCGCGCAATTCGGTGGATGACCGGGTCAAGGGGTTGCAGGCAGGCGGTGATGATTATCTGGTCAAGCCCTTCGCCTTTTCCGAGTTACTGGCACGCGTGCAGGCACTCTATCGCCGCGCCACAGGCATGACCGAGCCGACCCAGTTGACGCATGGGTCACTGCGCCTTGATCTGCAACGACGCAAGTGCTGGCGGGATGATGACACACTGGATCTGCAGCCCAAGGAGTTCGCTCTGCTGGAGTATCTGATGCGCAATGCCGGCCGCGTGGTATCCAGAACGATGATTATGGAGCATGTCTGGGATTATAATTTTGATCCGCAGACCAATGTGGTGGAAGCGCGTATATCCAGATTGCGGGAGAAGGTGGATCGCCCCTTTGCACAGCCGCTGATTCATACCGTGCGCGGCATCGGTTATATGCTCGAAGCGCGCAACTGATGTTCAGGACACTGCGTTTTCGCTCCACCTTATGGCATACATTGATCTTTGCCATGATGGCACTGATTATTTTTGCCATTGCCTACCGGGCTGCCGCCAGCCAGCTGATGGCAGCACTCAGTGCCGATATTGAAGATACGGCGGTGGAGTTTTCGGACCTCTACCAGAGCGGTGGTATCAGCGGTCTGCGCGAAGAGGTTGCCAGTGAATCACTGTCGCATGACAGCGGCCATTTTTTTGCGCGCTATTTTAATGCGGCAGGAGAGGCCGTACTGGTCAACCGCCCGGCATCCTGGCTGGCCCCTTTACCGCTACCGGCACTACATGGTGCCGATAAGCAGTGGTTTGATATCGTCGTCAATGCAGAGAGCGATAGCGCGCGCATCCTGAGTGTACGCACTGGTGATGGCGGCTGGATTCAGGTCGGTGTGTCGCTACAGGGGTATTATACGCAGTTACAGCAGATCATCCGCCTGTTTGGCTGGTCGCTGATCTTTGTTGTTATTGCCGGCGTGCTGACAGGCTGGTGGCAGGTGCGCCATGTGCTGGCCGGAGTCGATCAGGTGCGCCGTACAGCCATGGAGATAGGTCAGGGTGATCTGGATCGCAGGCTGGTACTCGACGGGCACGGGCAGGAGCTGGTGGAGCTGGCCGATGTATTCAATACCATGCTTGGTCGCATTCAGCATCTGCTGGGTGAAATGCGCGATGTAAGTGATCATATTGCCCATGATCTGCGTACGCCTGTCGCCCGCATCCGCGGCATCGCAGAGAGCACGCTGATGCAACAAAACAGTGCAGCCGGTGGTAAGGAGGAAGCGCTGGCTGTGATTGTAGAAGAGAGCGATCGCCTCTCTGCCATGATCAACACCATGCTGGAGATTGCCCAGACAGACTCGGGCGTTGCCCTGCTGGAATCAGCACCGGTAGATATTGCAGCGCTGTTGCGTGAGGCTCATGACCTGTTTTTACCGGTTGCTGAAGACGCTGATATAGACATGATTGTCGAGTCGGGAGCTGCGCCGATACTGCTTACCGGTGATGCGGTGCGGCTGCAACGAATGATTGCCAATCTGCTCGATAACGCCATCAAATTCACCCCGCCCGGCGGCCGCATTACCTGCTCGGCGGGTATGACAAACGATGGCGTTGAACTGCTGATCTCCGATACGGGCATCGGTATATCGACTACAGCGCTGCCACATCTGTTCGAGCGCTTTTACCGCGGCGATAACAGCCGCAGCAAGCCAGGAAACGGGCTGGGACTCAGCTATGCCAGAAGTATTGCCCGGGCCCATGGCGGAGAGATTCGCATCGCCAGCAATCCGGGGCAGGGGAGTGTGGTTACAGTCACGCTGCCGGCATGATCAAACATGACCAAATGGTCATCTGCTGGGCATGTTCCGGCAAGGTTAAAATGGATAGTCTGGGCTCCTTCGATGACAGGAGGATAGCCATGCATAGCAGCAAAATGATCCGGCGGCTGGTGACAACAGTTGCGCTGGCGCTGATGATCCCCGTGCATACAGCTATTGCAGCGGAAGAGGGCGCCACCATCCCATCGGTTCTGGGCAGTATGCAGGAGCATGCCGAACAGATCGTGGGCCGGCTGCTGGCCACAGATGGCCCCGCCTCACGCGAGCAGTACCAACAGCTCAGGCTAGGGGTAAACCGCCTGCATCAACTGATTACAAGCGACCCGTCGAATGATCGTCATTCCCGCGAGTTGATAATGATCTATTCATGGATGCGCGTTATTGATATCGAGATTACCGACAAATCATGGGTTGAAGCAGCGATTGCCGCCAATCAGCTAAGCGGCATGATTATTCAGGCGCTGGACTTTCCAACCATGACGCAGCGTGATGTAGCGTGGATGGATTATCTGGCGCGTGAGATGGAGCTGCTGACGCTGGAAGACCCGGTGGCCAATGCAGACCTGCTCAGTGTGCGGCTGCTTACACTGGAGAATACATGGGGCCGTGTCAGGGAAGTACTGATACAGCATTTCAAAAACAAACCGCTGCTGCTGCAGGGCGATACGCTGGTAATAAAGCTGAAAGCATCCACGACGCCGGCTGAAACGGTCGCCCTGGCTAAACAACTGCTCGATTTTATCGATCTGGTTGAAAAAGCCGAATAAGCCGCCGTGCTGCCATACACGCTTTTCGTATAAAAACTATTACCGGAGCAGGCTGATGATAGCGCTAGTGAGAACAACCATATGTGTCGCTCTGTTGAGTGCCGGAGGAGCGATATCATCGGCCTCTGCCACGCCGCTACCCGATCCGGCCCGTCTGCCGCAACAATTCATGATGATGGAGTCTCCGGCAGAAGATATGCTTGAAGCTATTGATAGCAAACAGGTAGGAAAATTAAATAAACTGTATCATGAACTTGAATTTGACATGGTGGCAGTGAACCTGATCATCGAAACAGGCAGTGCAGACGATGCGCAGAGGTATGAAGTCGGGCTGCTCAATTCATGGTTTGATCAGATTGCGCTGGAGCTGGATGAGATGGATGATTTGCCGGCTCTGGCAAATGCGATCAATCAATTTTCCGCTCAGCTGGTAGTAGCCACCCATGTTGAACATGCTTACCGGAAGAACATCGCGTGGATGGATTATCTGGGGCGGGAATTTTTGTTATTAAACAAGCAGCCCTCTGATTCGCCGCACCATAAAGCACTGCTCAGTGCCAGAAAGGCCGATTTACAAGCCACATGGCTTTCCGTCAAAGCCGCAATGGGTACGGATGCGGACGCTGTTGCACTGATTGAAAGGGTTGATCCGCTGATCCATGGGCTGATCAGCGAAGCCCGGCCGGACCAGCTTGTTGTGCTGGCGAAAAAGGAGCTGGAGCTGATCGACGATATCGAAGCCTGTTTCCATATAAATTGATGCAGAGGTATTGCATGGATACGGCTGTGGGAGAGAGGAGAGAGAATAAGGTGTACATACGTCTGTGCTTCACATGCTTGTCTGCGATGACACTGGCATCTTGCGCCACCTATCATCCGGTGGCGCTGAGTAGCTCAGCCGGGCTTGCATCCTCGTTGCAGCAACTGCAGCTGGAGATGGATCCCGCCGCACATCCGGAGCTGCCTGAGCAGTGGCTGCTGAAGAGGGTCATGCCCGCAGACGGGCTGGATGAAACTGAAGCCATCGTTCTGGCTGTACTCAACAGTCCCCGGCTAACTGCTGCACGCACACAGATTGCAGAGTCCCGTGCCGCTCTCTACGCGGCAGGCCTGTTGCCCGACCCTCAGGCGGGGGTGGGGCTGGATTTTCCAAGAAGCAATGATCCGACGCTGAAAACAGGTGAGAGTTTCAGCCTCGGTATTGATTTGCAACAGATATTGACCCGTAATGCGCGCCGGGATGCAGCCGGCGAGCAGGCCAGGGCAACCTGGCTGAATGTGCTGTGGCAGGAGTGGCAGGTTATTCAGCAGGCGCGCATGCTGTGGCGTCGTGGCTTTATGCAACAGCAGCAAATCGCCATGCTGCAACAGCAAATGGTGCAGGCAAAAAACACATGGCAGGGGCAGCATGATGCACTGAACAAAGGCAATACCACGCTGGATCAGGCAGGGCTGGCGCTGACACCGCTGATGGATGCCGAGGCTGCACTCATTGAGTCAAAACGACAGCTCAATGCCACCCTGCACGATTTTAATCTGCTGCTCGGCGTTGATCCGTCCGTGCGCATCGCCTTGACTGAGCCGGCAGTGGCGCTCTTATCACTGATAACACTCCCGCCGAGCGGAGACGAGCTGCAGGCCCGGTTGGATGCAATCGGCAAGCGACGTCCGGATCTACTTGCCCTGCAGGCCGGTTTCATGAGCCAGGAGAGCAGGGTGCGCGAACAGATTCTGTTGCAATTTCCTTCGTTCTCTATTGGTGCAAACGCTCTGCGTGATACGGCGGGATTATGGACACTGGGCCCCTTTATCAATTTGAACCTGCCTTTGCTGGGCGGCAACAGAGGCAATGTCGCTGTTGCCCGGGCAACACGCGGGCGTCTGGCCGAGGAGTATCGCTTGCAGCTGGCAAATGCCCGTGTACAGGCCAGCAAAATGGCCCGGGATCAGCAGCTGGCATATGAAGAGTGGCAGGCCCTGACCATGCACTTGCCACAACTCTCCCTGACGGTGAAAAGGATGGCGCATGCACTCAGCATTGGTCAAATTGATATGCTGACTTTTACCACGCTGCGCACCGCCTGTTTTTCCCAGCAACTCAGGGTACTGATGCTGGAACAGGCTCTGCTGGAGCAGGGTGTGGCGCTTGATACGCTGACGGGTACGACACTGGCCGCAGCACCCGCGCAAACAAACAATCTACAGGGGGTGCATCCATGAAATGTTTACAAGGCCTGATATTGGCACTGCTCACCTGTATCACCACCACCCCGGCTCAGGCCGAAGATGAGGGCGGAGGGGAAGCACAGCTGCCAGTTGTGCATCAGGTGCAAACCGCACAGATCCAGCAACAGAGCGTCGATGAAATACTGCATGTCTATGGCAAGGTCAGCTTTGATGATGCCTGGCTGCAGAACATCAGTCTGGCCTATGCCGGACAAATTATGCGTTTGCCGGTCGTCGCCGGTGAGCCGGTTGCCAAAGGCCAGCTACTGGCGGAGGTGGCAACGGCCCCGGCTGCCGCAGCTGCCTGGCAGCAGGCGCTTTCGGCAGTCAGCTTCAGCGAGGCTGAAGCGGATCGCATGCGCAGCCTGCTGGCCGATCAGTTGGCGACCACATCACAGCTGGCAGCCGCAGAAAAAGCAGTGGCGGACTCTCATGCACAGTTGCAGCAACTCAGGCAGCAGGGGGCGAGCAAAGGCATCCACCAGATTCTGTCGCCTTTCGCCGCCGTGGTTGCTGCGATTCCCGTACAGGCCGGACAGCGCATAGCGCCCGGCGTCACACTGCTGCAACTGGGTAAACCCGACCGGCTGAAGGTGCTGCTGGGCGTGGAGGCCGAGGATGTCGGGCGCATTGCTGTCGGCAACCGCGTTGATATCCACCCGTCGATGAATCCGGATGTCATGGTCACGGCTGCTGTTGATCAGGTGCTGCAGGCAGTCAATCCGCAAACACGTCTGGTCGATCTGCTGGTCCGCTTGTCCGGCGACCAGACCAGACCCTTTCTCTCCGGTATGGCTGTATCCGCCGATATCGTCGGACGCACGTTCCACGAGGCCCTCACCATTCCTCGTCAGTCTGTTATATATGACGATGCCGGAGCCGCCAGTGTCATGCGCATTGAACATGGTATGGCCCGACGCGCAACGGTGCAGGTGCTGCTGGAAAAGGATAAGTCGATCGTGGTGCAGGGTGAATTGGCAGCTGGAGAGGCAGTTGCAACAATTGGTGTGGCAGAGCTGGCCGATGGCGACAGCGTGAGTGTGCAGGCAGCCTCGCAAGAAGCCGCACAGTGAACGTATCGGCATGGATTCAGGGGCATCGGCGCTCGCTGTTAACGCTGCTGCTGCTGTTTGCCGCAATCGGTGCAGTTCGCGCCTTTCAGATGCCGGTTGGCCTGTTTCCGAATGTCACCTTCCCCCGTATTGTCGTGACACTGAATGGTGGCGATCAACCGGCCGAGCAGATGGAGATTCAGGTCACCCGTCAGGCTGAAATGGCGATTCGTTCGGTTCCCGGCGTGGTCAATCTGCGCTCGACAACCAGCCGCGGCAGTGCCGAAATTTCGGTGAATTTTGACTGGGGCACCGACATGATCTCCACAGCACTACAGGTGAGTGCGGCGATCGCTCAGATCCAGGCACAGCTCCCCGTTGGCACCAGTTTCACCGTCCGCCGTATGGATCCGACCGTATTCCCCGTGCTTGCCTACAGCCTGACATCGCAACAGGCATCCCAGACAGCACTGCGTGATCTGACGATGTTTCAGATTGTGCCGCTACTCTCCAGCGGCGACGGCGTGGCCCGGGTGGCTGTGCTGGGCGGCAATCAGGAGGAGTACCGGGTCACCCTGCATGCGGGCAGTCTGCAGGCCTTCGGCATCAGTCTGCAGCAGGTGGCAAGTGCACTGGCGGCCGGCAATGTATTAACGGCAGTAGGACGCATCGAGGATCGCTATAAGCTGTTTCTGACCGTTTCAGATACCCGTTTTGATTCACTCGATGCTATCCGCCATACCGTGCTGGCCAGTGGCGATAACGGCAATGTGGAGCTCGAGGATATAGCCAGTGTTACCCGCAGCGTCCAGCCGCAGTGGTTGCGTGTAACGGCCGATAACAGGGATGCCGTACTGTTCATGGTCTATCAGCAACCGGGCGGCAACACGGTAAAGATCGCGGCTGATGTGCGCGCACGCATGGAGCAGTTTAAAAGCAAACTGCCGGCCGGTGTCACGGTCAAGAACTGGTATGATCAGAGCCGGTTGGTCGTGGCCTCGGCCAGGAGCGTACTCGATGCCATTCTGATCGGTATTGCACTGGCAGCCCTCGTGCTGTTTGTCTTTCTGCGCAATCTGCGCGTTACGCTGATCACGCTGATTGCGGTACCGGCGGTATTTGCCACCACGGTACTGCTGCTGGATCTGTTCCATTTCAGTTTCAATATCATGACACTGGGCGGCATGGCCGCGGCTGTCGGATTGGTGATTGATGACGCTATTGTCATGATCGAGCAGATTATCCGCCGCTTGCGCGGAAGCGTTAGCGCCTGCCATGAACGGACCATCATGCAGGCAGCCACCGCATTTTTTCAACCTCTACTTGGCTCTTCTCTTGCCACCACCATCATTTTCCTGCCGCTGGCCTTCCTCGACGGCGTAACGGGCGCGTTTTTCAAGGCGCTTTCATTGACCATGGCCAGCGCCCTGATTGTCTCATTCCTGATTGCCTGGCTGGCCGTGCCCTTGCTGGCGACGCATCTGCTGCGAGAGAAGGATGCAGCAGATGACGATGAGGGGCCAATCCAGACCCGTATTCTGGCCGTCTACACCGGCTTGCTGGGCCGCATGCTGCAGCGGCCGGCGATGCTGCTGGTTATTGCCGTAGCACTGCTGGTAACCGGTTACGGTGGTTACCGGGCGGTGGGCAGCGGCTTTATGCCGCATATGGATGAGGGCGGCTTTATTTTCGATTACATAGCACCCCCGGGTATGTCCCTGACGGAAACAGACCGGCTGCTGCAACAGGTTGAAACGATTCTGCATGCAACACCCGAAGTGGATACCTATGCGCGCAGAACCGGCGCACAGCTGGGCGGCGGCCTGACCGAAGCCAATCAGGGCGATATTTTTGTGCGCCTGAAGCCTCTGCCGCGGCGCAGCATTGATGACATTATGGATGAGATCCGCGACAAGGTGCATGCGGCCGTGCCGGCACTGGATATCGATATGGCCCTGTTGATGGAGGATGTCATTGGTGATCTGACCTCCAACCCGCAACCGATTGAAATCAAGCTGTTCGGCGATGATCCGCAACAGCTGGATGAACTGGCTCCGAAGGTGGCAGAAGCCATCGGCCATATTGACGGTGTCGTGGATGTGCGCGACGGCATCATGATTGCCGGTGATGCCATCGCCATCAAGGTGGATCGGGCCCGCGCGGCACTTGAGGGGCTGGATCCCGATCAGGTCACGCGTCAGGTCAATACGCTGCTGGCGGGGCTGGTCACCACCACGGTACAGCAGGGGCAGAAGATGATCGATGTGCGGCTCTGGTCGGGTACCGGAGAGCGTGATGCCATTTACAAGCTGGGCCGGATGCAGCTACAGGCGCCGGACGGACACTGGTTACCGTTAAAACGTATTGCTGCGATAAACACCATTACCGGTCAGGCGCAGATTACGCGCGAGAATCTCAAACGCATGGTGGCCGTGACCGGTCGCATCAGCGGGCGCGATATGGGATCGGTGATGCATGAGGTTAAGGCACTGATTGCGACAAAGCTGATCCCGAACGATGTCCGGGTTGAGCTGGGCGGGCTCTACCTGCAACAGCAGAAGGCCTTTCAGGGGCTGACGCAGGTATTTGCCGCCGCCGTGGCACTGGTGTTTGTACTGCTGCTGTTTCTCTATGAGCGCTTTCGTGCGGCTCTGGCCATCCTGGCTATGCCGCTGCTGGCCATGGGCATGGTATTTCTCGGATTGGCCGTGACCGATACGGAGCTCAATATCACCTCGATGATGGGGCTGACGATGATTATCGGCATCGTCACGGAGACAGCCATCTTCTATTACTCGGAGTTCAGGCGCATCAGCCCGCCCGAAGCGCTGCACAGGCTGGAGGATTATATCCAGGCCGGTCGCAACCGGCTGCGTCCGATTGCCATGACCACGCTGGCGGCGATTCTGGCTCTGATGCCGCTGGCACTGGCCTTCGGTGAGGGCTCAACCATGCTGCAACCGATGGCCATTGCCATTATTTTCGGCCTTGCCGCGCAGTTGCCGCTGGTGCTGCTGGTGTTGCCGGCGCTGCTCTTCTGGCTGGATCGAAAAGCGGGTCTGGTTCAACAACCCTGACGCAGAGGGCCAACTGCGAAAATCATTACTTGCCCGGCGTGGGCCGCGTGGGTGGAATGGCCCGATGCAAGTTGATCTGAACAATGAATTTCCCCACCGGCATGGCTTGATCTATCTCAATCATGCAGCGGTCGGCGTCTGGCCGAAGCGCACGGCTGATACCATCAAGGCCTTTGCCGAAGAGAACATGCGGCAGGGGGCTGCCGACTACCCGCACTGGATGGGCGTCGAGCGCCGGCTGCGCAAGCGACTGGCATGGTTAGTCAATGCGCCCTCATCCGATGATATTGCCCTGCTGAAGAACACATCCGAAGGACTCTCTCTGATTGCGGCGGGGATCAGCTGGCAGGCGGGCGATCGCATTGTGATCAGTAATCAGGAGTTCCCATCCAATCGCATCGTCTGGCAATCACTTGCCGGGCAGGGGGGTGAGCTGGTGCAGGCCGATCTCTCCGGCCCTGATCCGGAAGCGGCACTGCTGGCCGCATGCAACGCGCGCACCCGCCTGCTCAGTATCAGCTCGGTGCAGTATGCCACCGGCCTGCGTATGGATCTTGAACGGCTGGGTCGGCACTGTGCAGCACATGGTATTCTGTTCTGTGTCGATGCCATCCAGAGTCTGGGGGCGGTGGCCTTTGACGCGCAGGCGTGCCGGGCGGATTTTGTTGTGGCCGATGCGCATAAATGGATGCTCGGGCCGGAAGGAATCGCTGTGTTTTACGCGACTCCGCAGGCAAGGGATCGTTTGAGCCTGCAGCAGTTCGGCTGGCATATGGTCGAGCAGGCTGGTGATTTTGATCAACTGGAGTGGCAGCCGGCCAGCTCGGCGCGCCGGTTTGAACCGGGCAGTCCCAATACGCTGGGTATTCATGCCCTTGATGCCAGCCTGTCGCTGTTTGAGCAGATGGGCATGGCAGCCGTTGAGCAGCTGGTGATGCAGAAGGCTGCATGGTTGATAACATGGATTCAGAGCCAGCCGGATCTCGAGCTGGTGACTGCGGCAGAGCCGGCGAGACATGCCGGCATTATCAGCTTTCGCTGTCGTGATCTGGACAGAGCCGCGCATGAGCGCCTCTATCGCGCCCTGATGGCTGCAGGCGTGATCTGCGCCTGCCGCGGTGGTGCCATACGCTTCTCACCACACTGCTATGCCAATCTCGAGCCACTGCCTGCGGCGTGGCAGCGAGTGCGTGAATCGGGTGGTTTCTAGAAGGCGAGCAGAGAACTTATTAAATACAATGCACAAACCTTTCACCGCAGAGGACGCAAAGGTACGCAAAGGAAAGACGAAGATGAATATGGGCTCTGGCACTGCACGATTCAGGTGAGCCCTGATATTCATTCGCCAGCGCATCACAGCATTATAAACATTCTCTTTGCCTTGCTTTTCCTCTGCGTTCCTTTGCGTCCTTTGCGGTGAGTCGCTTTTGACCCTCTGATATAACGATCACTACTGAATCGTTGTGAACCGCCGGACGCTTATTCGACCGTTGCGGCTGGGGGCTTGCCGATCCAGGTATCTTTAAACCCGTATTTGTCGCTTAACAGCAGCATCTGCACCCGGGCCACTTTTACCCGCGCAAAGCCGGGCAGATAGACGCGATACCACGGCTGGCCGGCAACGCTTACCTCTATGCTGCGGCACGCTACCCCCTCTTTTTGCAGTTTCGCCAGCAACTTGCCGGCATTCTCGGGATCGGCAAATGAAGCGAGGTTAATCACCCAGCGGTTTGGCGCTGTTGCAACTGCCTTGCCCGAATCCAGAGCCGAGTTAATGATAACTCCCGAGGCGGGTCGCATGCTTGTATCTGCTGCATCGGGAACGGGGCTGGCTACTCTGCTCTCTTCAGTTTCAGCCGATGCTATGATTATGCCTGCATCATCGGCCGTTGTATCCTGTAACGACATGTTCTGCTGCGGAGCGGAGGCTTCCGGCTCATGGATAGCCTCTGTTGCCGGTACGGCAATGGCATGATCACTATTGGCAACAAGTGCAGGGGTTTGCGGCGCTGCCGCAGGCATAGACTGCTCAGTTTCTATAACCGGGGCTTCCGCCTTTGATCCGCCCATGTCCTGAGTCTCAGGTGCGATAGTGGCACGATCAACAGAGAGATCATTTGAGAGGTCGGTAGCGGGATCTGCAGGAGGCGTGTCGGTTTGCGCACCAGCGGGAGAATCTGATGGCACTGCTTGCCCGGACGGGCTCACAGGCGCGTTCGCCATTTCGCTCTGCGGCGATGCAGGCTCTGCGCTCACTTCGCTGCTGCTCACCTCTGCCTGAGTCAGCGTCTGATCGGGTTCGCTGTTGTCTGAGCCCAGCAGGAAAAACATATAGAGCAGGGCAGCCACAACAAGTGTGCCGCTTACCGCCATCAGTGCGATGAGCAGTGTGCCGGTATAGCTCTTCTCCGGTGCGGTGTCGGTAAAAGTCTGCGGTGGCGTGACAAGCTGCGCGTTGCCATCGGCAAAAAAATCGTTGGTTGCAGCAGAGGATGGACTCTCCTCCTGACTCAACGATTGAAAGGCATCCTGCATCTGGCTGAACAGATCCTCGGCACTGGCGTTATCAGCGCTGTTTTTACCGGTATCGGGCTCCTGCCGGCGGGGCAGCTCTCTCTCTTCGGACATAGTGTGCGCTCCTTTACTGTTTGCAATCATGCCGTCAGCGCCATAATGAGTCCAGACAGGTCGATGACAGCATTCACTTTGCCAAAACTACGGCGTGCGCTAGGGTTGGCGGCAATGACGGGTGAGTCTCGGGCTTGCCCGTTTTTCCGTGTCCGCAACCGTTTTTTTTCCAAGGAGTCGCAGAGAACATGCCACGTCGAACAGATCTTCAATCAATCATGATTTTAGGGGCAGGACCGATTGTCATCGGTCAGGCCTGCGAGTTTGATTATTCCGGTGTTCAGGCCTGCAAGGCTCTGAAAGAAGAGGGATACCGGGTTATCCTGGTGAATTCCAATCCGGCCACGATCATGACCGACCCGGAATTTGCTGATGCCACCTATATCGAGCCGGTCACATGGGAAGTGGTGGCCAGAATCATCGAGAAGGAGAGGCCGGATGCCATTCTGCCGACGATGGGGGGGCAGACGGCGCTGAACTGCGCGTTAAGCCTGAACAAGCACGGTATTCTGGATAAATTCGGTGTCAAGCTGATCGGCGCACAGCCGGATGCCATTGATATGGCGGAAGATCGTGAGCGCTTTAAACAGGCCATGGACCGGCTGGGGCTGGAGATGGCCCGCGGCGGTTTTGCCCACTCGATGGATGAGGCGCGCGCGTTGGCTGCTGATATCGGCTATCCGATCATTATCCGGCCATCATTTACGCTTGGCGGCTCCGGTGGCGGTATTGCCTATAATCCGGACGAGTTCGATCAGATTGCCAATTCCGGTATTGATGCCAGTCCGACCGATGAGATTCTTGTCGAAGAGTCGATCATCGGCTGGAAAGAGTTCGAGATGGAGGTGATGCGCGATCATGCGGATAACTGCGTCATCATCTGCTCGATTGAAAATCTGGATCCTATGGGTGTGCATACCGGTGACTCGATTACCGTTGCACCTGCCCAGACGCTGACCGATAAGGAATACCAGCGCATGCGTAATGCCTCGATCGCCATTCTGCGTGAGATCGGCGTCGAAACAGGCGGCTCGAATGTGCAGTTTGCCGTGAATCCGGTGGATGGCCGCCTGATTGTCATTGAGATGAATCCGCGCGTATCCCGCTCTTCTGCACTGGCTTCCAAGGCTACCGGTTTCCCGATTGCCAAGATTGCCGCGAAACTGGCTGTCGGGTTTACGCTCGATGAGATCCGCAATGATATTACCGGCGAAACATGGGCGGCATTCGAGCCGACCATTGATTATGTGGTCACCAAACTGCCCCGTTTTGCCTTCGAGAAATTTCCCGGTGCTGATGTCAGGCTGACCACACAGATGAAGTCGGTCGGCGAAGTGATGGCTATTGGCCGCAGCTTTACCGAGTCCATGGGTAAAGCCATGCGCGGGCTGGAGATCGGCAGTAGCGGCTTTGATTACTGCGTGCCGGAAGATGTTGATGTGGATCGATTCCTGCAGGAGAAGCTGGCCGTTCCCGGTGAGCAGCGCCTGTGGTGGGTGGGTGAAGCCCTGCGCGCCGGCTGGAGTGAGGAGCGTGTATTTGATGTTACGCGCATCGATCCGTGGTTTGTCTGCGAGATCAATACGGTGATCAAGCTGGAGCAGTCTCTGGTCGGCCGCAATGCCGCACTGCTTACGGCTGATGAGTGGCGAACGGCCAAGCGTGAAGGGCTGTCGGATATCCGTCTGGCCAGCCTGCTTGGCGAGACTCAGGCATCTGTGCGCGAATTCAGACAGGCGGCCGGTGTGCGCCCTGTATTTAAACGTGTGGATACCTGTGCGGCCGAGTTCGAGGCCAATACGCCCTATCTCTACTCCAGCTACGAGGAGGAGTGCGAGGCGCGTCCAACCGGTAAACAGAAAATTATGGTACTCGGCGGTGGTCCCAATCGCATCGGGCAGGGCATCGAATTCGATTACTGCTGTGTGCATGCCGCATTTGCACTCTCTGAAGACGGTTATGAGACCATCATGGTCAACTGTAACCCGGAAACGGTATCCACCGATTATGATACCTCTGATCGCCTCTATTTCGAGCCGCTGACATTTGAAGATGTGATGGCGATTGTCGATGTCGAGCAGCCGGCAGGGGTCATCGTGCAGTTCGGCGGTCAGACACCGCTGAAACTGGCCGAATCGCTGGAAGCCGCCGGCGTACCGATTATCGGTACCAATCCTGACATGATCGATCTGGCAGAAGATCGCGAGCGCTTTCAACAGCTGTTGCATGATCTCAAATTGCTGCAGCCGGAGAATGGTACGGCGCGCTCGACCGATGAAGCACTGGCGGTTGCGGCACGTATCGGCTATCCGGTGGTGGTGCGCCCATCCTATGTGCTTGGCGGTCGTGCCATGCAGATCGTACACGATGAGAAAGGGCTGCTGCGCTATATGCGTGAGGCGGTACAGGCTTCACCTGATCACCCGGTACTGCTCGATCGTTTCCTCAACAGCGCTATTGAGCTGGATGTGGATGCGCTGGCCGATGGCAAGCGTGTGGTGATCGGCGGCATTATGGAGCATATCGAGGAGGCGGGTGTACATTCCGGTGACTCGGCCTGCTGCCTGCCGCCACACTCGATCTCCGAGGCCATTATCGTTGAAGTGCGCCGTCAGACCGAAGCATTGGGGCTGGCACTGAATGTGAAAGGGCTGCTCAACATCCAGTTTGCCGTACAGGGCGACACCATCTATGTGCTGGAAGTGAATCCGCGTGCATCACGCACGGTACCGTTTGTCTCCAAGGCAACCGGCAGGCCGCTGGCCAAGATTGCCGCACGTATTATGGCCGGTCAGTCGCTGGATGATCAGGGTATCGATGAGATCGTGCAGCCGAGTACATTCCGCTCCGTCAAGGAGGCGGTCTTCCCGTTTGTGAAATTCCGCGGTGTAGATCCGCTGCTCAGCCCCGAGATGAAATCAACGGGTGAGGTGATGGGCATTGCCGAGGTGTTCCCGGCGGCCTTCTCCAAGGCTCAGCTCGGTGCAGGCTTGCGTCTGCCGGAGAGCGGTACGGCATTTATCTCGGTCAAGGACAGCGACAAGATTGCAGTTGTGCAGCTCGGTCGCATACTCGATGATGCAGGCTTTACGATTCTTGCCACCGGCGGCACGCATGCGGCTCTTGTTGCTGCAGGCATCAACGCACAGGCGGTGCTCAAGGTGACCGATGGCGTACGTCCGCATATTGTCGATCGCCTGATCAATGATGAAGTCGATTTTATCGTTAACACCACCGAAGGCGCTCAGGCTATTGAAGATTCTAAATCGATCCGTCAGGCGGCACTGGTGCGCGGCATTGTCTATTTTACCACGATGGCCGGGGGACTGGCTGCAGCATCCGCGATGGCCGGGCATTTTGATGTCACGGCTGTCAAAAGTATCCAGGAATATCACAGTAATATGTAAGGTCCGGGAGTAACGGGGGGAGGGTAATCTCTACCCTCTGCACCCTTTACCCTGGCGCCATGATAAAGGAGAAGAAATTGGAACGTGTTCCCATGACCATCAAAGGTGCGAAAGCATTGAAAAAGACCCTGGCTTTCCTCAAGGGTGAAAAGCGCCACAAGATTGTATCTACCATCGAATCGGCCAGAGCCCATGGCGATTTGTCGGAAAATGCAGAATACCATGCAGCCAAGGAAGAGCAGGGTATGAATGAGGCCAAGATCAAGGATATCGAAGACAGTCTGGCGCGTGCCAATATCATTGACCCGGCAACGATCAAGTCCGAGCGCATTGTATTCGGCGCAACGGTTGAGATGATCGATGTCAATGCAGGTACGGAAGTGACCTATCAGATTGTTGGCGTTGATGAGGCCGATATCGAGTTGGGTATGGTCTCCATCACTTCACCGATTGCGCGTGCGATGATCGGCAAGGAAGCAGGCGATGTCGCTGTGGTGCAGGCACCCGGCGGTGAACGTGAATTTGAAATTCAGAGTATCGAGTACGTCTGATGTGGCATGCTGTGCCAGGACTTACACGATGAGTGTGGCTTGCATCCGCATCGGGGCCGTGCGCCTCTGTCTGGCCATGATGCTGGCGCTGCTTATTGTGCCCGGTTATATCGTTGCTCCGGTACTGTTCAGTGCGGCATCAAGCCAGGCAGTAGCCGGAGAACTTGCTGGAAAAGTATTCCATATCAGCATGATATCATTGCTGTTTATGGCTGCCGCCGTAGCAGCATTCTGGATGCGCATGCAGGCGGAACAGATCGGGCTACGGCGCTGGCTGTTGTTGCTGGTTGTCGTGCTGCTGGTGGCCGTCAATGCCTTTGCACTGGCGCCGATCATGGCTGATATCAAGGCTCAGATGGGGCCGATTGATCTGGTGGCCAAAGATGATCCGCAGCGGCAGTTGTTCGGCATGTGGCACGGCATCAGCGCCGTGTTGCATCTGCTGGCAAGTCTTGTCACTGCCCTTTTGGTCGCACTCGGCCCTGTCGGGCGCGCTCAGGTTCATAAGCCATCATGACCCTGTTCAACGACTGGATCAGGCAGCGCCTGGCCGACAGGGAGCTGGTGATGCTGATGGCATCACTGCTGGGTATCTTCCTGCTACTGGTCCTGCTCGTGCCGGTGCTGACACCGCTACTGCTGGCTATTGCGCTGGCTTATGTGTTTGACGGCGTCATCGGGTTGCTGACCCGCTGCAAGCTGCCGCGCATGCTGGCGATCGGTCTTACCGGTGGCGGGGCACTGCTGCTGCTGCTGTTTGCGCTGCTGGCCGTACTGCCGCTGCTGACCGAACAGATCGGTAGACTGGTCACCCATGCACCGCAAAATGTGCAGTCGCTCAGAGAGATGCTGCATCAGGTACAGGCCAACCATGCGGAGTGGATTAATCCCGATTATCTGCAGCAGATTATCGCCACACTGGCGACCAAGATGCAGGAGTGGGGCGGGGCACTGCTGAAATTCTCCATCGCATCGATTCCCGGCATGATCACGCTCTTGGTCTATGCCGTACTGGTACCTGTGCTGGTCTTCTTTCTGCTCAAGGACAAGCAGTTGATTATGAGCTGGTCGCAGCAGTTTTTGCCTGCCGAGCGTGCACTGTTGCAGCGGGTATGGGCGGAGCTCGATACACAGATCGGCAACTATATTCGCGGTAAATTCTGGGAAGCGTTTGTCATCGGCTTCGGTATGTGGCTGGTCTACTGGTGGATGGGGCATGATTACGCGCTGTTGCTGGGTGTATTGACCGGCCTGTCGGTATGGATTCCGTTTGTCGGTATGGCTGTGGTAACGGTGCCGGTGGTGTTGTTATCTTTTTTCCAGTGGGGCTGGTCGGATACGATGGCCTACAGTGTGCTGGCCTATATCATTGTGCAGGCGATTGATGCCAATGTGATCGTGCCATGGCTATTCTCGGAGATTGTGAACCTGCATCCGATTGCCATTATTGTTGCTATCCTCGTATTCGGCAGTCTCTGGGGTATTATCGGCGTGATTGTTGCCATACCGATGGCTGCCCTGGTCAAGAGTGTGGTATCCATTGTGCTCGAGCGCCGGGCTGGTGGCACAGAGCCGGAAAAAGGCTGACATTGACAGCAGGGGTCGGCCTTTTAGGTTGCACCTCTTAATTAATTATGAAGCAATCCCATCTTCGGCGCTATGAAGATGGCGGGTGAAGCTTCAGGAAGGAAATCATGACTCAGAAAAGATCAGACAGCGATCCGATTGACGTGCCTGCGGCCACCCAGCAGGAGATGACCGAGCTCAAGCGCGAGATGCGCTCGGCAGAGTGGAATGACTGGTTCATCAAGAATCAGCAGTCCATGCTGGTGGCAGTCGGACTGGTACTGGCGGGGCTCGTGGCCGGTGGTATGTGGCTTGAGCATAGTCGCAGCCAGCATGATGCGGCAGCTACGCTCTATCAGCAGGCGGTCAACGAGACCGATGCAGCCAGGAAAAAAGCCATGCTGGAAGGTTTGATCCGCGAATTTTCTTCCAGCTCCTACGCGGCTATGGCCGAGATGCAGCTGCCTCTGGTGGATACTGCAAATGCAGAAGCACATCTGCAGGCACTGATGGATAATTCGGCGGCGATGGATGAGTGGCGCTGGCAGGCAAGGCTTGATCTGGCTCAGCTGAAAATCGAGCAGGGTGATGCGGCCGCCGCCCATACACTGCTTGAGCAGCCGGTAGGTAAACAGTACCAGCAGTTGCGCTTTTTCCTGCTCGCCATGATTGCAACCGATACAGCGGACAAGAAACAGCAGCTGCAGAAAGCGCTGGATGCAGCGGCACCGGATCCGGCATTGAAACAGAGGATTGAAACACAACTCTCCCTGCTTGCATCCTGATGGGGAACCCGATGCGTCATGCGTTTATCCCCCTGTTGATGAGTGTAGCCCTGGGCGGCTGCGCCACTGTCGGCAATCTGTGGCAGGATGCACCTGCATCCGCCGATAAGGCCGTGACCCCGGCTGCCACAGCTTCCGGGCCTGCGATAACGATGCTCTGGCGCAACAATCTCGATCAGCGTAAGCCTGCATCACCGCCGGGCTTCAGCCTGCCGGCAGTAGTGACCACCACAACAGGTGATCTGATTGTGGCCGGCTCCCAGGATCGTCGTCTGCGCGCCTATGATATGAGCGGCAGTGAAGTCACCCGTGTTGCGCTGGATGCGCCGGTTGAGTCGGGTGCGCTGAAGCTGACCAATGGTCTGGTCGTTGTTGGCGATGTCGGTGGCAATCTCTACGGTGTGGATCTGCAGCAGGGTGTGAAGAAGTGGCGTTATACGCTCAGCTCGGCGCTGATCGGCCGGCCGGTCGCCGTGGACAGTGGTTTTATTATCCAGACATCGAATAACCAGATTTACCGTTTTACCGCCGATGGCAAAAAGGTATGGAGCTTTTCCGGGCTGCTCGGCGGCCTTGCCATGCATCTGTCGCCGTCGCCTGTGGTATACAACGGCCGTATCTATGCTTCCCTGAGTAACGGTGATGTGGTGGCGCTCAATGCTGATAATGGTGGTTTCCTGTGGAAGAGACAGACCATCCTGAACAATGAAGCGGCGGTACTGAGCGAGTTGAAGGTGCCTGTTGCGTCACCTACCGTTATTCCGGCCGCCGAATCGGGGCTGAATGAAGATCTGCTGGCTGTGCCGATCTTTCAGGGGCAGTTGATGTTTTTGTCACTGCAGGATGGCAGCACACTCAGATCGCGCGATCTGTCGCTGAAATCCTCACCGCTGCTGATCGGCAGTAAACTGTATGTTGCTGATGCGCAGGGCGCAGTCAGCGCGCTGGACGCAGCCAGTGGAGAGACACTGTGGAAGAAACAGTTGAGCGATGGTGAGCTGACCGGTCCGATTATGGCCGCAGGTTTGTTGTGGCTGGCTGATGATCATGGCCGGGTCTACCGGATGGAACAGGATGGCCGTGTAGCGGGCCGGATTGAGCTGGAAGGGCGCATTGATCGTACACCGGTTGCCACTGGCAACGGTGTGCTGGTGCGTAATAACCTCGGCATCCTTTATATGCTGCGATAGGTTGATATTTTGAGTGAAGAAGAAGTAATAGTGCAACAATATAAGGGCAGGGTGCCTGTTGTCGCCATTGTCGGACGTCCGAATGTCGGCAAGTCCACGCTGTTCAACCGCTTGATCGGCATACGCAAGGCGATTGTCGGTGACCGGCCGGGCGTGACGGTAGACCGGCTGGAAACCCAGTTTATGCTCGACTCGCGTCCCGTGATCCTGGTCGATACCGGCGGTATCGGTGAGGGCACGCATGACATCATGCAGCCGGCGATTGATGTGCAGGTTGATGCGGCTCTTGAGATTGCCGATATCGTCATTTTTGCCGTTGATGCCCAGTCGGGCTCCACCAGTGTGGATGCTGTGATTGCCGATAAGCTGCGCCGGCAGGGCATGCCGCTGCTGCTGGTGGTCAACAAGGCAGAGCGCATCGGTAGTGCCACAGATTTTTATGCACTCGGTCTCGGTGAGCCACTGCCTGTTTCGGCGATTCACGGTCAGGGTATGCCGGAGCTCCTGGCTGAGCTCTCAACCATGCTGCCCGATACTGCAGATGAGCAGGATCAGGAAGAGGCGGAAAAACCGCTGGCCAGTATCGCCGTCATCGGACGCCCCAATGTCGGTAAATCGACACTGATCAATGCCTGGCTCGGTCGCGATCGTATGGTGGTCAGCGAGGTCGCCGGCACCACCCGTGATGCCATCGATTCCATGCTGCCCTACAAACAGGGTTTTGTGCGTCTGGTGGATACGGCCGGTCAGCGTAAACATGGTCGCATCTCCGATGTCATTGAGTTTGTTGCCCGCGTCAAGGCTGTGCAGGCATTCCGTATGGCCGATGCAGCGGTGATGCTGCTCGATGGTGCCGAAGGCATTGTTGAGCAGGATATGCGGCTGATGCAGCTGGCGCAGGATGAGGGTTGTGCGCTGATTGTGGCGGTCAACAAGCTGGATCTGCTGAGCGAGCAGGAGTGGAAATATTTTGCCGAGCGGTTGAATTTCCGTATGCGCGCGATGACCGATATCCCGGTATTCCGTGTCACGGCAATCAACGGCAAGGGTGTGAAGCAGCTACTCAATGAAGCGGTCAATGCCTCGCGTCGTAATCAGTTTACCATCGGTACGGGTGAGCTGAATCGCTGGCTGGCTGCGGCTCAGGAAGCGCATCATGTACCCAGTGATGACGGCTCGATGGTGCGTATGAAATATGCATCCCAGACCGGCACCAATCCGCCATCGTTCAAGATATTCTGTAACCGGCCGGGTAAACTGAAGCCGACCTACAAGCGTTATCTGGAGCAATCCTTCCGCAAATCGTTCGATCTGACCGGTGTACCGATCCGCTTCTCCTTCCTCGGCGGTAACAACCCGTATGCGGACAAGGGCAAATAGTGATCTGTAGCGGCAAACAGCTGCGGCTGATTGAGGCGGGGCACTGAGCGTGCGCAGCTTTGAAGAGTCGCGTGTGATCCAGTGTCCGCTGGAGAACATGTTTGCCGTGGTCATGGATATCGAGGCCTACCCCGATTTTCTGCCCTGGGTTGCCGGTGCTACCGTTCTGACCCACGAAGAGGGTGAGCTGACAGCGGAGCTGGTTGCAGATCTGGCCGGTACCCATCACAAGTTCCGCACTATCGATCGTTATGTCACCAACAAGCTGGTGGAGATCCGCCTGCTGGACGGGCCATTCCGTTTTCTCGAAAGTGTATGGACCTTTGAGCAGACCGAGACGCAGGGGTGCAAGGTGCACTTCTCCATCGAATTTGAATTCCGCAGCATGATGATGGATATCGTTGCCAGCCCGATCTTTACCACGGCCTGCAAATCGATGGTGCAGGCCTTTGAAAAACGCGCCATGGCGCTTGGCTGATGCATATCTCCATCGTTTACGCGCTGCCGAATGAGCAGTATCTGGAAGCGCTCGATGTTGCCGAAGGCACAACGGCGGCAGAGGCCGTAGCCATATCCGGCGTGCAGGATAAACATCCGGAGATTGATCTGGCTGTGAACAAGCTGGGCATCTATGCCAAACTGGTACCGGCTACACAGGTACTGCAGGCGGGCGATCGGGTAGAGATCTATCGCCCATTGCCGCGCAAGCCGCGCGATGCGCATGCCGTTGATGACAAGAAAGCGCGTATCCGCGCCCGCAAGGAAAGCCGCACCAGCGACGAGGCGTAATAGCTTCAACCTTCAACCTCCAATTCGCCTGACAGACACGGGTTTTCACGAACTATCAAGCTATTCCTATGGCTTAATTTTGCTCACTGATACGCGAGTGAAAAACAACCAGCCTGCCAATGACACACAATCACACCAGTCATATTCGTGTCTGTTCCTGGCTGGCTTGTCATCTGTTGAAAGTCGGTTTTCTGCCGGATGCACCGGTGATCATCCCCATGTTTACATTAAGGCTATGAGTTAGATAGAGGCTCTAAATTAACGTTAATATTAGCTTTATTGATAAATCTGCGTATTCCGGTCGAACGTGACACCTGATTCCGCTGGAACGCGGCACCCCATTCCGATTGAAGTCGGCACCTGATTCCGGTGAAGTCGACACCCCCGCTACAGGGTTCAAGATGTAGCTGATCTGG
>Ga0210044_10002084_pt1 | contig 30128 bp, 31 predicted proteins | sample CryGey13umfilter_2_FD_183959 | JGI IMG/M metagenome (GOLD analysis project Ga0210044, IMG submission 183959) | Groundwater microbial communities from aquifer in Utah, USA - Crystal Geyser 4/9/14 3 um filter (SPAdes) (version 2) | ecosystem: Environmental > Aquatic > Deep subsurface >... | reverse complement strand
GCGGCTATGGAATAACTTGGCATATGCCACGATTATACCACAACACGCTTACGCGCGCAGGGGGATATCCCCCTGCGAACCCCCTTAATATGTTCCCCGCCGCAAACGGACGGGGTAAATGACTAATATAATTAAATATCAGCCAAATTAATATGCCACCGCCATATCCTAACAACGCCGGGAAAGCTGCTTTTTTTAAATAATAGCCGAATGACAACTCTTTGACTTGCCCCATGGCGGCGACGCCGGCAGCTGAACCGATAATCAATATTGAACCGCCCGTGCCGGCGGTTAATGCCAACAATACCCATATAGACGTGAATACGTTATCGCCCAACATTTTAATAGCCGCCGCCACTAACGGGACATTGTCCAGAATGGAAGAAATTAAACCAAGCGCCACGCTTCCGAAAATTAATCTATCCAGACTGGGAACGGCTCCAAAAACAGAATCAGAAAATTTTTCTAAAAGTCCGATATACGATGAAGCGCCGACTGCCAGCAATATGCCGATGAAAAATTTTAAGGTGGATAAATCAACTTTTTGGATAATTTTGACTATCTGCCCGTTCTCATGCAGATTATCTCCGTTTTTGGCTTTGATATCAATATAAATCCAAAGGATGCCTACGCCGGCGAGCAACCCTAAAAACGGAGGCAGGCCGATTAAATTGGCCGCCAGCGGAAAAATAAAAGATAGAATGCCGATAAATACAACTGGCCAGTAAGGATTCAATTTTTCTTCATCAACTATATCAAAATCAGGATGCTCTTTTTCTGCTTCTTCATAAACTTTAATTTTTCTACTCATTAAATATTGGGGAATCGCCCAAGCGGCCAAAGCCGGCAATACGCCTGTTTTTATTATTTCTAAAGCGGTAAATTTGCCTGCTAGCCACAGCATTATCGTAGTTACGTCGCCGATCGGACTGGCGGCTCCGCCGGCGTTGGCGGCGATGACGGTATTAGCTGTATAAATTAAAAATTTTCCCTGTTCTTATATATTTTTCTACCCACCTGAAGCATAATCAAGGTGGTTGTCAAATTATCTAAAAATGCCGAAAAGATAAAAATTAACGCTCCCAGTAGCCAAAAAAACTTTATTTGACTGATCTTCTTCTGCATAATTTTTTCTTGCACCCAATCAAAAAAACGATAATAGGACAATGTTTCCACCAAAGTCATAGCCGCTAACAAAAAAACCACTATGCCGAAGATTTCTTCGGTCTCATGGTTTAAAGCTAAACTTATATCTTCACTTCCTTTGTCATAGATAACAATTATAATCCACAGAATAACGCCGATAATAATTGCAGTTCCGCTTTTATTGACGCGTAATTTATGCTCTAAGGCGATTACTGCATACCCAATGATAAATATTAATCAGGCCAATAGCCAGATAGTTTGATAAGACATATTATTTCATGGGACTATCGCTGAATGCTCTTTTGAGTATAAATTTTCAAATTTAATGAAAATTTTAATAAAATTTTTTGAAAAAATATGGTTATATTAGTGAAAATAATTTTATAAAAATTTACCAAAATTTGGTAATTTAGGCCAAATACGATATTCGGCGACAGTTCCTTTATTAATTAAATAAAATCCGCGAGCTTGATTAAGCGTCCGCGGTAATAAAAAAGATCTAAATTATAACTTTAATTTTTCTAAATTTAAGCTGTGCCAAACCGTTCGGCCGGAAATATTATCGCTGGAAACTGCTACTTGCGCCATATGATTTAATTTTTCAAGCTGGGCTTCGTTTTCTCCTAAAACAATAATCCTAAATGGATTATCATTGGTAAATCTTTCGCCAAAGCCATGGCTTAAGGCAACGTCTGATAATGCTATTAATTCGCCAATGCTTTCTTCCGGCTCAATCTCCATATCAGTAAATATAAAACCATCGGGTAATCCTTCTATCTTTTTAAACTTTCTCGTGCCGTCATAATAGAGCACTCGCTCGCAGTGCAGTTTTTCCATTTCATCGGCTCTTATATGCCGATAGATGAATTCTGTATCCGAATAAATTTTATTTAAAGAGCCGACTAAATCTCTGGCATATTTTTTCCCGAACTCATCAGGCGTAATATCTCCTTTCAATTTACCGAATTTTTTTAATTCATCTAAAGCAATTTTCGCCGCGGCGCAACCTTCATGGCTTGTGATTTCAAACCGATGCTTGATTATACCGGCCTTTATTAATTCTCCGGCTGCCTTAATCATCACCTTTTCGCCGGCGATTATTCCGGATCCGGCCCTAGCTATTCTATGATCGTGTATCCGGCCATCAGAACATGCTAGGCATTCAGGAGTCTCTAGAAAAGTATTTTTTATGCCGTCAATAGAATTATAAATTTCTTCAATAGGCCTGTTTTCTTTTAATCCTTGGATAACAAAATTATCTTCGGATTTTTGCCAAAGTGCATCTATTTTTTCTGATTGATTTTTCATTTTTTCCTCCATAAAATATTTTTTATTGAATATTTTTACTTTTTTTCCATCTTTTTACCGCCTTGCTTCTAGCTAACTCCTTGACGATACTGGCGTTTATGTTGGTAAACTTCTCCTGATCAAACTGCTTTAAGTTCTTTTTGGCTTCTTCGGCACGCATCCTGGCTTCTTCGGCCCTTTTTTCGTCTATCTCCTCAGCGCGCTCGGCCGTATCGGCTAAAATCACGACCTTATCTTTTAAAACCTCAATAAAACCGCCGGAAACCGACATTACTTCCGGCAGGCCGTCTTTCTTTTTGATTTCAATCACTCCGGGCTGCAAAGAAGCCACTAAGGGGATATGATTAGGCAAAACCGTAATCTCGCCCATCATGGTGGGAACGGTTATTTGCATAACCTCTTCTTTTAAAACCACGCGCTTCGGAGTAACTATCTCAAAATGTATTATTTTATCAGCCATAAATATTTATTGTAAATAAAAATTGTTTTAAAATTAGAAATTGGGAATTAGAAATTTTAGAATTCTATTTCCCCACTTCCTAAAATCCCGCCTTTCATATAAAAATCATTTTCTCCCTTGTCATCGTGCTTGCCTTCTAAAATTTCTTTAAAACCCTTGATGGTATCGCTTATCTTGACATATTGCCCCGAATGGCCGGAAAATACTTCCGCCACGAAAAGCGGCTGGGATAAAAACCTTTGTATTTTTCTGGCCCTCATCACGGTCAATTTATCTTCATCTGATAATTCATCCATGCCTAAAATGGCGATAATATCCTGCAAATCCTTGTATCTTTGCAAAACTTTTTGGACTCCTCGCGCCGTTTCATAATGTTCTGGGCCGATAATTTTCGGATCTAAAATAGTAGAAGAAGAGTCTAAGGGATCCACTGCCGGATAAATGCCTAATTCAGACAGGCCTCGGGATAAAACTACGGTTGAATCAAGATGGGCAAAGGTTGTCGCCGGCGCCGGATCAGTCAAATCGTCTGCCGGCACATAAACGGCCTGGATGGAAGTGATTGAACCCTTATTAGTAGAAGTGATTCTCTCCTGCAATTCTCCCATTTCGGTAGAAAGAGTCGGCTGATAACCCACGGCTGAAGGCATCCGTCCCAGTAAGGCCGATACTTCCGAACCGGCTTGAGTAAACCTAAAAATATTGTCTATAAAAAATAATACATCCTGGTTTTGCTCGTCCCGAAAATATTCAGCAATGGAAAGCCCGGATAAAGCAACGCGCGCCCTGGCGCCGGGCGGTTCATTCATCTGGCCGAATACCATAGCTACCTTGTCAATCACTCCTGATTCTTTCATTTCATGGTATAGGTCATTGCCTTCCCTGGTTCTTTCTCCCACGCCAGCAAAAACCGAATAACCGCCATGCTCCTGGGCTATATTATGGATAAATTCCTGGATCAAAACTGTCTTGCCCACGCCGGCGCCGCCGAACATGCCCACTTTGCCGCCTTTGGCAATTGGGCAGATCAAATCAATCACTTTAATGCCGGTTTCTAAAATTTCTGTCTTAGTTGATTGGTCAACGAATTTAGGCGGCTGGCGGTGGATAGGATATCTCTTCTTTGCCTTGGGCGCTTCTTGGCCGTCAATAGGATTCCCTAAAACATCAAAAATTCTCCCCAAAGTGGCTTCGCCCACCGGCACGCTGATACCGGCACCGGTATTTACGGCTTTCTGGCCGCGCTTCAGCCCGTCGGTTGAACCCATAGCCACGGTTCTTACTAAATTTGACCCCATATGCTGCTGGACTTCCAAAACTAATTTTTTATTTTTTCCCAATTCTACTTCTAAGGCATTATAAATTTCTGGCAAATCGCCGGCAAAAAAGACATCAACCACCACGCCGATTATTTGTTTAATTGTCCCCGTAGCCGTTTTCACCGCCACAGTTGTTTGTGTATTTTTTTGCATATTTATTTTTAACAATCCGTAGCTGCAAGCGAAGGATTGACTATTTATTAATTATGTGATAATTTATATTATTAGTTTGATTTATAATTTGTGAATATTTTATTTTCTTAATAACCGTTCATTCCAATAGGAGGATTTTATGCCTTATAAACACGATGAGTACATGAAAGAACATTATATATCATATGGTGTTCTAAGTAAAATCGTTAATTTTAAAAACCCGATTGCCCTTAAATGTATAATAAAAATATTGTTTTCCAATTTATCGCAGATATTAAATAAACTACAAAATTATTATTTTCAAAAACTAATGGAAACTGGCGGCGAAATTTTATATTGTTCAATTGCCTGTTTCTTAATATTTGCCATAGAATTTTTTCCGCTTCGGTCATATTCTTTCTTAATTCTTTCGCCACTTTTACAACTTTTGAATTAATCATATTTTTTCGTCCTCGCACAATTTACCCTCACCCGCCTCGCTTCGCTCGGCACCCTCTCCAAATTTGGAGAGAGTATTTTTTCTCCCCTCTCCTGTATAGGAGAAAGGCCGGGGGTGAGGTTATTTCAGCGCATTGGCGCCGGCGCTGATTTCCGCTATTTCCGCCGTAATGCTGGCCTGCCTGGCTTTATTGTAATACAAAGTCAATTCATCAACCAAATCTCCGGCCGCTTCCGTGGCTTTGTGCATAGAAGCCATGCGGGCGCTGTGCTCGGACGCGTTTGACTCCAATAGCGCCTGGAATAACTGCACTTCAATCAAACGGGGAATTATTTTATCCAATACTTCCTGCGGGCTTGGTTCAAATGTATAATAAAACTTATTCTTCTTTTCTTCTAAATGCTTCTCATCTTTAGCTTTGATAAATTCCTTGCTAATGCCAATCCTCGAATCCTCCCCGACTATGCCGAGATATTTGTCATCAGCGGTAAAATCAATGGGCAATAACTGCTTAACTCTGGGAATCTGCTTGGCTACGTTTATAAAATCAGTATAAGCAACCATCACTTTGTCATATTTGCCTGATAAAAAATCATTAATTATCATTTTAGCGATGGGCATAACTTCCGCCACTTCTGAAACCGCATCCTGCTTGGGAAAATCAGCCGCCAAATTATAGCCGTAGTATTTATTAACTGCCAATCCTTTTTTGCCCATAATTATAAATTCAACTTTTGCTTCCATCGGCTCTCCTTTATGGTGGTGTTTCTTGATAGATTCATGCACTTTATTTACTATGGCGGTGTTAAACCCGCCGCATAATCCCCGGTTAGAAGCAAACAAGACAATGCCCACATTTTTTATTTTATCTTTTTTAACCAGCAAGGGATGAAGCTCTTCTCCGCTATTATCCGCTTGGGAAAGATTCAAAACTGTTGCCCAGCTCAAATTGGCATAGGTTCTGGTTTTTAATACCGTTTCTATGCTGCGGCGCATTTTAGCCGTGGCCACCATTTCCATGGCCTTGGTGATTTTTTTGGTATTGCCGATTGATTTTATTCTTCTTTGGATGTCTTTAGTTGACGCCATTCTTTATAATTTTAATTTTTAATCAAATAATCTAATGTATGCTTATAATTATCTATTAATTTTTTTATTTTACTCTCCAGCTTCTCATTCAAATCCCCTTGGGATGATATTTCTTCTAAAATATCTTTCCCGAAATTTTGGGCGTATTTATTCAAGCCGTCTTCAAATTCTCCGATTTTTTCTACCGGCACATTATCCAGCAGGCCGTTGGTGATGGCAAAAAATATTAAAACCTGATTGGCAATCGGCACCGGCGCGTATTGGCCTTGCTTGAATATTTCCATCAATCTTCTGCCCCGCTCCAGCCTGATTTTTGTTTCTTGGTCAAGATCAGCGCCAAACTGGGCAAAAGCGGCCATTTCTCGGTACTGGGCCGCTTCCAATCTCATCTTGCCGGCGACTTTTTTCATGGCTTTTATCTGGGCGGAGGAGCCGACGCGCGAAACAGAAAGGCCGGCGTTCACTGCCGGACGGTTGCCCTGGTAAAATAAATCCGGCTCCAAATAAATCTGCCCATCAGTGATGGAAATAACATTGGTGGGAATATAGGCGGACACATCGCCGGCCTGGGTTTCAATAATAGGCAAAGCCGTGATAGAACCGCCGCCGTGGTCTTTGTTTAATTTGCAGGATCTTTCCAAAAGACGGGAATGAAGAAAAAACACGTCTCCCGGATAAGCTTCTCGTCCCGGCGGCCGGCGAAGAAGCAGCGATATTTCTCTATAAGAAACGGCATGCTTGGATAAATCATCATAAATTATTAAAACATCTTCGCCTTTATCCAAAAAATATTCCGCCATGGCGCAGCCGGCATAAGGAGCTATATATAAAAGCGACGCCGGAAAAGAAGCGCCGGCTAAAACCATAATCGTGTAAGCCATCGCGCCTGCCTCCTCCAGCTTGGCTATAATGCCGGCTATCTTAGATTCTTTCTGGCCGATAGCGACATAAATACATTTCATATTCTGCCCCTTCTGGCTAATAATGGTGTCAATTGCCAAAGCGGTTTTGCCGATCTGCCTGTCACCAATAATTAATTCTCTTTGGCCCCGGCCGATGGGAATCATGGAATCAATGGCTTTAATTCCGGTTTGCACCGGCTGCGATACCTTCTGCCGGGTAATTACTCCCGGAGCGATTTTCTCAATAGGATAAAATTTATCGGTTTTAATTTTTCCTTTGCCATCAACTTCTTCTCCTAAGGGATTTAGAACGCGGCCAATTAAGCCCTCTCCGACCGGAACTTCTAAAATTCTTTTTAAAGAAATTACTTCGTCCCCTTCTTTTATGCCGGTATAATCGCCTAAAATAATAGCGCCGACATTATCTTCTTCTAAATTCAAAGCCACTCCGTATACCGGGCCTTTAGCGGTTTTAAATTCAAGCATTTCCGACATCATCACGTCAGCCAAACCGGAAATAAGAGCGATCCCGTCTCCGACTTCAATTACCCGACCATAGGTCTGCTCCCTGATTTGGCTCTTAAATTCCGTAATATGCTTTTTAAGCTGTTCCACGATAAAATCTTTTGTATTGGACATAATATATTATAAACTCAAAACTTAAAATTCAAATGTCAAAGCTATTTAATTATTTTGAGTTAAAAATTTATATTATTTAATATTTTTATTAATTATTATTTTTATAATTTATACTTAAATGTTAAAAAATGACTTATATTAATTATTATGTTAATGTATATTTAATTATATTTTGCTTTTTTAAATCTTGCTTAAGGAGGTTTATATGACTTCTTTAAAAAAAGTAAAGAAAAAAAACAAAAAGTGTAAAAAGAAAACTACTACAAAGGATCAGCGCCCCCCGATCTTTACTTTAAAATTTTAAATATGTCCCCCTCTTTTATGAAATAATTATCTCCTCAACCCCTCTTAAATGATACCGTTTAACGGTATCCTTATTTTTTTATTTCTGTAAAGCTTCTTTTAATTCTATTAATCTTGTTTTCAAGCTGTTGTCTATAATTCTGTCGTTATATTTTATTATTATCCCGCCTAAAATACTTTCATCAATTTTAATTTTAGTTTCGGCAATTTCCGCATTAGCGATTTTTTTAATATAGGAATTAATCTCTTGATTATAATTATTATCATGCTGGCTGGCGCTCACCACTTCCGCAACTACTGTTTTGTTCTCATGGTTCCATAATGATTTGAACTTTTCCATTATTAAATCGGCCTTTTTGAGATCGTCATTTTTAATTATCAAACTGGCAAAATTTTTTAAAATACCAACCATGGCGCCAGCAGTCTTGTTGGCGGTAATTTCATATAATATTTTCGCGTATTGCCCTACGCTAATTTTCATGGATTTATCTTATTTTTTTTATCATTTTCTCAATTAAAGATTTTTCTTTTTTGTAATCCACCTTTTCTTCAAGAATTTTTTCCAATGACATGGCTATCAGGCCGGCAACTTCGGATTTTATTTCCTTTAAAGTTTTGGCCTTTTCCGCCAGTAATAATTGCTTTTCATTATTTATAATCTGGCCGACTTCATCCCTGGCCTTGGCCACTATTTCTTTCTTCTTGTTTTCCGCCAATTCATTGGCGTTATCTATTATTTTAACCGCTTCTTTGCCCGCTTGGTCTATTTTTTGCTGGTATTCTTTTTCGGTTAATGATAATTTTTTTTCTATCACGGCCGCGTCAGCCAGGCTTTTTTCAATCTTCTTGGTTCTTTCCTGCATCACGCTTATTAACGGCTTGACGGCAAAATAATAAATAATGCCAAAAATGATGGCGAAATTCACAATCTGCGCCAAAAATAATTTCAAATTCAAATGAAATATTTCAATAATTGACTCCATAGATAAATTCCTCAAAACCCCGTTAAAAACCTATCTTCGGGGAAAATTAATAATTTTTGCCGCCCCGAGATCGCTCGGGGCGGCAAAAAATTAATAATTGTTATTTAATACCAAAAGATATTACTAAGGCATAAATAGCGATAGCTTCGGCAAAAGCACAGGCCAATAGCATCGCTACCATCACTTTCCCCGATGCTTCCGGGTTCCGTCCGATTGATTCCATGGCTTTGGCGCCGATTAAGCCGATGCTGATTCCCGGCCCGATGGAACCAATAGCGATTGCCAATGCTTTGGCCAACATAACATTTTCCATAATTTTAGTATTTATTAATTATTTATAATATTTTAATTTATTAATGCTCTTCGGCGCTAGTCATCATTATTATATATGTCAGCACCAGCATGGAAAAAATCAAAGCTTGTATAAAACCGACTAAAATTTCTAAAAACATAAATGGAATCGGCAGGCCAAAAAGCAGTATGGCCGACATTGATGCCAATAGCACTTCGCCGGCAAAAATATTGCCGAAAAGACGAAAAGACAAACTGGCTAACTTGGCCATTTCTCCGATTATTTCCAACAAACCGGCAAAAAATTTAATGGGATTAACTAATAATATCGTCGGATCTTTTAATATTTTTTTCGGTATTTCTAATAATGCCTTGATATTGATAAATTTATTCAAATAGCGGTAAGCGCCGACGGTAAATATGCTGAAAATGTGGCTGATGATCACGCCGATAACGGCTAAGGCTAAAGTAGTGTTAAGATCCGCAGTTCCGCCCCGGAAATAAGGCACAAAAATTTTCTTGCCATTTTCCGCTATTACTAAGCCGACAGAACCCACGCCGGGAATCAAACCCGACCAATTGCTTAACAGTATAAAAATAAAAAAACTGAAAATTATCGGAAAAAATTTCATAGTTTTTTCTCTGGAAGCGGTAACCGAATCAAAAATATTAAAAAGCGACTCAATAATAATTTCAATAAAATTTTGCGCGCCCTTAGGCACCATTTTTATCCTATTTTTTATAAATAGAATTACAATAATAACAACTAATACCACCAACCAGGAGTTTATCAAAGAATTAGTCACCGGCATCTTGCCTATATGAAAAATGGTTTCCGCGTAAAGAGTGGGCTCCGGCTGTAATACGGCGGTTGTTAATCCATTATGCCCTAAGCTGTTATCGTTAAAATCACTCATAAATATCAACCATTTTTTTAAAAACAAAAAAGATAAAAAAGCACGTTGCTTGATTATCCTTTTTATGGTTTTTACCAAAAAAAGCTAATTGAAAAAATATTTATTAACAAATTTAATTTAATTATACAAACTATCAGTAAATAGTCAACCCTCTTATTTTTTAAATTATTAGCTAATTTCTTAATTATTTTTTTGCTAATATTAAATAAAATGAATTACCCCGTAGCAGAGTTGCGAGGTATCCTCAAGGTAGTTAATTATTTTGAAAAACCAATGGTTTCTCAAACTCTTCCTTGTAAGGAATACCCCAGAGTAGAGCTCCGAGGAATATTTTGATTTAAAATTTATCTAAACTATTAATCTTCTTTTGGCAAACCTCTCCCAATCCCCCATCTTTCTTCAGTAGATGGTATTTCTTTTTCTAATTCTTTTATCCAAACTCCAAAATCAGAATATCTTATTTTTACTCCTTTTTTTTCTAAAATATTTCTTATTTTTATGATAATACTTTTTTCATATTCCGGCAGCATTCCTTTAGCCAAAAGTATAATAAATTCTCTGTATTCATTAGATTCTTTATATCTTCTTAATACTCCGGATATAAAACCTGACCCTAATTTATTTATGCCTTTAAAATTAATTAAAACTTCATCAATAATGTTTTCTAATTGATTTGATTCTTCTCTTTTTTCCGGGTTAAAAACATCAGAACATTCAAGTTTTGAAACCATATAATTATATATTTAAATCTTTCAATTCTTGTTTTTGCTTTCTAGATAAATTAGTCGGCGTTTTTATTATTACTTCCACTAAGTGGTTTCCCCGCCGGCGACTCTGTAAATTCGCTACGCCTCGGCCGCGCAAATTAAAAGTGGTTCCGGATTGGGTGCCGGCCGGAATTTTTAATTTCACTTCCCCGTCTATGGTGCTAATATCTATCTTATCGCCTAAAGCGGCTTGAGTAAAGGTGATATAAGCTTTGGCTAAAATATTATCTCCGTTGCGGACAAACCTTTTATCGGGGTTTACCCTTATTTCAATATATAAATCGCCGACCGAAGCTCCCTTTTGCCCGGCCTCGCCCTGTCCGGTTAAGCGGATGGTTTCACCATTATCTATGCCGGCCGGAATTTTAATATTTAATTTAACCAATTCTTCCGCTACGCCGAGTCCAGAACATTTTGAGCATTTCTTACTATAAGACCGGCCTTCCCCTTGGCAGGCGGAACAAGTGGTTTGCACCTGGATGTTTCCGAGAATGGTTCTTTGTATTTTTATTTCCTTGCCGGATCCGCCGCAATTTTGGCAAGTATTAATTTTCGCTCCCGGCTCTGCGCCGGTGCCGTTGCATTGGCTACAGGCCACTGTCTTTTTTAAATTAACTTCTTTAGTGGCGCCGAATACCGCCTCATTGAATTCAATCGCAAGCGTAGTTTGGATATCGCGGCCTCTTTTGGCTCTTTTGGCCCGGCCGCCGCCGAAGCCGAAGATATCGCCGATGCCTCCGAAGATATCGCCTAAATCGTCCATATTCACGTCAAAGCCGTTGGTAAATCCGGAAAAATCCCTGAATCCCTCAAAGCCGGAAAAACCGCCGCCGGCCTGGGCATTCTCAAAAGCTGATCCGAATTGGTCATATTGGGATCTTTTTTTGGCATCGCCCAAAACCTGATAAGCTTCATTTATCTCCTTAAACTTAGCTTCGTCTCCGCCTTTTTTATCCGGATGATACTGGTGCGCCAGCTTCCTGAATGCCTTCTTAATTTCATCCGGCTGCGCGCCTTTATTCACGCCTAAAATTTTATAATAGTCTTTACCCATTCGATTAAAAATTAAAAATTACGAATTACGAATTATATTTTTCTTTGCAAGTAATTTGAATCTTCGCGATAATCCGACAAAGTTCATCGCAATCATTTAATAAAAATTCCGTTTGTTTAAATTCTAAAAAACTTCTATCAATTAAAGGCTTAATCCAATATTTTGTTTCTCTGGCTTCTTTATAAGCAATTGCGAATTTTGATAAAAAATCTTTTTCTGACTGTCCGCCGATTGCTTCTTTAATATTGGCGCCAATTGACGTACCGCTACGCAAAACTTGTTTTGATAAAACAAATTCCTTTTTACCAACTAAAAATTTATATAAATTAACTATCCTCAAAGCAAACTTATAGCTTTTTTCTTGAACAATATTATTTTTTCATTTATATTTTTAATTTTTAATTCGTAATTTTTAATTGAATATCAACCTTTAAACCCAATCTCGTCCCCCATCGGCTCCGCTTCCTTGATTTCGCCGAACCGGTCTTCATATTTTTTCAAATTTTCCTTCATGGCTAACACAATTCTTTTGTAATGCCCCGGATTGGTAATTACTTTACTCACCACTTTCCCGCTTAGCCCCATAATGCTTAAAAACATAATTTGGAACTCGTCCTTATTATGGTTCACCTGCATGGCATTGGCGTATTCCGCTCCCGGAATATTATCCGCTATTTTAATTTCCTGTTTTTTAAATTCATTTGTCATATTGTTTTTATTAATTATTAATGAATTACCCCATCAGCTTGCTACGGGGTAATTCATTATTTATATTGCTCGCCCCTGGATTGCGGGTCGGAGCCCGGCATGACAGTATTATATCTAGTTTGCTTATTATTTCTTATTATTATTCTTTCCTTCCTCAAACTCCCCCTCAACCGGGCCTTTTTCGTCGGCTGGTGGATTATTCTTATCATCTTTTTTTTCTCTAGATTGCTTGTCCGCCGAAGCTTCAGCGGAGGCGGAGTACATGGCCGCGCCTATCTTTTGCGCCACTTGGCTCAATTCTTCCATTTTTTTCTTCATCTCGTCATACTGGTCGGTATCTTTGACTTTTTTAAGCGCTTCTAATTTTTCCTCCAGCTCTTTTTTGTCTTCCGGCTTCATTTTATCCCCGGATTCTTTCAAAAGCTTCTCGGTTTGAAATACCACCGCGTCAGTCTGATTTTTAATCTCGGCATTGTCTTTTTTATTTTTATCTTCTTCCGCGTGCGACTCGGCTTCTTTCCGCATTTTTTCAATTTCTTCCTTGGATAGTCCGGAAGAAGCGGTAATGGTAATATGCTGTTCCTTGCCAGTGGCCTTATCGCTGGCCTTAACATTTAAGATGCCATTGGCGTCAATGTCAAAGCTGACTTCAATCTGTGGAATTCCGCGCGGGGAGATGGGAATGCCGCCTAAAATAAACCGGCCCAAGGTCTTGTTGTCCGCCGCCATTGGCCTGTCTCCCTGCACAATATGTATTTCCACGCTAGTCTGCCCGTCCGTGGCCGTGGAAAATATCTGCGTTTTGGAAGTGGGAATGGTTGTATTTTTTTCAATCAAAGGCGTAGCCACTCCGCCTAAGGTTTCAATGCCCAGTGTTAAAGGAGTAACATCAAGCAGTAAGACATCCTTGACGTCGCCCTGCATTACTCCGGCCTGGACAGCCGCTCCGAGCGCGACCACTTCATCCGGATTGACATTTAAATTCGGCTCTTTCTTAAAAAATTCCTTGACCCTCTTCTGGACTAAGGGCATTCTGGTCATGCCGCCGACCAATATCACTTCTTCAATGTCATTTATTCCCATGCCCGCGTCTTTTAACGCTTCCTGGCAGGGTTTGATGGTTTTTTCCACTAAATCGCCGACTAATTCTTCCAGTTTCGCCCGGGTCATTTTTAATACTAAATGCTTGGGCCCGTTAGCGTCAGTGGTAATAAACGGCTGGTTGATTTCCGACTCCATAGTGGTGGACAGCTCAATTTTGGCTTTCTCGGCCGCTTCTTTTATCCTTTGCAGAGCCAGAGTGTCTTTGGATAAATCAATCCCCTGATCTTTTTTAAATTCATCTATTATCCATTTAATGATAATCTGGTCAAAATCGGCGCCGCCCAAATGCGTGTCGCCGTTGGTTGATTTTACTTCCACCGTATCCGCGGAAATATCAAGAATGGAAATATCAAAAGTGCCGCCGCCTAAATCATAAACCGCCACCTGCTCGCCTTTTTTCTTGTCAAAACCATAAGCGAGCGCGGCCGCGGTCGGCTCGTTGATGATGCGCTTAACATCCAGTCCGGCAATTTTGCCCGCGTCTTTGGTCGCCTGCCTTTGCGAATCGCTGAAATAGGCCGGCACGGTGATAATAGCTTCAGTTATTTTTTCCCCGATTTTTGCCTCGGCGTCGGCTTTGAGCTTGGCTAAAATCATGGCGGAAATTTCCTGCGGAGAATAATCTTTATCCCCCATTTTTACTTTAACGCCTTCGCCGGCCTGAATAATCTTAAACGGCGCGTGAGTAATATCCGCCTGCACTTCTTTGTCGGAAAATTTACGCCCGATCAGCCGTTTTACTTCAAAAATAGTGTTTTCCGGATTGGTAACGGCCTGCCTCTTGGCTGTCTGCCCCACCAATCTTTCGCCATTCTTGGAAATGGCCACAATGGAAGGCGTGGTGCGGTTGCCTTCCGCGTTTTCTAAAATTTTCGGCTGACCGCCTTCAATAATGGCCATCGCGCTGTTCGTAGTGCCTAAATCTATTCCTAAAATTTTACTCATATTTTTTATATATTATTAATTATTAATTTGTTGCTTGCCCGCCGAAGCTTTAGCGTAGGCGGATTCCTAAATCTATTCCTAATATTTTTGACATATATTTATAATTTTTAATTTTGTAATTTTAAATTTTTAAACAATTTTTAATTACAAAATTATTAAATTTATTAATTATTTTTTATCTTATTTGTCATCCTGGAACGAATGAGCGAAGCGAATGAAGTGATAGGATCCCGTTGTTAACGCACATACGGTTCCTCACGAGATTCTATCGCTCCTCCGCCGTCTGGCGGATTCGCTCCAGAATGGCAAATTAATTATGTTGTTTATTAATTATTTTATTAAATTTAATTATTATTAACTAGTTAAAATTTTTATTAAACTATAACTTAAAAGACAAAATATTTTTAAATTTTTTTACTTCTTTATCAGAGTTTGAGTATTCAGTAAAAGCTTTATTATCTAAAATCAGAAAACTCGTGGCCAATGAAATATCCAGAGAAGCAGGGTAGATATCCTCTATGTATCCCATTCTTGTTTTTTTAAATTTTACAGCATCATCTCTAAATGTTTTATTTGATATAAGCCTATCTGATATTTTTTTAATTTTAAAATTTATAAAAATAGCGGGTTTAATTCTCGAAATAAAATTTACCCAAAGATCTATCACCTCTATTAGTTCATCAACGGTTGGTGTTACTATATTAAATAAGGAAATACATTTTCTATATCTTGCATAGCAAATTTTTGATTGGGGAAAAGTATCTTTAAAGCTTCCGTCATTATATTTAATTTTACCTAAAGATATTATTTTTAATGCCTGCTCTTTACTTGTTACATGGTGTATCAAATTATTTTTTCTATAAAAATCAAATAATTTTTCTTCTCCGCAAAGACCATCTTTAATTTTATTATACAAATAATGTTTTTTTATCATCTTAGATTATTTAATACTAATACTTTATTGAGGTAATTATTTATATCATCAAAAAGATATTTATATTCATCAGACATTGATTTTTTCAAGGTGTTATTTAATTCTATCGATTTGGGAAGAAAATTTATTTGTAGCACATAAACTAAAGAAGCGAGTTCTGATGATTCAACTTGGGTTGGCAAACCTAAGAGTTCACCTTTTAAATTTATAAGTGCTCCGCCAGAGCTACCATAAGAAACATTTACGTCCGAAAGGATATAATCATAATTATCAATATCTGTTTTTGAAGTTATTGTTCCTTTCGAAATATTAATAGATCCATTTGCAATATCCGGATATCCTATAGCAGTAACTTCTTCTCCAATTTTAATGTTATAATTAATTTTTAAATATGGAAAACTTTTTTTGTTTTTATCCTCAATTATTCCATATGCAATATCTCGAGAGGGCTCTTTGTTAATAAAATTTATATTAAAAAAGTAATCCGGTTTATATGAATTTTGCTTTGTAATGATCCCGCCCGTACATATTTCACCGCCGAGAATAAAAGTCTCTACTACGTGATTATTCGTAACAATCAAACCATCTGGCGAAATTATAACACCAGACCCTTGTTTTTCTATACTATAATTTGAATTATGGCAATAAATTTGAACGATAGCTTTGTACGCGTTATCATACCCAAGGATATTTTGAACATCACTTAGTATTTCAATAAAATTTAAACTATGGTTCACGCTTATTGTATTTAAATCTTCATTAGTAATACCTAAGCCCTTTTCTCGCATTACTTTAAAAGCGTCGGCAGGACGACCCAAATAATACATCTTTAAGTCGGTTGGATTTACATAATACGCTTCGCCATTCGCCTCAACTCTTAATAAAATTCGGCCGGATAAATTTTTCGGAGCATATCCGTTATACGAATTAAAATTATTTTCAGAAATACCCAAGCCCAATTCTCTCATTATGCGAAACGCGTCGGCGGGACGGCCCAAATAAGCCCTTTGTTGCGTGGCGGGATCTATATACCACGCCTCACCTTTTGACTCAACCTGCAATAAAATTCTTCCCTTTAATTTCCCGCCCAAATTTTCCGCCTTAGAAAAATTAACCGGAGCCAAGCCGAAAATAAAAACTAAGATTAATAAAATTAAAATTTGTTTTCTCATATTTTAATTTAATTATAAGTCAAGTTATTTTTGTCATTCCCGAAGCCGAAGGCTATCAGGAATCCAGCCTGCCTGCCGGCAGGCTGGCGGGTTCCTCCAAAGGCGGACAGGCAAGCCCGCAATGACAAGTAGATTATTATTCCCTCATCCCAATCACCGCCACCATCGCTTCCACCATTTTTGGCTTATCCCTTCTGAAAGAAAAAAGATTTTTACTGCAAAAAGTGCAGATATTACAATCCTCTATGTTTTCCGACTTTACGCCTAATTTATTTAATTTCTTTTTAATAATACCTCTTAAATCAATAAAATATTTTTTGTCTTTCTTGAAAATATATTCTTTATAATTTTTAAATTTATCCACTACTTCCTCGCCTACTTCAAAATGGCATTTGTTTATTCCCGGACCTAAAGCAATTTTTAAATTCTCCGCCATGCCGCCCAACTCCGTTATTTTCTTCATCGTATTTTCTATTACTCCGCCCGCTATTCCCCGCCAGCCGGCATGGGCTAGGCCGATAATCTTCGCTTGCGATTCATAGAAGAAAACCGGAATGCAATCGGCGACTGATATGGACAGAAAAATATTTTTCTTTTTCGTAATCAGCGCGTCGGTTTGATTGATTATATTTTCCTGGCTGTCAAAAATTATTTTAACATTATTGCCGTTCTCCAATTTCGCGCCTACCGCTTGCCGAATGTCTATTCCCGCTTTTTCAAAAAACCTGTTTCTATTCTCCCTATTCGCGCCGTCACCCAAAAGCCGCATCGTTCCGTCCGATTTTTCAGACATCACCGCTAAAACTTCCGGAAATTGTTTTAAAAATTTTAGCATTTTATTTTTTAATTTCTTCCTCTTTGTCATGCCGGCCGCAGAGCCGGCATCCAGGGGGGAACCGTAGAAATATTAACTTACAATTAACGTTTTTAGCGCTCGCTTTCTTTTTATTTAGCTTCATGTTCCTGCGGCTACACCCTGGATTGCGGGTCGGAGCCCGCAATGACAGAAAAATGTAAATTTACTTCTTCTTGGTCTTAATCTTAATGGTTTTCGGTTTTACTCCTCGCGCTTTGGGGATGGAAATTTTTAAGACGCCGTCTTCGGCAATGGCGCTGGCTTTCTCGCCCATAACATGGGCCGGCAAAGGCACGCTTCTATAAAAACTGCCTGTTCTGATTTCTTTGCGGTAATAATTCTTTTCTTCCACTTCGCTTCTTTTCACGCTTTCTCCCTTAATGGACAATACATCGTTTTCTATGGAAATATCAACCTTATCCGGATCAACTCCGGCCAGCTGGGTTTCCACGATAACATTATTTTTGTCTTCATAAATGTCAATCGCCGGCACAAAACCGGATTGGCCTTTATAAGCGGCTGGCATCATTTCGGAAAACATTTTATCCATATCCTCAAACGGCTCAAAGAATGGAGTCCATTTTATTAGAGGTGACATAAATTTATGTTTCTCTCCTACTTCCGGTTTTAACGGAGTTGGGAGAAAAGATAATTAAAATTATAAAAATTACTTTTTTGAATTATGAATAATGAATTATGAATCATAATTTTTTTGATTTGCATAATTCATAATTCATTATTCATGCTTCATTTTATATACCGCTACCCTCGCCGCCCTGATCACTTTGCCTTTTAGCTTATAGCCGGCGCTTAATTCCCTGGCAATCATTCCGTCCTTTTTTTCATCATTGGTTTCTTCTTGTCCGACCGCTTCCATCGTATGCGGATTAAATTTTTCGCCTGATGTTTTTATTTCGGACACGCCCGCCATTTCTAAAACGCTTTTAAATTGGCTTATAACATGCTTAATCCCTTCCAGCCAGCCGTTTTTTTTCTCTTCTTCGCCGATATGGTTTAAGGAAATTTTCAAATTGTCGTAAACCGGAAGAATTTCCATAATTATTTGTTCATAAGCGAACTTGGCGAATTCTTCTTTCTCGCGCGCGGTTTGTTTTACTAAATTCTGGTAATCCGCCAAAGCGCGCAGGTATTTATTTTTATAATGCAGATATCTATTTTTATAATCTTTTTTGTCTTTATCTTCATTCATATTAACACAGATTAATAATTACTTTTTTAATTCATTAAAAACATGATTAATCAAAGCTAAATTTTTTTCATAATTCATCCTGATCGGCCCTAAAATGCCCAATAAGCCGATTTTCCCGCCCGATTTATACTTAACCATTATGGTGGAGCAAAGTTCGGAGAAGGGATTGTCGACGCCGATCATAATTTCCTGTCCGATTTTAATATCATCAAAAATTATATCTATAGTTTCGTCCAAGCGGTCAATAATGGCGGAAATATCATAAATTAAATTATTCTGGAAAAACTCGGGTTGGGACAATAAATTGGAAATGCCGGTATAGAAAAGATTATGCTTATGAAAAGCCCAAAAAATAGCATTATTGGAAATTTTCGCCATTTCCTTGGCTGTCTGTTTAAAATCGGGGCTGTTCTTAATTTGAAGTAAATTATTTAATATTTTTTTATCTGTACTGGACAAATCTTTTATTTTTAATTCATTAGCATAATCACGGTAAGCCTTTTCGGTGGGAATACGCCCAGACGAGATGTGCGGCTGTTCAATCATTCCCTCTTCTTCCAGAGAAGCCATTTCATTTCTGACAGTGGCCGGGGAAATATTTAACTTATATTTTTCTACCAAAACAGAAGACCCAACCGGCGCCCCCGTCCTTATATGCTCTTTAATTATAGTATTTAATATAATTTTTCTACGGTTATAAACATCCATATATTCCATTATACAATATTTAGCACTCCTGTCAAGAGAGTGCTAATTTATGACAAAAAATAAGGGAGATTCTTTAAGAAAATTCTCCCTTATTTTATAATTTCTGGAATTTGTAATATTGCCTGATGCTATTTTAAAATATTCTCAACATCCTTAATCTCTTTTAATATCTTTATTTCCATTTCATCAATTTTATTCTTTAAATTTGACTTAGCTTTTGATTTTTCTTTAGAAAAATCTTCTAATTTTTTTAATTTTATCTCCATTATCTCGTTATTAACTATATCTTTCAGCTTAATAATATTCTTATGCAGAACATCCTCAACTTCTATAGTCTCTTTCTTCAGCTTCTTCCGGATTATTTTAGCTAAATAAAGGAAAGAAACAATTATCAATATTATCATAAACAGCAGGCTCACAAAGACAGTAAAATAATTAACCACAATTGAACCGATCTGGGTAAACACCGGCGGGCTGACCAAGAAGCTTACTTTATCGCTGGGCTTGCTTTTTAAGCCATTTTTATTCACGGATTCACCCAAGCCACATACCGGCCGTTAGCAAGCGAATCTTTGTAAATTAAAAACCAATTGCCGTTTAAATCGCTGTGGGTTACTCTATTTATCACCTGTCCATTAACGCCCTGAATGTAGATATTTATAGTTTCATCCTCCCTGGCCGTACCGCTGATAAAAAATTGGTCGGTTGATTTTATTTCCCTTGAATAATCTTTTATCACCGGCGTGGCAATCGTGGCGATTTCAAAATCAATAGTGGAAAATATTTCATTACCGGCTTTGTCAATCGCCCTGACCATGGCCGTATGCTTGCCGTAATTCAAATCTTTTAATTTAAAGAAGACTTCTTCCCCTTCCACTAAAAACTGCTTTTCTTCCAAGCTGTCCACGAATATTTCATATTGCGAAATGCCGGAAATCTTATCCGTAGTTTTAAACTTTAATACCGGCCAATCATTATTATCATGCTGTTCCACAAAAATAATAAACGTCTCCGGACGCACAGTATCTATTAATGCCCGGTAATAATCAGGAGTCCCCCAGCCGTTCTTATCTTTAAATTTTAAATGAAAATACCAAGTTCCATCCTCAACATTTTTATAAGTTTTAGTTGAAAACAGTCCGTCGGAAGCCGAGCGCGGAGCCTCCAAAGGATTATTATTGAATAATACGCTCACGTCAGTAACTCCTGCCGGCAATTCCCATTTAAATTCAACATCCTTTTTATTATACCATATTTTACCTTTATGCATCACTTATTTTATTCTAAAATGCAAAATATCTCTAATTATTATTATAATTAGAAATATTTTGCTAATATTAAATATTTTTATTTTTTCGTTTATTCCCCTGCGCCAAGAGCGCAGGGCGAATTAAGAAATAATTTTATTTACTTGGAAACCTATGGTTTCCAAACCTTCCTAAGCGGTTCCCTGTGGCAGAGACCGCAGGGTGAAACTATTATCTAAACAATTAATTTAATATTATTTTATATAATTTATTATTAATTCATTAAAATTTATATCATTGTGGATAACATTTTTAATAATTTTATTTATCAGCAAAATACCACTCCAGCACTTCCTTGGCTATCGGCACGGCCACGGAGCTTCCTTCTCCGCCTTCTTCTATTAAGATTGTTATAGTTATCACCGGATTTTCATACGGAGCAAAGCCGGTGAACCAAGCATGGGGATTTTTTACAGAAGACCATTGGGCAGTACCGGTCTTGCCGGCGACAGTTATCAATAAAGATGACAAACTAACGGCGCTACCCGAAGTTACTGCCTGGCGCATTCCCTGCCTAACTATAGCTACATTGGAATTTTTTATAAAATTATTTCTAATTAACGTTGGTTTAGTATTATTAATTACTTTATCATGGCTGTCCAAAACTTGTTTCACCAGATACGGCCGATATAAGTTTCCACCATTGGCGAAAAAAGATGTATAAACGGCTACTTGCAAAGGCGTAACTAAAATATCCCCTTGCCCTATTGATAAGTGGTAAGTATCACCGATGTACCATTGCTCCCCCTTGGTTTCTTCCTTCCATTTTTTTGTCGGTAAAAAACCGCCGGCTTCAGCCGGCAGATCTATGCCGACTTGCGATCCTAAACCGAACAAATTTTCATAATATATTATCCGTTCAATCCCCAACCCTTTAAAATCATGATAGCCGCCGCCGATATAATAAAAAAATGTGTTAATTGATTCGGCCAATGCCCGCTTGACATCAACTAAGCCATGCCCGCCTGATTTCCAGTCAGGAAAAAACCATTGTCCGATCCCGATTCCGCCCACGCTTAAAAAACTTGTGTGTTCGTTTATAATGCCGTCTTCCAAGGCGGCAGCGGCCATCACTGGCTTGATAGTTGATCCGGAAGGATATTCGCCGCTGATAGCCCGATTGAATAAAGGCTGATCGGCATTACTAATAAGATTATTATATTCATTAATCTTAATTCCTTTGGCAAATAAATTAATGTCATAGGACGGCAGGCTGACCATAGCCAGCACTTCTCCATTATTGGGATTCATGGCTATGGCTACTCCTTTTTGCAGTTTTAATTTATTTAAACTGACGGCCATTACTTCCTCCATTTTTTTCTGCAATTCCGAATCAATGGCCAATACTAAATTATGCCCGTCGTCCGCTTCTTTTTGGCTTAAAATCTTTTTTTCCTTGCCTAAGACATTAACTTCAATCTGCTTTTTGCCATTAACGCCTTTCAATTCATTTTCCCAAAAATTTTCTATGCCTGTTTTACCGATATAATCAATCGGCAAATAATCAGAGTCGGCTGTCTTTAATTCATCTTCGTTTATTTTTCCGATATAGCCTAAAATATGCGCCAGCGATAAGCCAGGCAAATAATATTCCCGCCTGGTTTTATTGGATAATACCACTCCCGGCCAATCAGATGATTCTAAATATAAAAGCATGGCCTTTTCGTATTCAATATTATCAGCAATAAATAACGGCTGATATGCTTCCAATGATCCCGGCTTTATATTTCCTAAAATATTTTTTATTTCCTCCGGGCTTTTGTCGCCCAATATTCCGCTAATGCGGTTAATAATATTGCCTAATTCAACTTCATCTTCCGGCAGATCAATCGGAACAATATAAAGCAAGAAATTTGCCGTGTTTCTAACTAAAGAATTTCCGCTTCTGTCATAAATCACGCCTCTTTTAGCCTCTAGCCGTTCAATGCGTATTCTATTCCCTTCCGCCATGGTATAGTAATAATCACCTTTGACAATCTGCAACCAAGCGGTTCTGCCTAATATTAAAAGTATAAATAATGATAATATCAGTCCGATAATATACACTCTGCTTATTGAAAATGACCGGCCGATTGTTTGCTTGCTTTCTGCCTCGGGCATAAAAGAATCTTCGGTCCATTTTAATCGATAAGAAGATTTTTCCAAATTGCTATATTCCCCCTCCCTGATTGTAAAAGGGTCATTATTTTTTTTTATTTTTTTAAAATTACTAAATATCATCTGTCTTAAATAATCTAATTAATTTATTTCCTTATTAAAAATACCGGTTTTAGCCTTCGGCTTATAAAACTGAATATATAAAATATGATAAATACTGAAATTAAATTAAATATTAATAATTTTAATTCAAAAATAAAAAAATTAAGATCTAATTTTAATACTTCGGAATTATCGCCAAGGACTAATTTATAAAAATAATTAACAAAATTTAAAAATAATTCATAAGAGAAAATGGCAAAAACAGTTAAAGCGAAGAAAGAATAAAGAGAACGGTTTGTAAAAAAATTATTTAATAAAAAATTAGCCGTTAAAATTATTATCGTCAGAATAATTATAAATGCGCCGAAGGGCGTAAATGATAAGATATCTAATAAGAAACCGGCTCCTAGCGCCCACCATAAAGCTAAATCTAAGCCGTTTAAAACTAAAATAAATATCAAAGCTGTTAAAATTAAACTTAAATAAGAAATTCCCCAAGGCAAATTGGGCAATAATGATTTTTCCATTGCCACTAAAGCAAATATTAATAATGTATTAATAATAATTTTCCCGTACATAAATTTATATATAAATCCCCTTAGGGCAGTATCACTGACACAATGATTAAATTATCAAGATTAATTAGAGGTTGGATTACGGCATTCTGCCAAAGTTCATTATTTTCTTTATTAACCTTGGACACTTTGCCGATAACCAGCCCGCGCGGAATATTATTATCCAATCCGGAAGTAACTACCGTATCGCCTATATTAATTATTTCAGTTTGCGGAATAAAATTTATTTTAATCGTTAATCCCGAATCACCCTCCCCGATGCCGCTGGTTTTATCTTGATTTTGCACCATAGCCGCCAGCTTGCAAGAACTATCGGTTATCAAGCAAACTTCTGATAAATTATCTTTTACTGATATTATTTTCCCGACTAATATTCCATTCCCGGTTATAACGCCCTGACCCTTTCGCAATCCGTCACTCGCCCCTTTGTCAATAATAATAGTCCGAGATTTACTGACTTCATTTGTTGCTTCTTGCGATACAATATGGCTTAATAAAAAAGAGGCGTCTGTTCTTTTGGAAAATTTTAAAATTTCACGCAATATTTGATTTTCTTCCTCAATAACTTTTAATTTTGCATTTTGGACGGTTAATTCCTCTATTTTTTCTTCCAATCCTTCCGCCAATTTCGCCATATCTCTTTTATTGGTTTGCTCTTTATATGTATTACGCAAATTAGAACTAATTTTATATAAACTGCCAAGTATAGGATTAAATAGGCGCACTGTTATATTTTCAATCGGCGTTAATATTTTAATAATATGCAAAAAAATAAGCAGCCCGATAACTGCCGATATAATAATATATTTTTTTGAATTGATTTTTCCCATAATTCAAAAATTCATAATTCAATTTTAATTAAATTTCTTCCGTGCTCGCAGAAACCACCTTGGCTAATAATTCCGGATCGGACAGTAATATGCCGGTGCCTCTGACTACGCAAGTTAAAGGATCGTCAGCCACTCTGATAGGAATTTTTATTATTTGCGCGATTTTTTTATCAAGATTTCTTAATAACGCCCCGCCGCCGGTTAAAACAATGCCTTGCTCGTAAATATCCGAAACTAATTCCGGAGGAGTGGTTTCTAAAGTTATTTTTATATTTTCAATAATTTGGCTTATGGTTTTATCAATCGCTTCCCTTACTTGGCTGTCGTTAATTTGCACTGCCTTAGGCAGGCCGTTTATCAAATCTCTGCCTCTTATTTGCATATCTATGGGATCTTTTAAGGCCGATGCTGAACCGATTCTTTTTTTAATATCTTCGGCTACCTGCTCGCCAATCAGCATATTAAATTCTTCTCTGACGTATTGAATAATATTATTATCCAGTTCATTGCCGGCCTGCCTTAATGTCTTCCATGTCACCACCCCGCCCAAAGATATGACTGATATTTCCGTAGTGCCTCCACCAATATCAACAATCATTGTCGCTTTGGCTTCAGTCACTGGCATGCGGTTGCCAATCGCCGCCGCCATTGATTCTTCAATCAAATAAACTTGGCGCGCGCCGGCTGATTTGGCGGCATCCTCTACCGCTTTTTTTTCCACTTCCGTAATATCCAAAGGAATGCCGATTATTACCCGCGGGCGGGGAATTAATGTAAAATTTTCGCTATGAACTTTATTAATAAAAAATTTTAACATTTTTTCCGCCACTTCAAAATCGGATATTACTCCGCTTACTAAAGGTTTTATAGCTTGAATATGGCTGGGAGTTTTGCCAATCATTTTTTCCGCATCCTTGCCCACGGCTAAAATCTCATCAGTGCGCATATTTACCGCCACCACCGATGGCTCATTAATAACAATCCCCTTGTCGGGGGTATAAACTAAAGTATTTTTTGTGCCCAGGTCAATGCCCAAATCCTTGCTGAATTTTCCTAAAAATTTATTTAACATAATTCACTTAATACATCACGAAACATTTAACAATTAATAATTAGATATTTTATTTATAATCTCATTAATATTTATCAATTCTTCCTTATCACTGCCTCTTCTTTTTACTTCCACGCAATTTTTCATTAAAGTTTTGGCGCTAACCACTATTCTGTAGGGACAGCCGATTAAATCCGCATCGGCAAATTTTTCTCCCACACTCACATCTCTATCGTCATATAAAACTTCCACCCCATTATCTTGCAAATCAGTATAAATTTTATCAGAAATTTTATCAATATTTTTTACTTTTTCCTGCCTGCCGACAGGCATGGCGTTTTTACTTTTTATTTTGAGAAGCGAAGCGACGAATGGCGCCACTTCTTCCGGCCAGATTATGCCGTTTTTATCATGATGCACTTCTGTTATGGCACCCATGGTTCTTCCCAATCCAATGCCGTAACAACCCATCACCACGTCTTTTTTACTTCCATCTTCGGCAGTATATTGGAATCCGAAAGGATGAGAAAAACGATTTCCTAATTTAAATATATTTCCGACTTCTATGGCTTTGGCTTCGCGCAATTTTTTATTCTGGCAAAATGGGCAAGCGCTTTGTTCTTTAATAATTTTTTTATTAATAGCGATTTCGCATTTATCGCAGATATAAATTAAATCCTCGCCGGCTTCGGTTATGGTTTGGTATTCGTGCGAAAATTTTGAAAAAGTTCCGCCGGAAGCGTAGGTTAAATATGTTAAATCAAGCAAACCGCATCTTTTAAAAATCTTAAAATACGCTTTTTGCGCCATCTTATAATACTCGTTTAAATCTTCTTCGTTTTTATGGAAAGAATACAAGTCCTTCATTGAAAATTCCCGTCCGCGCAAAATTCCCGATTTAGCCCGTAACTCATTCCTGAATTTAGTCTGAAATTGATAAACCATTTTAGGCAAATCCTTATATGATAAAATAAATTTCTGCATCAAGGGCACGATTATTTCTTCATGGCTTTGGCCTAAAACCAGCTCTGATCCATTTTTCAGCTTGGTGTAATAAAGCACATCTATTTTATCCCGGCCGGTTTTTTTATAATTGGCAATGGGATGAAGAGCCGGCATATATATTTCCTGCCCGCCGATGTTATTAATTTCTTCTCTGATAATATTTTCAATTTTTTTTAAAACTTTAAAGCCGAGCGGCAGAATAGTGTACACTCCGGCGAATAATTTGTCTATAAAGCCGGCTCTGATTAAAATTTGCGCGTTAAAACTGAATTCATCCTTAGGAGGTTCTTTGGCGGTTTTGGTGAATAATTGTGATTGGCGCATAAAAAATAATAATTAAATAAATAATTAATATTTATATTTTCATTTACATCTATATTCTACCTTATTAGCACCTCCTTTGTCAAAAATTCTATGATGCCTGGCAAATTTAGTTAATTTTAGCTGTATAAATTTTTTATACGATTATAGAAATAATAAAAAAACAGAATATAATTCTGTTTCTAAAATATTTATAATTTTTACAAATATTTCTATCTATCTTTGCGCAGTCTTTCCCAAACCACCAATAAGGGGGAGGCGACAAAAATGCTGGAATAAGTTCCGATAAAAATTCCGATAGTTAGGGCTAGAGCGAATGATCTGATGGATTCGCCGCCAAAAATTATAATAGACACTAAAGCGAGCAAAGCCGTCATAGAAGTGTTGATAGAGCGCCCTAGGGTTTGATTCAAGCTGATATTGACCGTGCTGGCAAAATCTTCATCGCTTTTTGGTAAATTTTCCCTGATTCTGTCAAAAACGACAATCGTGTCATGAACGGAATAACCGAGAACTGTCAAGACAGCGGCTACGAACGGAGCGTTAATTTCCATGTTGTAAAATCTTCCCAAGGCAGCGAAAGCGCCAATAGTGATAATAACATCATGGGACATGGCAATTAGCGCCGAAACGCCGTATTTCCAGGAAACGACCGGTTTGGAAACTTTTAAAAACGCAATACTGATATAAATAACAATCGCTACCAGGACCCAAAAAATGGATAATATCGCTTTTCTCTTAAGCTCAATGCCGATTGATGGGCCGACTGCATCATACCGCACTTCTTCTATTTTTTGATCTTTTTGGTCTTTCTTAACCAATTCATCCAGCTTATTAAGAACTTCTTGGTGTTTTTCCTTGCTGGAATCCTGGAATCTTAAAATCATGCCGTCTTTGTTGACCGGTTGTACTATTAAACTGCCTAAATTAAGATCTTTTAATTGTCCTTCAATCGCGCTAACTTCCAGCCTGATTCCTGTAAATTTCACTTCTAATAAACTACCGCCGGTAAAATCAATTCCGAATTTCAAACCCCACATAAATATGGCAATTACAGCCGCTATAAAAAGAGAGCCGGATATTCCTAGCCATATTCCCCTTTTTTGGATAATTCTATAATTCATAATATTAATTTAAGATTGTTTTTTTATAGAGGTGATAAGCCAATGTTTACTTTCTAGCCAACGGGCGGGAATTAATCTTAAAAATGTTCTAGTAATTATAATCGCCGAAAACATAGACATAGCCACGCCGATAATCAGCGTTACGGCAAAACCTTTGACCACGCTAGTGGTGAATATTATCAAAATAATGGAAGTGATAATAGTGAATGAATTTGAATCTCTAATAGAAGGCCAGGCGCGGGCAAAGGCCTCTTCCAGCGCTGAATTCAACGGCCGGCCCCTGCGCAGTTCTTCGCGTAAACGGGCAAAAGTTAAAACATTAGCGTCAACGGCAATACCGACCGAAAAAATAAACCCAGCGACGCCGGATAAAGTCAAAGTAACCGGCCAAATTTTAAATATCGCTAAAACCAACAAACTGTAAATCAATAAAGAAATAACCGATAATAAGCCGGGCAACCTGTAGAATAAAATCATAAAAATTCCAACCAAAAGAAAAGCGTAAAGGCCGGCATCCAAACTGGCCACTAAAGAATCGCGGCCCAAGCTCGCGCCAACCGTCTGCTGATTAACTAATGAAATCGGAACCGGCAAAGCGCCGGCATTTAAGCGCTGGGACAGCAATTTAGCTTCTTGAATATTAAATCTTCCGGAAATAACCGCTTTTCCACCGGTAATCTTTTCATTAACCGTCGGCACGCTAATGGCATATCCGTCTAAGTAAATAGCTACCGGCTTGTTGATGTTTCTTCCGGTAATATCTGCGAACATTTTCGCTCCTTCGTCATCAAACTCCAAAGATACTTCCGGTGAATTGTCATTCGGGTTGAAATTAACAGCCGCTCGTTTAAGATTTTTACCGCTAAGTTCGGTATTTTTCCATTCTGACTGCGGTCCGGCGACATCTTCCTCTTTAGCGGTTTTTATTAAAATATGGCTGATTTTATATTCTTCCAAATCCTTTTCTTCCTGCTTATAGATTAAATGATAGCCGAATGGCGTCTCTACCACGTCGGAGATAGTTCCCACGGACTGGGAAAATACCGCATCCGCAAACGGTTTAACCATAGCGCCTTTTGCAAACCAGCCCAAATCTCCACCGGAAGTTTCTGCGCCCGGCTCGGTGGAATTATTTTTTACCAAATCAATAAAATTGGCCGGAATGGCTTCTTCTTTTAATTTTGATATTTTAGCTAGCGCTTCCTCTTTGCTTAACCCATTTTCGCAATTATCGCTTCCTTGAAAACAAATTAAAAGATGCGAAGCTTTTACTTCCTTTTCGCTCTTATTGTCAAATGGATTTATTTTAACACGCTTATCTTCCAGCTTTACAATTTCAAATCCTTGGCTGGTTTTTATTAAATCGGCATAAACTTTGCCTTTATCTAATCCTTTTATTTGGCTGACTATTGCCTGATTATCATTTTCTGTAACCCAGCCTAAATCGCCGCCGTTCGCCTTAGCCGCATCATCATTGGAAAATTCACCGACCAAAGCGGTAAAATCACCGCCAGAAATGGCCTTGCCTAATATTTCTTCCGCTTTTTTCTCCGCTTCTTGATTGGTGGCGATCAATTGATTTTTTTCTTCTTCCGTTAACTGCTTGACGGCGGTATTTTGTTCCTTAAATTCTAAAAGCGGAGTTTCCCCGATAGTTTTAATAGCTTCGTTCACGTCTTTAATTCCAGCCAATTCTACTATTACCTGATAATCATCCCCGCTTTTATTGGTTTGGATATTAGGCTCGCTAACTCCGAATACATTTACCCGCCTTTCAATCACATCCCTGACGCCGTCAATAGCGCTTCTTCTATCGGCCTCCGGCACATTAGTGACATCAGCGCTATAAACCAATTGGGTGCCGCCCTGCAAATCAAGGCCCAAGCGAAAAGGAATTTCCTTTGCATACGGCAATTTTATAGTCTGACCGGTCTTGGCCGATAGCCAATCCGCTCCTTTATTATAATAAGACCCGGCGTCAATAATTCCGCTGATTATAACCAATAAAATTATAAAAGCAAAAAGCCACCAGACTTTACCGCGTCCGCTGGGCTGAAATAATTTTTGTAAAATATTATCAGGCATAATAAATAAATAAAAAACACCATTTTTTAGGCATTTTTTATAATAATATCAACATGTAGATATATTTTAAACCAAATAAAATAAAATTGCAAGAGTATGTACAAGATGAGTACATCGGTAACACTTTTGAGAATTCCAGGGGTGTTTGATAATTTAAAGATTGGTGCGGTCTTTTAAAATTGTATTCAATGAGCCATTCCGTCAGATTATGGTTAAATTGATCT
>Ga0210044_10002080_pt1 | contig 30145 bp, 24 predicted proteins | sample CryGey13umfilter_2_FD_183959 | JGI IMG/M metagenome (GOLD analysis project Ga0210044, IMG submission 183959) | Groundwater microbial communities from aquifer in Utah, USA - Crystal Geyser 4/9/14 3 um filter (SPAdes) (version 2) | ecosystem: Environmental > Aquatic > Deep subsurface >... | reverse complement strand
CATCTGGCGGGACGGGAATCGACTGCCGCAAGGGAGGTGATAGAGGAGAAACAGGCGCCATTTTCAAGGTTGATGGGGGAGGTATTGCTGTTTTCAGGTAAAATGCATCGTTCTTTCACCCTTTCCTATACCGCAGCCTGCTTTCGAACCCGGGATCCGAAAAGATGACCGCTGTCCAACAATCCGTTGCACTGTTTCCGGTGCATGTCCGCCTGTCGGGCGGGACGAGCGGCGTGTGAGGTCATTTGACACAGATTTGGGGCAACATCTAAAACTTGACATTTATCACCCAGCCCGCAGACCTTCGGCCTACGGGCTGTGGCACCGGGCACAGATCTGTGGTATGATTTCTACAGTGAACAGATGGAGGTTCTATGAATGTAAAGGGCTACGAGAAAGCATTGGGCTTGCTGGGAAAAGAAAAATACAATGAAGCAAGTTCCGCATTTCAAAAACTTGCCGATAAAGCTGAAAACTCTCAATTCCGGGAAAAATGCAATACTTATATTCGATACTGCGACAGTAAATTGAAAGAACCGGAACATTTGAAGTCTTTTGATCCCTTTGGCAGAGCTGTTTTTCTTATCAATGAACACTATTTTAGAGAATCCCTGACCCTTCTCCAGACTCTGTTGAAAAAGGACCCGAATGATGACGTAATCCTTTATCTAGTGGCGTCCGCTCACGCTGGATTAGGGGACATTAAGGCAGCAACAGAATTTTTAGAAAAGGCGATTGCTCAGAACCCGGCCAACAAGCTGTATGCGGAGAGAGATGGGCTTTTTGCTGAACTACAAGAAAACCTGACGACACAGTAGAGGTCTTCCATGAAAACCAGAGCATTGATTCTTGCGGCGGGCGAAGGAACTCGGATGCGATCCCGGCTACCCAAGGTTTTCCATGAGGTGGCAGGCTTACCCATTCTATTTCGGGTTGTTCAGGCAATTACTCCCCTTGTGGACAATGCCGCAGTGGTTCTGGGTAAGAATTTTGAACAATCTGCTGCCAGGCTCCGTTCCTTTTATCCGGACGCATCTATCTTTCATCAGGACAAACGCCTTGGAACCGGCCACGCTGTAGAATGTGCCCTTCCCTTTTACAAGGGTTTCAACGGCTACGTTTTGATTCTTCCAGGAGACCTTCCTCTTCTTCGAACTGACCCCCTTTCGGCATTTCTGGAGCAGAGCATGAGAGAAGAGGTGGACTGTGCCATACTCGCCTTTGCACCGGAAAATCCTTCAGGCTATGGAAGAATTGTAACAATCGAAAATAGCTTTTCTTCAATCGTAGAGGAAAAAGACGCATCAATTGAGGAAAAAAGAATCCCCCTCGTAAATGGCGGTGTCTATTTATTCCGGGCCAGGCATCTTGTAGAATTTCTTCATTCTATTGAAAACAAGAACTCTCAGAATGAATATTATCTGACCGACCTTCCCGGCGTGCTGGCTGGCAAGGGATTTAATGTCAGGGTCTTTTCAGCCGATGATCCCGATGACTTCCTCGGGGTGAACAACCGGGAACAAATGGCCATGGCGGATACCACCGCACTGATTCGAAAAAAACGGGACCTGATGCAATCCGGCGTCACCATCCTGAATCCCGAAAGCGTTCGGATTGAGGATATGGTTGAGATTGAACCAGACACCACCATATTGGGCCCCGCCCATATTTTCGGCAAAACAACCATAAAATCCGGTTGTACCATACATCCTGGAACCATTCTCAGAGATTCCACAATTGGAGAAAACTGTGAAATCAAATCCTATTCTGTTATTACGGATTCCATCATGGGGGCCGACTGCATTGTCGGGCCCATGGCTCATTTGAGAACGGGAACTGTCCTGAAATCGGGCGTCAAGGTCGGAAACTTCGTAGAAACAAAAAAGGCCGTTCTTCATCCAGGTGTCAAAGCGTCCCACTTGAGTTACCTCGGAGATACTGAAATCGGAGAAGAAACCAATATCGGTGCTGGAACCATTACCTGCAATTATGATGGAGAAAAAAAACATCGTACAGAAATCGGAAAACGTGTATTTGTCGGCTCCGACAGCCAGTTGGTCGCGCCCCTTTCCATAGGGGATGACGCAACCATCGGTGCCGGTTCCACCATCACAAAAGACGTACCCCCTTGCTCACTGGCTATTTCCCGTGCAAGGCAGACAGTAATTCCGGACTGGCCAAAAAAGAAGAAAAATAAGAAGGGGAAATAATGCAATCAGAGCTGAAAGGCACAATCAACCTGATGGCCGTAGCTGATGTATTGCAGTGGATACACCACGGGCATAAGACTGGCGCACTCCACCTGACCGGTGACCGCTTCAAAAAACAGATTTTTTTCAAAGAAGGGCAAATTGTCGCCACGTCTTCAACCAATCCACGGGAATATCTGGGACAATTCCTGATCAGTTATGGGAAAATTACCGAAGAAGGTTTGAAAGAGCTCCTGGAAACTCAGCAAAAAAATGACCTGATGCTGGGCAAAATCCTGGTAGATGAAGGCATCCTTAACCTTTCTGAAATCCGAATGTTCCTGGAAATTAAGGCCCAGGAGTCTCTGTTCGATATGTTTCTCTGGGAATCCGGTGAATTTGAATTCGTGGATGAAGATAATCTGGGCAAGGAGTTTATTGATATAAATCTCGATGTCACTACTATTATTCTTGAGGGAGTTCGCCGGGTAGACGAGTGGGCAAGGATACGAAAGATGATCCCAAATGGTGAATACATTCCAGTTCCGGACGTCAACCGCGTTGTCAACGCGCTTCCGCTCTCATCCAATCTCACAAAATTGCTCCGGGCACTGGATGGGAAGAAAACCATTGATGATATCACGATGGAATTCCGGACTTCACGATTTATTGTCTTCAAAAATCTGTTTGAGTGCTATGAAAACGGACTGATTCGTATGAAAAAGCCAAGACAGGCATTTCAACATGATATCGCCGAAGAAGTTGCCCCGAAAGTTGAGGCTCTTGCAGAATCCGGATTCATTGAATCCTATCTCATGGCAGAATCTTTCCTTATAAAATATCCCAGCTCCGAACCAATCCGGGTACAGCTGGCTCAGTTGATAAAGAAAGCGGAACAAGTGATCCGGCAAGGTGACGGAATCCCTCAGCTTGCGTGTTCACTGAACGACCTTGCTACACAAAACCTTTCCCCGGAAGAAGGTTTCCTGGTATCCAGGATCAATGGGAAATGGGATATCAATTCCATTATTAAAATTTCTCCCATTCCAGAAGAACGGGCCAAAATGATTTTTGCAGAATTGATTACCAAGAGTATAATTACATTCGATGAATGATAAACTGACACCACTGGAAGAATTTGAATTCAGGCAGGCCGCGAGGATACGAACTCCGGAAGAGAAGCGGGAAAAACCCACACCTCAAAAAAAGCGCGTCTTCGTAATCGTCCTGCTACTGGTCCTGCTGGGAGGGGCACTTTTCGCCGCCGGTTTCTTGTACTACCAGCTTCAACTGCAACAGCAGAAGACAGCACAACTGGCAAAGGAACTTGCCACAAGCCAGAAAAAAATGACTGCGACAGAAATCAGCTTGAAAAACATTCAACAGGAATTGAAGAAAATGACGCACCGCGTATCCGACTCAAGTAAGGGGAAAGGAGAGCTTCTGACCGCGATTGACCAATTGAAACAGGATATCAACAATCGAAACCAGGAAATTCACTCCCTTAAGCAAAAGATTCGCGAAAGAGAAACTTCAATCAAGAATGCAGAAAAGGCCCGGAAGAAAGTGGAAACTGAATTGGAAAAGGCGCAGAAAAGCAATCAGGATCTGAAGAGTCAGGTTGACACTGCAAAAGCCACCGTAAGGGAATTTCAGGACACAACGGGAAAATTAAAGAGTACGATCCAGACCCTTCAAAGCAATATGAATCAGGAAGGAAATGCCTCCAGAAAACTCGTTTCCGATATGCTGGAGGCTCAGAGCAAAACCAAAAAACTCCGGAAAGAGAAAGAAACAATGGAAGCGACCCTTGATTCTCTTACCAAAGAAATCGCCTCACTGAAACAGGTGGATCCAGGCGAACTTGTGCCTTTTTCTGACCTTGTAACTCCAGCAAAGCCTATTGTTCACCCCTCAGCAACACTGGAAAAGAAAGGGTCCTTTGGAAAAGTGCGAGGGTTCATTGTGGTCAACGCATATATTGATGAAACCGGATTCGTGCAGAACGCTTTTTACCTCGAAAGCCATCTCCGGAAGGATGAAAGAAATGGCGCTGCCATCAGCCAGGCATTGAAAACTGTGCTGAAATGGAGATTTTCCCCAGCCTTGTACAACGACAAGACACCGGTGAAGATATGGCAACCCGTTGTTATACCAATAAACGACAAATGATCATCCCCCGTCCAAATCACCCATGAGTAGAGAATCTCTGTCCAGATACTTCCATTTCGCCATCCTGATACCGGCTCTGCTGATCGCTCTCCAATTGATTGCCGTCTTCATGATTTATTTCTTGGTGCTCCCCGGTTTTCAGAAAAACCACGATCAGAAACGTGCGGAAGGATTGTCCCGTCGAGCCATATCCGCATTCTGGTACGGCAACAGCGACCTGAACCTTCTTTGCAGCGATTGGGCGCACCGGAACGAAATGGCAGATGCTGTTCATCGCTGGTCCACGGATTTCGCAGAAAAAAATCTGCCCGATGGCATCTGCGATGATTACAACATGGACATCCTCCTGGTTCTGGACAGGAACGGGAAGGTACTGTTCACTCAAACAGCCAGGGATCGCTTTCGAGCTACTTTCGTTCCTGAAGCTCAGTCAAAAACGCTGGAATCCCTGTTGAATACGCTAAGGTCGCAAAGCTATAAATTAAATGGCTTGACTCTTTTAACTGGTACGCCCTTCTATGTGCAAACCCAATCTGTCACAAGTGAGGCTGAAACAGAGAAGCCACCTGTACCGCAAGGCTATCTGGTCATGGCTCGCCACCTTGGCGACAGCTTCACATCCAGACTTTCTACCGTTCTTCAGCTTCCCACTCAAATGGCCGTTTTAAATTTTAAGGACAATGTAGTACCCGCCTGGGTTCCCGGCAGTTCGACATCACTCAACACTGGTCTGATCCGGTTTCGGCACAATCCACGCTATCTGGAAGTCATCAGTTATATTGCCGGAACTCCCTCCGGCACCGGATTGATTCTTCGGATAACTGCAGATAAGACCCACTCCTTTGCTTCTGGAAATATTCTATGGGCACTCGTTATTTTTCTACTGCTCACAAGTTCGTTAATGGCATTACACCTGAATGGAACCCAGCGGTTGTTTAAACGGCGCCTTCATTTCCTGCTCAACATCGTCGGAAAAATTTCCGGGCGTCTCTCTATTCCGGCGGCCAGGACCCATGCGATGGACGACCTGGATTCTCTCCATGAAGTGCTCAACAATCTATATTGGAATCTTCAGAAAATCGAAAAAGAAAAGGAAACACTCCGTTCCAGAGAAATGATCCGGGAAAAACTCGTTTCAGCCGGCCGTATTGCCGCCGAACTTTCCCACGAAATTCTCACGCCGATCCGGGTCATACAAAACTGTCTGTCTCCCATCCAGCGAAAACTCTCCACATCGTCCCTCACCGACAAAGACAGGGAAATGTTCGACATGGTTCAAAAAGAATTGAATGAAATGGAAAACCTTACAAGGAATCTTCTTCGCTTTTTCAGGGAAGATGAAGTGGATGGATCACCCACCGAACTGATACCTGTCATTCGTTCAGCAGTCGATCGGTTCCAGGCCATCACTGGAGAAAACGGACCCATTGTACTTTTCCAGGTCAACGGAAATGGACGGATATTCGTTTCCGCTCCTCAATTGGAACAGGTGTTGCTCAATCTGCTGAGAAACGCAATGGAAGCTGCCTGCACAGAAATCCGCGTTTCCACTTCCATAAAAGATGACTCAATTCTGGTCCGGGTTTCAGATGATGGAGATGGTATTCCTGAAGAAATCAGGAATCGAATTTTTGAACCCTTTTTTACACAAAAAAAGAAACGCGGAGTCGGCCTGGGCTTGAATATCAGTTATAATATTATCCGAAACTACGATGGAGAATTATATCTGGAGGAAAATGAACAAATGACAACCTGTTTTGTTATTCAATTGCCCCTGATGGAGGAAATTCATGACAAGGGGTAACATACTGATTGTGGACGATGACCCCCTTGTTCGCAACAGTTTTGCCTACCTTTTGGAAGACGAAGGATATCAAACCCGACAGGCGGGCAGCACTTCTGAAGCCCTCCGTGAGCTGGCAGACATGGAATTTGACGTCGCACTCCTGGATCTCAAGATGGAGGGAGAAACAGACGGCTTATTGCTCAACAAGGCTATTCACGGGAAATTCCCCACGGTGCAGACAATCCTCATTACCGCATACACCAATTACAATTCGGCGGTCAAGGCGCTGAAAGACGGTGCTTCCGACTATCTGTCCAAAGCCGCATCCACGAAAGACGTCCTTGCCGCAATCGAAACTGCCATGAAGAAGCGCAAAGAAACGCTGAAGAATGCGGACAAATATTCTCCAGCGCCACTGGCTACTCTCTCACTTGTCTGCAATCACAATTTTTTTCGGGAAGGACTCCTGCATTTCACCGAGAAACATCCGGATTTTGTATTCACCTCCCATTATCGTCATCTCAGCGAAATTTTCCTTCAAAGTGAAAAGCCTGACGGCGACATTTTTCTCATCTGCGCAGATTGCGCTCTGACGGAACTGACCACAGTAAACACAGTGTTGCACCGATTCAGAACCTATTATCCGGAATCATGTATCGTATTTGTAAATGATAACTTTACCTCTGAGGAAAAAGCAAATCTTCTGCTGAAAGGTGTCCGAGGTTTTCTTTCTGACAAGATTGATGAAGACATTCTGACTGCAGCATTGGGCAAGGTTGCCGCCGGTGAAATATGGGCCGGACGAATGGAACTATCCAAAGCCCTGCGCAACCATCCCGACTCAATGGCCCAGAGTCTATCCGAAGGGGCCACGTCAAACGTCCTTCTCTCCCCCCGGGAAAGGGATGTATTGCGTTTTCTGGCAATGAATCTGTCCAACAAAGAACTCTCCGACCGGCTGAGCGTGTCTCTTCAAACTGTCAAGACGCATCTCTACAACATTTACCAGAAACTTGACGTTCACAACCGTTCACAAGCGATAGCAGCAGGATATCGTCACCGTTTTCTTCCCTGAAATCCCAAAAGTGTTAAAAAAGTATGACTCAGACATTACAAGAGCTCACCACTTTCCCACCTAATTCAAACCCAAGGTAGCATGACACACCTGTTTTCGATCGATAAACTGGCCACAAGCTTTCAAACAGGAGGTAGTATGAAATCTCGAAAAACTAGATTATTTGTTATGACCGCCATTCTTCTGGCAGGGTCTTTTCTCTTTGCCAGAGAAGTGACCACAAGCAATCAGGTTGTCCGTGTAAAGGATATGCCGGAATACATCGCCAGTCAGAGTTATATCTTTGTGTATTCTAACAAGAGTATGACAAAGGCAACTGTTCGCACCCGATCCGAAAATCTTGCCCAACACTACGAAGGGACAGTCCGCCATACCTTTGGCAAGGCAGTCCGTGGTTTTTCAGCGAAAATGTCAGCGTCTGCAGCCCGTAAACTCTACGAAGAAAACCCGGACATCGCCTACTACGAACCAAACGGCGTCTGCTATGCCATCGCAAAGCCATCCAATCCCGGTCACGGTGGTGGCGGCGGCGGAGAACCGGCACAGGTTACCCCCTGGGGAATCGCCCGGGTAAACGGCGGCGTGGCAGGCAATTTCTGCAAGGCCTGGATTATTGACACCGGCGTGGACCTGGACAACCCGGACCTCAATGTGGATATTGCTGACAGTGTTGTTTTTGCGAATGCCAAGTCACCAGATGATGACAACGGCCATGGAACCCATGTGGCCGGCACAATCGCAGCAATCGACAACTCCATTGATGTCGTCGGCGTGGCCCCCGGCGCAACTGTGGTTGCGGTAAAGGTTCTGGATCGTCGCGGTAGCGGAACCTGGGACGATGTCATTGCCGGAATTGACTACGTGGCCAGTCACGCATCCTCCTGTGACGTTGCAAATATGAGCCTTGGGGGCAGCTACAGCCAGGCGATCAACGATGCAGTAACAAATGCCGCTAAAACCTGTTCATTCGCTGTCGCGGCTGGAAATGACGGTGCAGACGCGGCCAACGATTCTCCCGCAAGTGTCGACGCACCGAACGTATATACCATTTCTGCAATTGACTCAAATGACCTGTTGACTTCATGGTCCAACTGGGGCGTTCCCCCTGTGGACTATGCTGAACCGGGCCTGAATATTCTTTCTCTCAAAAAGGGCGGCGGTACCACAACCATGTCCGGTACCTCCATGGCCACACCCCACGCGGTGGGCCTGTTACTCCTGGGTAACATCCGCACCGACGGCTACACACAGGCTGATCCGGGCGGAGACCCACATCCTATTGGCGTTCACTGATCGATTCAGTTAACCATCCACAGAAAGGGGGCCAAAAGGCCCCTTTTTTGTCTCCAGGAAAGTATCTCCCATTACTTGTTTCCTTGCCAAATTCCCTGTACTTAATTATGTTTTCAGCCAAAAACCGAATTGCCCTCTTCCTTTTCCATTTCTTAATGGTCACCTTGTCATGCTTCGCTTCCCCAGTATCATACGAAGTGGAAGCCAAACGGCAGAAATTTGAATTGCTGCTTATTCCAGTCATTTGGACAGTGAAAGATGAAACAGAATCAGATATAATCAAAAATGATTTCAAATTAGCCCGGAGGCTCCATGAGCACTGCATTTTCAATTGATAGCTATATCAAGAGCTTTATAGCTCTTTTTGTTGTAATGGACGCACTGGGGAATGCTCCCATCTTCATTTCATTAACCCAGAAACTGCATAAGAAAGAGTCCCTCAGTCGACTCAACACAGCAATCCTGGTGGCAGGTGGTGTTATGGCGCTGTTCATCCTCCTGGGTAAAGCCGTACTCCTTTATTTCGGGATATCAGTCGGTGATTTTCAGGTCGCAGGCGGGATTATCTTCTTCCTTCTCGGAATCGAAATGGTTTTCGGACTGAATTTTCTTTCATCCCGGGTGGAACGATATGACATCGCAATCGTTCCGCTTGCCACACCGCTGATAGCCGGACCGGGAGTGCTGACCACCATCATCATTATCACCAACACGTACGGCTATCTTCCCGCAATTGTCGCATCTGTCACAAATCTGTTTCTCACACGGATCATACTCGGCAACAGTCTATTGATTAATCGCTTCACCGGAAAACAAGGGACGGAGATACTGACTCGAATCATGGGAATTCTTCTGACTGCACTGGCCATCAGTTTTATACGAACCGGCATTACAAACGGGTAAATACACAAGGGGGGACATGTGAAACGCCTGATCAGCAAGGGAGACATTAACGCTTTTTTTGGATTGATGCTGGACAACGTGACCAATCTTGTGGTTCTGACCGGAATCCTTTACGGAGCTTTTGCATTCCCCATGGATGTAATCCTGAAAAAGATGATTCCCGGCACCGCCCTTGGCGTCATGTTCGGAGACATAGTATACACAATCATGGCATACAGACTCTCCAGAAAGACCGGAAACAACACTGTTACGGCAATGCCGCTCGGACTGGATACTCCCAGTACCGTGGGGATTGCCCTCACAGTTCTCGGCCCGGTTTACCTCCAGACGCACGATGCCAACCTGACTCTCTATGTGGGCACGGCAGTGATGGTGTTGATGGGATTGATGAAAGTAGTCTTTTCGTTTTTTGGGAAGTGGATTCAGGAGAAAATGCCACGTGCCGGACTCCTGGGTTCCATCGGCGGCATCGGTATTGCTCTTCTGGGTCTTTTCCCCATGCTGGACGTGTTCAAACTCCCGATCGTCGGCATTACCTCCCTTGGCATCATCATTTATGCCTTTTTCGCAAAAGGACGGCTCCCGTTCCGGATTCCCCCTGTGCTGGCGGCTGTGGCAGCCGGTACCCTGCTTTTTTACCTGATTCCCCACACCCACGGGACCATTACTGCCGGAACCTCATTGGGAATCTACATTCCCTATCCTTCCCTTGGTTTCATAAAGGGAATGAAACTGGCGCTCAACTACATCCCAATCGCCCTACCCTTCGGTCTTCTAACCATTATCGGGGGAATTAACGTCACCGAAAGCGCTCGGGTTGCCGGTGACGATTACAATACGACCCAGATTCTCTTCACCGAAGCTATTGCCACCATTCTTGCCGGTCTCTGCGGCGGCGTCGCCCAGAGCACCCCCTATATCGGCCATCCTGCATACAAAGATATGGGTGCCAAAGCAGGTTACACCCTCGCCACCGGCCTTTTCATCGGAATCGGAGGCATGCTGGGAATTATCAGCGGCATAGTACAGATTATCCCTCCGGCAGCTGTATCTCCCATCCTGATTTTTGTGGGATTTGAAATCGCCGCCCAGTCTATTGAGACAGCAGAAGGTGATTTATCCGCCGTGCTGCTCGCATTTATTCCATCCATTGCCGACCTGGTACTGATCCAGATGAACTCACTACTGGGTTCATTGGGGAAAGGAATCGCCGACTTAAGTGTGGACATGGCCAACACTCTGAAAGCTGTTACGGTTCTGGGAAACGGCTTCATTCTCACCGCCATGCTCTGGGGCAGCGCTGTTTCCTTCCTGATTCACCGGAAAATGAAGGGATTTGTGCTGACGATGGCTGCAACCGTTGTGCTGACATTGTTTGGAATCATCCACTCCGTCCGTCCCGACGGCGGCATTTACCTGCCCGATTTCTCCCATTTCGGATATTCAGACAGAATTGCCATCGGTTATCTTATTTTTGCAGGGATCAGCATGCTCTCATACTGGTGGGTGAAACGGGAAGAGTCGAATGCCTGAACGACGCCAAAACCCCATGGTCCTCTTCGCGGGGCTATTTATGACTTCCATGTTCCTGAACACGATGCCCCCCCTGATGGTTGAATTCCAGCGGGTCTTTGCCATCTCCATGGGCCAGTCCAGCATCATTCCCTTTGCTCACTCTATGGGGACCATTCTGGCCAATGTCGCAGCGGCATTGGTGTTGTCAAGAATCGGAACTCGTAAGAGTACAGCGATTGCTGTGATCGCAGGAGCAGTAGGGCTCACATTTGCCGCCACAAGCCATTCCCTTGCAGGTTTGACGACGGGTATTTTCTTCATCGCAGTGGCATTTGCCGTCACCATCACCACGTTTTCAGTCATCTATGCTCATTTCCCCGTAACAAAGCAGAATTTCTCCATGTTTCACTCCTTTTTCGGCATGGGTGGACTGGCCGCACCGGTTTTTGTAAAGTTTTATCTGGGCCGAAACTACTCCTACCGCTACGTATATTTAACCTACCTCGTTTTGATCATTCTATTTGGTCTCACCATTGCCTTTCGTCCTGTGTCGGATTATCAGTCCGACGATTCCCCCTTCCACGGGGTAAAAAAAGTGATGAAAAGCCGCTACCTCATTGTCATTACCCTTCTTGCTCTATACTCCGTATCCGAAATGGCTGTCGTGGTGTGGGCGGGCAACTTCTTTAAATCCTCCTTCGGCTTCACCGTTGAAACATCTGCTGTGATGCTGTCCGCCTTCTGGATTCTCTTTACCCTCGGTCGTTTTTTCGGTGACAGACAGATTCGCAAATTCACGCCGCAAATCAACGCCCGGACCATGAGCCTTGCATCCCTCGCTCTTTTTTCTATCTTTATTTTCAGCCCGGTAACATGGTCAGTAAGTGCCTTTCTGCTGGGCGCTCTTTTCATGGCCACTATCTTTCCGTCCATTCATTTTCTCCTGAACCGGATTGCCCCGGATGATGTACGGGCCCCTTTGAATGCCATACTCTTTCTCGCTGTGAGCACATTTGGAATGATCGGTGTACCCTTTGTCGGCATTGTTGGGGAAATAAATATCCGCCTGGGCATGTCAATGATGCTGATTCCCTTTTCCCTGATGGTAACCGTTCTTCCCTTCCTGTGGAAAGGGGAAAAGATATGAGAAATCAATCATGGAGGTCCATATGAGTGAAAGCAAACCAAACCTTGAAGAATTTGAAAAACTGAAAGAACAACCTGTCATTCTGTTTCACGGGTTTTCAGGTGAACAGCTCAACAATCTTATCGATACGCTGAAACATTCCCCTTCATTTTCCGGCAACATCATCATGGCCACGACAACTCCCACATCCGTTCAGTGGTGCATAAAAGATCTGCTCCTCGAGCTCTCAGAAGAGCGCGCGGCTCTGAAGGAACTGAACCAGAAAAAGAAATCAGAATGAGTCATCATAAAATTTGCGTGTACTCCTGCAGTCGAGGGAAACTATTCAAACTGCTCCCCGTATAATTTATCGATTTGAAAATTCCGGAGGGAGCCATTGAAAAAAACTGTTATTCTATTAGTTGTCGCAATTACAGCCCTATCCATTTCCTGTTCAGTTAGCGGCAGGGGTGGGACCAAAGACAAGGGGAAAGACAAGAAAGAAATTGTTGTCCCCGTCCAGGTAGAAGTCCTGGAAAAGGGGCCAATTTCATCCTTTATTCTGTCATCCGGTACGGTTGAAGCAGAAATGAGTGTGGACATAGTGGCGGAAACTACCGGTGTGGTAGAAAAGCTTAACGTGGAAGAAGGAGACAGCGTTAAAAAGGGTCAGATCCTCGCTGTTGTAAATTTTGAAGAATTGAAACTCAGTAAAGACAAGGCTGAAGTTGCCCTGAAAGAAGCGGAGAACACATTCAAACGCACGAAAAACATGTTTGACCGCCAACTGGTCAGTCAGGAAGACTACGACAACGCCAGATTCAACTACAATCAGAAGAAACTCGATTTTGACAATGCGAAAGTTAAGTATGACAAAAGTATGATCAAGGCTCCGTTTGACGGGGTCGTTACTGAGCGTTTCATCACGGCTGGCCAATTCCTTCCCATGAACCAGAAAGCGTTTTCCCTTGTAAACCGGGACCTGCTGAAGGTAAATGTGTTTATCCCGGAAGAACGGGTCAGGGAATTAAAAGTGGGGATGTCTGCAAACCTGGTCAGTGAAGCCGCCAAGCAAACCTTCAAGGGCAGCGTAAAACGGGTTTCCCACATCGTGGATCCATCCACCGGTACTGTCAAAGTAACTGTTTATGTAAAACATGACCCGAATATTCGACCCGGCATGTTTGTGAAAGTCCGCCTTCTTACCGATACAATTTCCGATGCACTGTTGGTTCCCAAAAAGGCTGTCGTCTATCTGAACGACAGGCGGTATATTTTTCTTTACGATGCGAAGACGAAAGAAGCAAAGCAAGTGGAACTAAAGATCGGATATCAGGATGAGATACAATTCCAGTCCCTGAATAAGGATCTGAAAGTGGGCGACCAGATTATTGTGGCGGGTCAAAACGGCCTTAAGGATGGCGCAAAGGTCAGGTTGGGTTAATATGGCAGACCACTCCGTATTCGGGATTACGGTCCGTCGGCCAGTGGCGATCTTCATGATCGTCATTGCTATTGTGGTCTTTGGCTATGTCTCGTACAAGAGATTAGCATTGAATCTTATGCCGGACATCAGCTACCCCACAATCACCGTTCGGACCGAGTTTGAAGGAGCAGCACCCGAGGAAGTAGAAAACAACGTTTCCCGCAGGGTGGAACAGGCTCTGGCCATTGTCAACAACCTATCCACCATCAGCTCCATTTCCAGGTCCGACATGTCCGATGTCATCCTGGAGTTCCGCTGGGGTACCGACATCAACACAGCCATTCAGGACATTCGAGAAAAGCTGGATCAGGTTTTTCTGCCAAAAGAAGCGGGGAAACCCGTCATCCTTCGATATGATCCGACTCTGGACCCCATCCTCACCTTCGGGTTGACTTCGAAGAAAGAAAGTCTGATGTATCTTCGAAATTTTTCGGAAGATAATATTAAGATCCGTCTGGATAAGATTCAGGGAGTTGCCGCAGTCAAAATCCGGGGAGGACTTGAAGAAGAATTTCATGTGGACATCAATCCGTCCAAATTGACCGGTCTGAACATGGACATTGACACGGTCAATAACCGACTGGCCAGTGAAAACGTCAACCTTGCCGGTGGGAAACTGAAAGAAGGCGCCACGGAATATATCGTCAGAACTGTCAACCAGTTCCGGAATATCGACGAAATCCGTAACCTTATTATTGGAACCACAAATGGAGTTGAGATCCGGATCAAGGATATCGGTCAGGTTACCCGATCTTTCAAAGACAGAGAAGTGATCACCCGGATCAATGGCAGAGAATGCGTCATCCTGGAGATTTACAAAGAAGCGGATGCCAACATCGTGGAAGTCGCCAAGCGAGTCAACTTCCAGATGCTCACGACAACGGGGAAAACCGTTCGCACATCTTTGCCGGAACACATGAAGGTTGATCTGCTCTCCGACCAATCCGTATTTATTGAAAATGCTCTGAATGAAGTAAAAGACAACGCCCTGGTAGGCGCCCTACTGGCAATTCTCGTACTGTTTCTTTTCCTCAAAAACATTAAATCTACACTCATCGTTTCCGTTACCATCCCGCTGTCCATTGTCACCACCTTCGCGTTCATGAAATTCTTCAACGTCTCATTGAACATTATGTCTCTTGGGGGCATTGCCCTTGGGGTCGGTATGCTTGTGGACAACGCGATTGTTGTCCTTGAAAGCATCTTCCGATGTCAGGAAGAAGGGGATGAAATCGCAGACGCAGCCGTTCGTGGTACTTCTGAAGTGGGTACGGCTGTTGTTGCTTCCACATTAACTACCATTGCCGTGTTCTTCCCTATTGTCTTTGTGGAAGGTATTGCCGGACAGATTTTCAAAGACATGGCCCTGTCCGTCGTCTTTGCACTGATCGCATCGCTGATGTTCGCACTGTTTTTCATTCCAATGCTGGCATCCAGAAGGGTTAATCCTGGAAAATCAACTGGATTCAAACTGGGTTCTTCCCTTCTTCATTTCCAGTCTTTCAGCGGATTCATCAGACCCCTGCCGCGCAACGGGTTGTTAAAACCAATCGCAGCTCTGTTTCGCGTGATCCGACTTCTATTCTATTTCCCCTTGGAGGTAATGGCGAAAATTTTCGTATTGGCCTACCTGTTTTTTCTGGGGATTGTCTGGATCAGCCGAATTATCTGGACTGCACTGGACCGATTCTTTCTAAACAGAGTACTAACCACTTTTAACAATGGCTTCAACTGGGTTCAAAACGATTGGTACCCAAAAGCACTGAAAGTTGTGCTTGGGAACAAATTGCTTTCCGTTATTCTGATTCTGATAGCCTTTGCAATCACATTCTTCTCATTTCGCGGGCTGGACGCCGAATTGATTCCGGTCATGCACCAGGGGCAATTTACCGTTATTGTAAATTTTCCCGTGGGCACGCCCATTGAAAAAACAGACTCTCTTCTCATGCCCTATGAATCCAAACTATCGGAAATCAAAACCATTCGCACGTACTTCACCCGCATCGGAGTGGAAAAAGATTCCTATGCGAAAGCGGACGAAGGCGAATTTTCCGCAAGAATCGGAGTGATCCTCAAACCTTCAGACGATATTCTCAAAACTGAACAGGACACAATTTCCAAAATCCGGGACATTTTCAGCAACATACCAGATGCTGAAATGAGAGTAGAATACCCCACCCTGTTCACATTCAAGGCACCGGTTGAGGTTGAAGTTCATGGATACAATCTCCAGAAATTAAAACAATACTCCATGCTCGCTCTGGAGAAGATGAAAGAGATTCCGGATCTGAAGGATGTGGAATTGAACATCCGCACCGGAAACCCGGAAACTCAGATCGTCTTTGACCGGGATAAACTGGCTCGGCTGAATCTGAATATCGTAAAGGTGGCAGACCTTGTTCGGAACCAGTTGCTGGGCTATGTCCCAACCAAGTTTATCCGGGGTGACAAACGCATCGATATTCGGGTGAAATTGAAAAACAACACGAAAAAGACTCTGGAGGACCTGAAGAACATCATCGTAAACCCTGGCCAGAAACCCGCTGTTCAACTCTCCGCCGTGGCGACATTCAACATCGTTGAAGGGCCCAGCGAAATCCGTCGCGTGGATCAGCAACGGGTGGGCCTTATCTCCGCAAATATAACCGGCCTTGGTCTGAAAGCCCTTTCAAAACAAATTCAGGAAAAGCTCTCCAAAATCCCCCATCTATCAGACATTGAATACGTGATCTCCGGTCAGAACCAGGAAATGGAAAAGTCCTCCAAGTCTCTCCTTTACGCGCTGCTGCTTTCGATATTCCTGGTGTACATTGTTATGGCATCGCAGTTTGAATCTCTCCTTCATCCCTTTGTTATCATGTTTTCGATACCTCTGGCATTGTTTGGTGTGGGTATTACCTTGTACACACTGCATATCCCCATGTCGGTCATCGTATTCATCGGCCTGATGATGCTTGCCGGTATTGTGGTCAACAATGCCATTGTACTCATTGACTACATTAACCTATTAAGAAAAAGGGGAATGGAAATCAGAGAAGCTATCATCCTTGCCGGAAAAGTGCGGCTTCGCCCCATTATCATGACAACCCTGACCACTGTCCTTGGGCTGCTTCCTCTGGCTATGGGTCTTGGAGAAGGCGCGGAAATTCGCCAGCCCATGGCAATTACTGTAATTGCCGGATTGATCTTTTCCACCGTCCTGACTCTCATGGTCATCCCCACTCTCTACGAGTTGGCAGAGACCCTGAAGACAAAACTTACCGGTGAGAATGGTTCCAGAGAGAACCAAACGTGACGCAGAGGGACATTTAACTACAATACGCAAGAAGTTAGAAAATCATGAAATAGAAAGGGAGGACATGTCCTCCCTTTCTCTGTGTTCTTTCTGCAAAAGAGCATTCCCCGCAGATTCCTTCACTTGCCAATTCCTGTAATTCATTCTATGATAGCAATATGGATGGATTTAACTTGAAAGTCATTGTGGCATGGGGTTTCTTTTTTGCTTTTGTCATCATATCTGTTTACATTATTGTAATCAAGAAGCTCAAGCGGGTGGTACGTGGAGAGGAAGAACGGGAGGCACCCGATTTTGTCCTCGAAAATATTCGGCATACCCTGGACCAGCGCAAAGCGATCTTCCACGAGCTGGAAGTACAGGAAAAACTGAATGAGATCATACTGAACAATCTCTCCATCGGGGTGGCTGTTTTTGACAAATTTAAAATTTTCAAGTCCGCCAACCCCATGTTTCTGAAGCTGTTCAATCTTTCACAGGAGAGCGTGAATCAGTCCATAGTCCAGTTCCAGGATGGGAGCCCCGAGCTCCTCCAGTTTGTACGGCAACTCAAGGACACCGGAGACGGGAAAGGTCAGATTGACAACACCTCAATCCAGGGGAGAATTGTAAAATTGCAGGCAAGGCCCGTCAGTGAACTTCTGGGTGGAAAAGGCGGGTACCTTGTGCTGGCTGAAGACATCACAGAAATTGAAGCTGCAAAAAGTCAACTGGAGCTGAAAAAGCGGCTGGAAATAATCGGAGAAATGTCTGCGGGACTCGCCCACGAATTTCGCAATGCCCTCTCTACCCTTAAGGGGTACGCCCAGATGATCGAAAATGAATCCCCCCCGTCCATTATTGCCCAGCACAATACTCAAATTCTCTCGGAAGTGGAAGAAATCAACAACGTGGTTAACCAGTTTCTCCTCTATGCCAAACCACTTCAACTGAATCTGCAGATCGTTTCAGGTGCAACCATTCGTGAGGATATTCTGCTTACCTTTCCAGACTTGCAGAATATTCTTGAAATTACAGTGATTCCGGATGATATTTCCTTTAAAACTGACAGGACCCTCCTGAAGCAATGTCTCATAAATCTGATTCGAAACAGCCGGGAACATCTTGCAGGCACCGGCAGGATTCATGTTCATATTGAAAAACTGAAGGGCAGCATTCGGATCGCTGTCCAGGACAACGGCTCGGGTATGGATGCTCAAATCGTGGAACACGCACTCGTTCCTTTTTACACGACAAGAAAAGACGGCACTGGACTGGGCCTGTCACTCTGCGAAAAAATTGTGTCACGCCTGGGAGGAAGTATCACCATTGAATCGGCAACAGATGTGGGAACCACGGTGGTACTCACATTATGAGCCGGATATTGATCATAGAAGACCGGGATTCCCTTCGGGAAATGCTGGTCAAGTTTCTTTCGGCCCAGGAGGTACTCAGTGCCCCCTCTGCCGAAGAGGCCCAACCACTCCTCGTACACTATCCCGAAATTGTACTTTGCGATCTGAAACTCCCCGGCATGTCTGGTATAGATTTTGTCCGAAAAACCATACCTGATTTCCCTGAAACTCTGTTCATAATAATGACGGCCTTCGGAGACATTCCAACTGCTGTGGAAGCCATGAAGGCCGGTGCATATGAGTTTTTACCAAAGCCACTGGATCTGAATCACCTGTCGATTGTCCTGAAGCGCGCAAAGGAAATGCTGAAACTCCGACGCATCGCGACAACTGACTCTGACCTGACTATCGTGGGGGAAAGCCCGGCAATGCTGGAAACGCTGAAGGTAGCAGCAAAAGTAGCTCCACTGGACTGCTCTGTACTTCTGGCAGGGGAAAGCGGAACCGGAAAAGAAGTCCTTTCCCGATGGATTCACCGTCATTCCAAACAGAAAAATGTCAGCTTCTGGGCAATGAACTGTGCGGCAATTCCCGAATCACTCCTGGAATCAGAACTTTTCGGTCATGAACCCGGCGCCTTCACTGGTGCAACTCGGCTTAAAAAGGGTTACTTTGAACTGGCAGATGAATCCACCCTTTTTCTAGATGAAATAGATAAAACAAGCCTCGCATTCCAGGCAAAGATTTTGCGAACTGTGGATAGTGGCGAGTTCTACCGCCTGGGGAGTGACGTCCCATTGAGAAGCAGTGCCAGATTGATATTTGCCACTAACCGGGACATAGACGGTCTGGCGCATGCTGAGGATTTCAGAACAGATCTGTTCCATCGCATCAGTGCTTATACCATCACGCTGCCACCTTTACGGGAACGTCAACAGGACATCCGGCTGCTGGCCAGTCATTTTGCGGATAAACTGGGCCGGCAGATCACAGGAACTCCCCTTATTCTCCCGGAGTCTGCCAAGCAGTTTCTTGAAAACTATGACTGGCCTGGGAATGTGCGGGAACTTCGCAACACCATTGAGAGGTGGGCCATATTGGGAATTGATCATTCTTCACAAACAGGGCCGATAGCACACTGGGCACTGGGAACGCATATTGATTTTGAAGCAAAAACCCACAATGAAGTCCTTTTAGAGATAGAAGAAAAGCTGTTCCGTCACCATCTTGAAAAACACAAGGGAAATAAACTGGCTGTCAGTCGCGAACTGGCAATGAATTACAAAACATTTCTTTCCAAGCTTAAAAAACTGGGGATTGAAGAATGACAGGAATGGTTCTATTGTTATTGCTGGGTTACTGGCCACTTCCTGCCAACTCCGGTATTTCAGGTACGTTCATGGAATACAGAAATCAGCACCTCCACGCCGGTTTCGATCTTTCCACCAATGGGAAAGTGGGGTTTCCCGTACACTGCTTCGACGACGGCAAAATTGTAATGCTCAAAGTACAGAAACGGGGGTATGGCAGGGTATTGTATATTCGCCACCCGAAGCAGAAACTTGTATCCGTTTACGGACATCTGGATCGCTTTACTCCCCGTCTTGAGAAGATTGTCTCACGATACATCAAGCTTCGGCATTCCCGGTATCCGGGAACCATTGTTCCCCGGAAACCGATTCCTGTTCAAAAGGGACAGGTTATCGCTTACTCAGGGGAAAGTGGCGTCGGTTGGCCTCATCTCCATTTTGAACTGAGAAATTTGCAAAATGAGCCGGTAAATCCGAAAGATTTCGGTCTCTCTGTCAATCAGGACAAATCTGCTCCTGAATTTCAATTTCTGAATATCTACCCGGAAACGCCGTCAAGCACTGTCAACGGACATTGCAGATTTGTCCAGCTTCCACTTACACATTCAAAAGATGGCAATTTCACTGTCAAACCATTCCGCGTTTCCGGCCGTGTTCTCATGTCTGTAACCATTCGGGATACAGACGGCAGGAAAGGTCCCCTGGCAATTCAACGTATCATCACCAGATTGAATCATCACCCTTTCTATGATTATCAGGCCCAGGTATTCTCTTTCGATCGGTTCAATCGATCCTCTGCTGTATATGATCTAACTCAAACACGTCTTAGCCCATCCACCTACGGGTTTAATCTCTTTCGCATACCCGGTTCCGATCTTCAATGCCAGAAACAATATCCAACCACATTGCAGAAAGGCCAGAACCTCATGCAGGTATCCGCTATTGATTTTGCAGGGCACAAGGTCGAACTTAATTTCCGTTTCCACTGGCAGGAACCGTCCGCCCAACCGGTAATCCCAACAACACTGACGACGGCCTCAGTGCAACTCCATGGACAGATTCTCCCTGCAGCGTCGATTCATCAGCCCATCTCCATTCCCATTGCTGGTACTGACTGGACCGTAATGTCTTATGGAGTCACACCGTCCGCAATTCGACTGGGCAATGTCGCAATAGAAACCAAAGGATATAACACTTCACCCAGATTGATGTATGCACGCTTCGTTTCCAAATTGCCTGAGGAACCCGGCTTGTCGATTGTTCCCGATACCGGTCTTGAAATCCAACCGGGTCAGCTCTTTCTCTCACAACTTAACCTGGTCATGTATTGGAAAGTAGCCGACATTCGGATGGGTTGGTTTCGATATGACTCTGTCAAAAAGAAATGGAAATACAGGGACACCGAGCTAAATTATATAACACAGAATGCCACAGCAGATGATTTCAGAAACGGCATGTATGCTGTTTTCCTCGATACCGCCTCCCCCGTAATTCATAGCAAACCCTATTATTTTAGAAATCGAACCGCCTGGCGTGTCACAGATGTCGGGAAAGGTGTAGACGATTCAACCATCATGCTTTCAAGGGGAAAGAAAACATGGAAGATGGAGTATGACCCTGACCGAAAGATCGCGTGGATTGACCGCCATTTGAAAAAAGGAAGGTACAAGATACGAGTTACAGATATTGCCGGAAACACATCAAGCGCCATTGGCCGGCTTCACTGATTCCATGCCAACTTAACTCCAGGGACACAACCCCTGTTAGCTGAGTTATGGTGACTTATGGCTTCAGTCGCAGCAGCCAGGCACCACTTCCGCCAAGCGCCCTCGGTGCTTCCGCGAACCAGAGAATCCATTCACGCCCGTCACCCTTGAGCCATTGCCTTACATATTCGCGAAGCACACCCTTCTTGTCAGAATGGTGCCCCTTTCCCGTAATCACCAGAGCAGTCCGGTCCCCAACTTCTACTGCATGACGCAAAAACTCAAAAAGTGCAGTTGCCGCTTCGTCCTTTGTTTTCAGGTGAAGATCCAAGCTGGCATCAATTTCGGGAGAAATTGACTTATGAAGTTTCCTTTCCAGGTTCTCAAGTTTACCTGATGCTTGTGTCAGTGGCTCAATTGTGTTTGTTATTGGCGCGTTATCCACTAGAGCCTGTTCAAAGAGTTTGCGTTCAGCATGTTCCTGTTGTTTTTCCTCAGCAAGAAACACTTCATCCCATTCCTCATCTGAAATCTGCCTCATTTTCGTCTCAAGACCAGTATCATCCTCCAGGAATCCCGGCTGTTGTCCAGGGGATTATCCAGTTTGAAAGAACCCCTTGCGTCTACCAGCTCAAACCGTCCGTTGCATTGGATCATCAGTCGCATTTCCTGATACAGGTAAATCCTGTACTTGTCGCGCATATCAATGGAAAAGCTCTTCTCTCCATCTTTTACAATAATATGAGGTGATGACTGTGTTTGATGGGTCAGTACGTCCACATTTGTCCGTTCCCGATCCCAGTCCACTTCCACTTCAACTTGATCGCTGGATTCCATCCACGTGTTTGCTGTGGATGGACGATTGGTTATGAAATCTCTTGGATGATACAATTCGATAATATAAACGCCCCCTCTCTCCAGCACGTCCGCAACGCGGTCCAGGTGAGCAAGGGCATCTTCATTTCGCAACAGATAGTTGAAACCAGTCAATAAGTTGATTGCCACTCCGTACTTGCGATTATTCTCAAATGCAACCATATTATCGACCCAGATGTGTGAGTTCAATCCGGCCAGTTCACTTTTCTTTATTGCAGATTCCACCATTTGCGGTGATATGTCAAACCCATCTACTTCGTAACCACGGCGGCCGAGTTGCTCCAGATGCGCACCTGTCCCGCATGCAATATCAAGCATCGAACCGTTCTCACACAATCCAAAAAGACTGGCTTTTTTCTCTATAAAATCACATTCCAGAGCCACGTCGCGATAATTAAATGCAGCGTCATAATACTCAGGATAATTGTACAAGCTCATTAATTATTGGCCGAGCCGGGAAAAAGGACTTCCACTCTATTCTTCAATGTCTTCAGATTCTTCTTCTCCTGCCAGATCATTGTCCACATTGAGACGATCGCAAGCGCCAGCATACATCTGTAACGCGGCCTTCTTTGCCTTTTGGAGTTCCGCAAGTTTTTCCTTTACACGTGCCAATTCCTCTTCCACCTGGTTCTCAATGTCGGCAATTTCATTCCGCAGGTGTTTCCGTGTCTCTTCGTAAAACTTTTTTTGATCATCACTAAGAAATGCCATAGGTTACCCCCTTAAATAATTAAAACACAAACGTGTGTGTAAAATAGACCTTAACCCGAACGCCATCTTTTACCGCCGGCGTGAACTTCCACTCGCTGAATGCCCGAATTGCTGCCTTCCCCAGACCGTTGCGTCCCTGTATCGTGGTTCTGAGAACCCGGACTTCGTCAGACACTACATTGCCATTTTCGTCAATGAGGCCCTGCACAAGCACTTCTCCGTGCAAATGACGCCGACGATCTATCACAGATATTCTCGCTTTGACCGTTTTTATTGGAGTTGGAAAAATGACTTGTCCTTTAATGAGAGGGACCAGATCACCCTCCTTCACTTTTGGAATAATTGGCTGAGGAATTGGTTTGGTTTCCTCAGGTTTCGCCTGGACAGGTTCAGGAACCGGCTGCTTGACTGCCGGTTTTGCCTCAACGTTGCTCTCTTCACTCTTAGTATTATCTGTCGTTTCTGTTGCCTTCTTCTCAGTGTCAGTTGCTGGTTCTGTTTTGGGCGTCTGATCTGTTGGTTCTACTTTGGGTGCCTGAGCTGTTGTTGTTTCAGTCGAATTTGTTTCCTGAGGGTTGGTTTCCTGTTTGGTCACGTCCACTGCAACAGGCTTTTTATCAGCTATTGTTTTTTCCTTAACCGGCTTTTGTGTTGTTTTGGGGGCCGGTTTCTGAACCTTCTGCTGCTTCAACTTTGCTTCCTCTTCCGCAAGTTTCTTTTTCAGTAACTGTTGAACCAGCTTCTCTTTGTCAATACCCAGATCAGCCGGAACTGCAGCAGGGACCTTCGCTTGCTGCTCGACAGCATTCGCGTCTTTGCTTTCGCTTCCTGTCGCTGTTTTTGACATATCTTCAGGGCCCGTTACCAGAGTCGTAGATTCGGGTGTCGTAACAGTCTGTGTCTGCGGTTTCTTGGTTACCTGCTGAACTGGAGCAGTTTTACTTATCAAGGCAAAATAGCCAATGACAGCAAGAATTACCGCCACAACCACAATTGCCACTATCAAACCTGTTTTGCTGCCACTACTTGTGCCCCCGAACTGCTCAAGCAACTCATCATCATGCTTTTCCACATCTTCCAGATCAGGCATAATCATAGTGCTGCTATCCATTTTGACGGTTTCGTTTACGTCGACATCCTCATCCAGATCATCCAGCGTTACGGTAGCAGCCGCATCCTGCTTCTGAACTGCCGGTTCCTCAGTTGAAGGTTTTTCTGCAACCGTCTCTGGAACAACTTCCTCCTTCACAGTGTATCGCCGGGAAATATCTTCAATTGTTTTTGTGTCTCCCTGGTAGAGTGCACTTACAAACTGTGCGAGAATTCTTTCATTTACAGCAAATGGCAGGGATTCCATCAAACTGTGAAGTTCTGACTCCATCTCTTTCGCGCTCTGAAACCGGTTTTCAATTTTCTTTGCGAATGCCTGGCGAATCAACAATTCCGTTCCACCGGATACATCGGGATTCACATCCTGTATAGGTTTATATTGAACTTTTCGTACTTTCTCCAGGATACTGATCTCACTATCCGCCAGAAAACACTTGTTCCCGGTAATGGATTCATATATCACAGACGCCAGAGAAAAAAGGTCCGAACGGTTATCAATTGGGTTTCCATATGCCTGTTCCGGAGACATGTAGAGAAGCTTGCCTTTCAGCGCTCCGGCCTGGGTCTGGCTGGCTTTTGTGGCGGCTTTCGCGATACCAAAATCAACCAGCTTTACATCACCACCTTTGGAAATAAGAATATTCTGCGGGCTGATATCCCGATGAACAATCTTCAGGTCCTTCATATCCAGACCTTTCTTCCGGTGCGCATAATCCAGTGCACTGAGGACCTTGCTGGCGATGAACAGAACCAGAGGCTCTGGAATGTGTATTTTCTTTTTCTTGCACTCCTTCAGGATATTGCGAAGGTCGTAGCCTTCCACGTATTCCATTGCGATGTAGAATGAATTTTCAATTTTTCCGAGGTCATAAATTTGTGCGATATTGGGATGATTCAATTGGGCCGCGAGTTTAGCCTCGTCAATGAACATCGTCACAAATTCCTCATTATCGACAAGATGAGAGAGAATCCTCTTGATCGCTACAATCTTTTGAAATCCCTGCACTCCTCTGCGCTTCGCCTTGAACAACTCAGCCATCCCACCTGTCGCGACCTTTTCCAGAAGCACATAACTTCCGTATTCAATCCCCTCACTACCTTTCCCCTTTTTCCCTTTCGTCTCTTTATCAGCTCTTCTTGGATCAGGCGTTTCTGATTTTACTTCAGCCTCCTGTTTCTTTACCTCAGGCTCAGGCTCAGGCTTAGGCTTAGGCTTAGGCTTAGGCTCAGGCTTTTCCTCCAATTCAGGTTTTCCATCCGGCTCTAAAGAATCTTCAACAACCGGCTTCTCAGGCTCACGGGCATCTTTTCCCTTCTCCTGCTCATCTTCCTGCTTCCCCAGGTCACCCAGGGTTCCGGGTGCTTCTTCCACATCTTTGATTACATCGCTGAATATGTCAGATGAAGTCAGCACTGGCTCCTCTGGTGCTTTCGGTTTGTGAGAAGTTGGGTTTGCTCCCGGGGCCTTACCGGACATCGTTTCTTCAAGAATTTCTTCAAGGCGCCTGCGGGCGGATGCCTTCTTCTTCGGCATTTTGGGGGCTTCAGATAATTCCAGATACTTCTTTACCAGTGTCTGAAGTGTTTCATCTTCAAATGGTTCTTCCAGATATTCCCTTACACCATACTTGGTCACAGCCTCGGTACGGTAACGGTTGCCCTTATATACCGACGTAACCATGATAATGGGAAGACCGGGATGTTCTGATGTCAATTTCTGGGCCACCTCGAAGCCAGACAATTTGGGAAGCATGGGATCAATAATGGCGAGATCGGGCACAAATTCTTCCACCATCTCCAACGCTTCCATGCCGTTTTTGGCTGTCATAGACTCATACCCGAGATCTACAATCAATTCATTCAGTCTGGAGAGCCGATTTGGCTCATAATTGACAATCAAAACTTTTTTTCCCATTTGTTACCCCGCCCAAATAGATTGTTTTCCTGAATATATCACAGCCTTTTCAAAAAGGGAATAAAAAAACCTCACTTCTCAGAAAGGCTGATTTTGGGCAACTTTAACATTGTAAAACCAATTCTCTCTTCCAATCAGCCATCTTTTCTTCCGGGATTCTCAAGCTGCCGTCTCTTTTACTTTTCCATCTCCCTGGCATACTGAAACAGTCCATCCGCAGAAAGAATATCTACCTGCACCTTGGAAAAAGAAAGTCCTTGAAACAGAACATTTCTCTCACTTCTTATAGCTCCTGTCTCACTGTCCACGTCAACGACATCCCCGGTTTGGAAACCCGCGCCGCCAATCCCCGGCGCTTCCAGGATCGGAAAGGCCGAATTGATTGCGTTTCGCTTGTAAATCGCACCGAAAGATTCAGCAATCAGAAGGGAAATTTTAAGCGACCTGAAACAGTCCACCGCCTGCTGACGGGACGAACCGGCTCCAAAATTCTTCCCCGCAATCAAAATATCCCCTGGTCGGGTTCTATTGGCAAAATCCTCCCACCCTTCCAGATTGTCCAGTGCGTACTGTCCCATTTTTCCGATATCTGTCTCCGCAAGATAGCGATTGTGGAAAATCATGTCCGTATCGATATCATCAACCAGGCGCCCTTCCGGGGTTGTCAGCACCCAGATTTTTCCTGAAAATTTCATCTCCGTTCCTCCTCTTCAAGAAATGCGACCGGATCTGTTATTCTTCCGGTAACCGCGCATACAGCTGCCACAACCGGACTTGCAAGGTAGGTGTCCCCGTCTCCCTGTTTCCCGCGGAAATTTCGGTTGGAAGTGGAAATCTGGACTTCCCCCTTTCCCGTCATCCCAATCTGTCCCGAAGCGCAGCCCCCGCAGCCGGGATTGGAGATGATCACCCCCGCATTGTAAAGTGTTGAAATAGTCCCGTCCGCGAGAAGCTGTCCGAAAACACCTTTTGTCGCGGGAACGGCTTTCACCATCACACCCTCATGTACCGGATACCGGGAAAAGATTCTTGCAGCGGCGTGGAAATCTTCCACCCTTCCGTTGGTGCAGGAACCGATAAATACTGCGTCCACCTGTCCTCCCACCGCCTCTTTCACGTCCATTACATTGTCCGGTTTCGGCGGGCAGGCAATTTGAGGCTTCAAATCAGAAATGTCAATCTGCTCCACACGTTTGTACTCAGCATCATGATCCGCCAAGGGCATGGATACGTTTTCGTTACCGGTCACTTTTCGAAAATGAGCCAGAATTTCCTCACTTGGCTGAATAAAGCCAATGATGCCCCCCATTTCGGTCACCATACTGGAAAGTGTAATTCGCTCGTGCATTGACAAACTGTCGATCATATCCCCGGTAAACTCTATCGCGCAACCCAAAGCTCCTCGAGATCCCAGATGCCGCAATGTCCACAAAGTCAAATCTTTTGCTGTTACAGGATACTGGTATGCTTCCCCCATAAACTCCACCTTAATTGTCTCCGGCACTTCAAACCAGGTTCTACCCGTCTTAAAAGCAAATGCGATGTCCGCGTCACCCATTCCCTGTCCGAAGCAGCCCACAGCTCCCAGGATATTCAGGTGGCTGTCAGTGCCCACGTAGATTGAGCCAGGCCAGCACAATCCCTTCTCAACCGCCACGTGGGAACCGATACCCGAATCAACGTCATATACCTTAATCCCTTTGTTTCGCGCAAACACTCTGCAAAGTTGTTGATTGTTCGCGTAGGGAATATTGTTTGCCGGTACCACACAATCAAAGGTGAAAAACGTCCTGGAGGGATCCGCAAGTTGGACATCTTCTCCATACACTGACTCCAGCCGTTTCACGACATTCGGACCCCCGAAATCCCGTGCGGAGCGCGTATCGATATCCAGCCAGATCACATGTCCCGGCTTCACTTCGTCCGAAGAATGATTCATAAAAATCTTTTCAATTACTGTATGTCCCATATTTTCTCCTATTCTACATACCTAATTTTGCTCCACACACATTCTACATGACGAACAACTAAGGCGAAAGGGAGAAGGTCGCCTACGGAAAAGGCGTCTAAGAACAGCCTTGTGATTCTGGTCTTTTGTGTCAATTCCCCCCTGCTCCCTCTACCGATGCTACCACTAGATCATCTGCTTCTGTAGTTTTGAGACTTTGTATTATTTCCCTTTTTCGCGAAGGACCTGCAGTTTCATTGACACAATTTACCGTCGCCAGAAGGCCGGGGTGAACAAAACCATGACGGTATAGATTTCAAGACGGCCGATCATCATAGCAAAACTGAGTACCCACTTGATCCAGGCCGGATAAAACCCGTAGTTTTCAGCCGGACCCACCAAACCAAGCCCAGGACCTATGTTGCCAATAGTTGCCAGTGCCGTGGTCAGTGAAGTCAGGATGTCGTATTCAGCCGACGCAACAATGAGGGTTACGATCAGGACCAGAAAAACGTACAGGAAAAAGAATCCTGAAATGGCGAAGATAATACTGTTTTTGACCGATCGGCCACTGATTTTCAGTGTGAGGACAGCTCGGGGATGGACAAGTTGCTTCATTTCGTTGAGTCCCTGCTTGAGCAACGTTACGATGCGGATGACCTTGATACCGCCGCCGGTAGATCCGGAACAACCCCCGATGAACATGAGAAACACCAGAACGGTCTGGGACAGGAATGGCCATCGCTCGAAATCCGTGGTGGCATAGCCCGTAGTAGTCAGTATGGACGCGGACTGAAAAGCGGCATGGCTGACCGTTTCCGACAGGCTTTGAAACGCTCCGCTCTGGAACAGATCCACAGTAATTACGATTGTAGCTACCAGAAATATAAGCAGATATGCTTTCAATTCACTATCACGAAAAATTGGCTTCCGGGGTCCCAACAACAACTTGAAATGAAGGGCAAAATTCATGCCGGCAAGGAGCATGAAAACGGTGATGACGCCATTGATATATAACGAATGATAGTAGCCTACGCTGGCATTTTTCGGGGAAAACCCTCCAGTAGCAAGAGTGCCAAAGGTATGTGTAGTTGCGTCGAACAAGTTCATGCCACCGAACATCAGAAAGGCAATTTCCAGCAGTGTAAACCCCAGATAGAGGAACCACAGGATCTTAGCGGTCTCCGTGATTCGAGGTGTAAGCCGATCCACCGATGGTCCCGGTGCCTCTGCCTGGATCAGCTGGAGACCCCCGATTCCCAGAAGTGGCAGTACCGCGACTGTAAGCACAACTATGCCCATTCCCCCTAACCAATGCGTAAGGGAGCGCCAGAACAGCAATGATTTCGGCAGCGATTCAATCTGGGTGAGGATCGAGGCGCCGGTGGTCGTAAAACCGGACATCGTTTCGAAAAAGGCGTTGGTGTATGTCGGCATGCTTCCCGACAGGTAGAATGGCAGGGCTCCGAACGCGGCTGCGGTGAGCCAGCTGACGCTGACCAGCAGATACCCATCTCTGGGCGTCAGCGCTGGTGCTTTCAAATTACGGGTGCCAACCAGCACCAATCCCCCCACCGTGGTCATAACCGCAACTGGCACAAGGAAGGCCACCATTGTTCGCGCATCCCTCGCCGCCAGTGCGATCATGGCGGGAATCAGCATGAACGCCGCGATGATAAGCACCAACGCGCCGACAATCCGAGCAACAAGTCGGAGATTCATGTCCGTTCTTCCGAAAATAGCCGTTCAAGTTTTTCAATGGCACCTTTCTTAACAAACACCATAACCAGGTCGTTGGCTTGTAGGACGGTATGTCCGTCCGGGATCAAATCGGCTCCTTCCCGGCGGATGGCCAGAACCAGTGCGTGCTTTGGAACTTTGAGATCCTTCAGGGGGGTCCCCACCACTGCGTGTTGATCAGAAAGGGTGAACTCGATGACCTCGGAACGTCCGTCAAAAAGTGTATGAATGCTGCGGATATTCCCCCTGCGAAGGTATTGAACAATAGCATTGACCGAGCTGAGCTTCGGACTCACGGTGGCATCAATTCCCAAATTTGCGGCAAGGTTGAGATAGTTGGGCCGGCTGACTAGGGCAAGGGCCCGCCCTGCACCCTTTGTTTTGGCATAGACACCCGCCAGAATATTCAGCTCCTCGTTATCGGTGGCGGTAATGATCAGGTCTGTTTCTGCAAGTCGTTCGTCCTGGAAGATGGACTCATCGGAAATGTCGGCATTCAGAACCAGCACATCCGACAGGGACTCTGCCAGTTCCCTGCATTTATTCTCGTCCCGATCTACCAGTCGAACGGTATACCGGTTCCGGCCCAGGTAGCCTGCCACATAGCGGCCAATCATGCTGCCGCCGACAACAACCACGTGTCGCAGGCGGG
>Ga0210044_10002078_pt1 | contig 30171 bp, 31 predicted proteins | sample CryGey13umfilter_2_FD_183959 | JGI IMG/M metagenome (GOLD analysis project Ga0210044, IMG submission 183959) | Groundwater microbial communities from aquifer in Utah, USA - Crystal Geyser 4/9/14 3 um filter (SPAdes) (version 2) | ecosystem: Environmental > Aquatic > Deep subsurface >... | reverse complement strand
AACGAAGGTATGATCGCTAACTATGTAAAAAACCAAGGAAATGAGTATACAGAACTCCATAGCAGTCACCAATTACGGTTGTTATAGAGAACTGATACCCCGCCCCTCTGGGGCGGGGAGCTTCATTGATGTCCGTGTTCATGTAAATGAACAAAATGACTTTGCAAATGCTCGAGGCTACGTACATATCAGCCCAGGCAAAGACGATATCACAGATCGACATGCACAAATGCTCGTCCACGTAATAAAAGAAGGTGGAAGGTTTATGAACCAGCGAGATCTCTATGTCGCATGCATGGTCGCAGATGGAAAACTAGATTTTTATACGAGTACCTCTGGAAAAGATCACGATCATCTCGCACCAAAACTTATTTTGGAAGAAGCTGGAGCTGTGGTTACCGATAGTGATGGTAATACGTGGGAACGAGGAAAAAGCGATATCATTGCTGCCAATCCTGTATTACACGAAAAAATTATTCAGTTATTGAAGTAGCATATGCAAGATTTTTTAAAACAAACAATACAAGAAGCTGGGGCTATTGCAAAAGGGTATTTTGACAATGGCGTCAAAAGTATCAAGACAAAATCAACCGTAGGGGATCTGGTGACAGAAGCAGATGTTGCGGTGAGTGATTTTATCGTAAAAAAGATACAAGACGCGTACCCAGAACATACTATTTTTTCAGAAGAAGTAGGAGAAAAAATCAATGAGGGAGGAACATATGAATGGGTCATCGATCCTATCGACGGTACGAGAAACTTTGCCAATGGAATTCCATTTTGGTGTACGATTATCGCAGTTGTGAGAAATGGTGAGACATGGCTAGGAGCGGTATATAATGCCATAAGTGGAGATTTATTTTTTGCAGAAAAAAGAAAAGGAGCTTTTCTCAACGATACAAAACTTTCTGTCAACAATACGCAATCGATTGATCAGGCGTTTGGTGTGATGGTGCAGGCAAACAAAGCAGGAACCTATGGTGATCATATTGAGCGATTCCGTGTGTTGGCTATCAATCTGAATACCAAAACAGATTCATGGGTCCACAACTATGGTACAATGTTGACAGTGTGTCATCTCGCATCTGGTGCCGTTGATTTTCAGGCAGGGAATGCTGGTCTTGATTGGGATTACCTTGCGCCATTTCTTATTGCCGAGGAAGCTGGTGCTATTGTGACAAATGGGTACGGTGAGCCGTGGACACGCGGACGACAAGATTATGTTATGGCAAATACAGATCTTCATCCAAAAGTGATGCAATTGTTTGAAACGTATACATAAACATGTAAGATAGAACACGGATCACCATGATTTCCAAGATTATCCAAGATTGTATCCTGGTATATCTGGGAGATCCTGGAAATCTGTGTTCAATCAGATGAAAAAGTATTTATGGAAAAATATAATCCAAAAGAAATCGAAGCTAAGTGGCCCGTCTCCGCTAAAGCTACGCCGGGTAAACGAGTAAGTTATATTTAGTATGGATAAATACAACCCAAAATCTATCGAGCAAAAATGGCAATCCTATTGGGAAGAGAACAAGACGTTCTCGACGCCAACGGATGCAACGTCAGAAAATAAATATTATATCTTGCCGCAACTGCCATATCCATCTGGCAGTGGGCTTCATGTTGGACACGCAGAGGTATATACCGCGTGTGATATTTACGCACGCTATCAGCGGATGAAAGGGAAGAAAGTTCTGCAAGTATTCGGACTGGATTCTTTTGGGCTTCCTGCAGAAAATTATGCGATCAAAACAAACGTGCATCCAAAAGAAACGATTGACCAGACCGGTGCAAATTTTGTTGAACAAGTAAAAAAACTTGGTGCTTCTGTCGACTGGGATAGATTTGTGCGTTCGAGTGATCCAGAGTATTACAAATTCACGCAATGGTTCTTCCTCCTCATGTACGAGCGAGGACTTGCATATAGAAAAACACAAGCCGTGAACTGGTGCGACAGTTGCAAGACCGTATTGGCAAACGCGCAAGTTGTTGACGGGCACTGTGAACGGTGTGATACTGTTGTGGTCCAAAAAGACATGGAACAGTGGTATTTGAAAATTACAGATTATGCAGAAAAATTGCTCGAAGGATTGGACAGAATTGACTGGCCAGAGGAGACGAAGAAACGTCAGAAGGATTGGATAGGAAAAAGCATGGGTGCCAGTATTGCATTTGATGTACTGGATGTGCGAAATACGAAAAGTACGAAAATACGAAATTCTGAAATCGAAGTATTCACCACTCGACCAGACACACTCTTTGGTGCGACGTACATGGTACTTGCACCAGAAGGTCAGTATGTGCAGGAATTGAAAGAAAACATTGAAAATTGGGAAGACGTTGAATCCTACATAGTAGCAACATCAAAGAAAACAGAACTCGAGCGTCAGACAGAAAAAGAAAAAACAGGTGTAGAGGTTAAAGGTGTAAAAGCCGTCAATCCTGCCAATGGCGAAGAGATTCCTATTTGGGTTGCGGATTATGTCATTGCAACGTATGGAACGGGAGCTATCATGGCTGTCCCAGCGCATGACGAGCGTGATTTTGAGTTTGCGAAGAAGTATAAATTGCCAATCAAGCAAGTAGTTGAATCAATTAAATACTATGTTTCTATCAATAAGGAAGAAATAGACCTAAATGGATTATTTACAGAATTTTCATCAGATGATATTCAAGAATTTACTTATAATGGAAAATATACTTTGGAAGCTTATGATAAAAATTTGTTTATTAAGGCTTTAAAAAAATATTCAAGACTTTCTTCTATATCTATTTTGAGTGGAGTTACTGAAAATATTGAAAATTGGTACAAAAAAGAAGAGGAAAAAGAAATTTTTTGTTATCCTAATTTTGGGATAAGTATCAATTCTGAATTTTTAAATCGTCTCACCACACAAGAAGCAAAAGAAAAAATGATCGACTGGCTCGAAGAACATAATGTAGGAAAACGAAAAATCCAATATAAACTTCGAGATTGGTCTGTGTCACGTCAGCGATTTTGGGGTGCGCCACTGCCGATGGTTGTCAATGAACAATTATCAATAAGCAAAAAACAATATGTGTTTATTCATGGATATGGTGGTGATGCACAGTCCAACTTTTTTCCATGGATGAAACAAGAGCTTGAAGCAAAGGGACATACTGTTGTATTGCTGGATCTTCCAAATACGGATAAACCAAACGTAAAAGAACAAGCCGATTTTCTCAAAGAAAAGATTTCTTTTAACGAAAATACGGTGATTGTCGCGCATAGTCTTGGCGGTCCCGTCGCATTTCGTATTCTCGAAAATCTTGGTGCACCAATTGCAAAACTTATTCTTGCAGATCCAGTATTTCGTCCAGAGTTTAACGACGGAGAGCGATCCGATGTTACGGCAAGTGATTCCTTTGTATTTGATTTTGAAAAAATAAAAGCAAATGCTGACGCAATTTCAATAATTTCAGATGCAAAGCATGTCACTATTAAAAAAGAACACATTGATGAACTGTCATCAATATTCAATGCAAGACATATAGAAGTTGATTTGTCTGAACGACATCTGATGGTTGCCGAGATTCCAGCACTTCTCGAAGAAGCCTTGATGACAGGTGTCAAACCTGTTCCGTTCTCAGATCTTCCTGTATTACTTCCAGAAGACGTAGATTTCAAACCAACTGGCCAGTCGCCACTGACGTATTCAAAAACATTCCAAGAAGGTGTCGAAGAAAAATATGGAAACGGCCCCTCCTCCGCTTCCACCTCCGCTAAAGCTTCGGCGGACGAGAAAGCTACGGCGGGCACGTGGAAAAGAGAAGTGAATACACTCGACACGTTCATGTGTTCATCATGGTATTTCTTTCGATATCTTGACCCACACAATGAAAAAGAATTTGCATCACCCGAAGCATTGAAAACATGGATGCCGGTAGATTTTTATCTCGGCGGACCAGAACATGTAAACGGGCATTTGTTGTATTCCAGATTTTTCACAAAAGTCTTGTTTGATGCTGGATATATTGATTTTGATGAACCATTTACCGTTCACCGCCATCAGGGCCTCATTCTCGGACCAGACGGACGCAAGATGAGTAAGAGGTGGGGGAATGTCATCAATCCAAGTGATGTCGTCGATGTATACGGCGCAGACACCATGCGTATGTACGAGATGTTCATGGGACCACTCGAAGATGATAAACCATGGGATGACGCCGGTGTACGCGGTGTGCGTCGTTTCTTAGATCGTGTGTGGAATCTCCAAGATGTTCTTGTAAAAGACGAAGAAATTGGTAATTTGAAATTAGAAATTGGGGACCTAGATAAAGAAACGCACAAAGTATTAAAGAAAGTCGGGGATGATTTGGCGACGTTAAACTTCAATACTGCAATTGCGAAGCTCATGGAGTTGACGAATGCATTCTACAAAGTAGAAAAAGTACCTATTACGAATTACATATTACTTATTACGATGCTTGCTCCATTCGCGCCACACATGGCAGAAGAATTGTGGCAACTCCTCGGACATGATACGCAACTTGCGTTTGCTGAATGGCCACAGTACGACGAGAGCAAACTTGTCAGCGACACGATGACGATTGCTGTACAAGTGAATGGAAAAGTGCGCGCGACGATTGACATCGCTTCTGACGCGAGTGAAGATGATGTGAAGGCTACTGCGATGGCGGATGAAAATGTGAAAAAGTGGATGGGTGGAAATGAGCCGAAGAAGGTGATTTATGTGAAGGGGAAGATTGTGAATGTAGTTGTGTAAAATAGCACACGGATGACACGGATTGAATAGATTTTTTGTAGAATTTGTTCATGAAACATAAAGGAGTGACAGACAATATATTAAAGGCCTATTACAATGTGTATAATACACTTGGTTTTGGCTTTCTCGAAAAGGTATATGAACATGCCCTTTTATTGGAACTTCAAAAAATGGGTTTACATGCAGAAGCTCAATTTCCAATAATTGTTCATTATGATGGAAAAGAAGTTGGGCAATATTTTGCAGATATTATTGTTGGAAAAATTGTCATTTTAGAATTAAAAGCTGTTGATACGTTATCTGAAGAACATAGTTATCAACTTATAAATTATTTGAAAGCAACTGACATAGAAGTTGGCTTACTACTCAATTTTGGAAAACGTCCCCAAGTAAAAAGAAAAATTTTTGATAATGAATATAAAAAATCCATTCAGATCCATTAAATCCGTGTCATCTGTGTGCTATGTCTTTCAAGGAGGGTATCAAAACAATCATCACTTCAAAAAGCAAACGCTTCCTCATCTACTGTTTTGGGTTTCTTTTCGGCGTTGCAGTCATGTCTGTCTTCGATATACAGATAGACTTTTTGTATGTGTATAGCACATTGTTTGCTGCAATATTTTTTCTTATTATTTTCTGGAAGCAAAACACACTTCGATTTCTGTCATTCTTTTTTCTCGCATGTATATTCGGTATTCTCCGATATCAGATAGCATTTCCACTCAGCTCGCACGATGTCAGTAGATACAATGGCAGAGAAATGGAACTCGTAGGATATGTTTCTGCAGAGCCGGATGTACGCATGGATGGCGTACGGTACATTGTTGCAGTCAATAAACAAGTAACAATAAGCAATACACAAAATCTTTCTGGACGTGTGTATGTAAAGAGTGGTTTGTACCCGCGCTACAGTTATGGAGATAAGTTGCAACTGGTGTGTCAGCTGGAGGCGCCGGAACCTGTGGAGGATTTTGCATATGACAAATATCTTGCTCGCTACGGCGTCTTTAGCATCTGTTCAGGAGCAAAGATAGATAAGATTGGCACTGGCGGTGGAAATGCGCTGTTTCGGGGCATTTTGGGGCTCAAGGAGGTAGTGGCAGAGAGGATCAACACGCTGTGGCACGAGCCGTATGCAAGTTTTATGGCCGGACTGCTGTATGGCTACCGCGGAGGGCTTGGGCAGCTCAATGAATTGTTTTCTCGAACAGGTGTCACGCATATTGTCGCAATTTCTGGATACAATATTACGCTCATTGCGACGCTCCTGATTACCTTTTGTATCAGTCTTGCTATTCCACGAAAAAAAGCGTTTTGGATTGTGGTATTTGGCATTATTGTCTTTCTTATTTTTGCTGGACTTTCTGCATCTGTGGTTCGTGCAGGAATCATGGGCATTCTTGTCCTCATCGCAAAACAGATGGGACGGATGTCGCGTATTGGCAATGTACTTGTGTTGACGGCTGTCATTATGACACTGCAAAATCCGTTTGTACTTATCTATGATGCAGGATTTCAATTGTCATTTCTTTCGACTGTTGGACTGGTGTATCTCGCACCAAACATAGAATCGTGGTTTTCTCGTGTACCAAAAGTACTTGGCTTGCAAGAATCAGTCGTCGCAACATTGTCTGCAACAATGATTACACTTCCGCTTATTTTATTTCAATTTGGGAGACTGTCACTCGTGTCATTGCCGGTCAACATGATTATTCTTTGGATTATTCCGTTTATTATGATGCTTGGCTTTTTTGCTGTTGTTGTGAGCATGCTGTTTTTGCCACTTGCACATATTCTTTCGTGGATCGCATGGGGTGGCATGATGTATATCGTCGGCATCGTTCGTTGGTTTGCAGATCTGTCGTTTGCTGCTGTTGACATGCGGGTGCCAATTTGGGGAATGGTTGTTATGTATATTATGCTCACGTGGTTTGTCCTGAGAAAAAAGTCTTCCACACCTTAGGTTTTGGAGGCATTTGACGGGATAGGTTTTATTTGAGACTATATTAGTGTTATTTACTTCTAATATAGAACATATATGAAGAAAATCCTCGGAGCATCAGCTGTGCTGTGCGCCCTTTTACTTGTTGGTGCAGGATGTGCGCCAGCTGCAGATGATTATTCTGCAACAGACGGAGACACAGACGATGGTGCTATGGTACAAGACGATGGGGGAGACACAGGAGACACAATGGTAGCAGATGACAGCGCAATGGCTGGATCATTTGCAGATTGTCCTTCTGCAACAGAACTCGCAACACTCACATCTACAGATGCGTCTGTGGTAGAAGGTGGACCTTTTGACACAACAAGCTTCACGTTTGCAAAAGCAAAATGGGAAGGAAACAAACTCAACGTATATATTTCAAACGAAGACTACGCAGTATCAAAATTTGGTGCACTCGATAGTCCAGTCAAAGGTGCTGACAAAGGAACAGGTGTCTTGCAGATCAGATTTAGTAACGGTACAGAAAAAGCTGACGTTGCTTCTTACAACCCTGCAGCTGGATACGGACAGCCACATTGGGTCACTGCAGAAATGCTCGTCCCAGTTGGACCTACAGCGACTGACGCACTCCTCAGTATGAGTAGTGGAAGTGCAGAAGTAGTTGCTATGGATGATACAAAAGTATGTGGAACATTTGACATGACAGGAAACAACAGTGCGGCAACAGGAGCATTCGTTGCAACATTCAAATAACTTTTTTATGAAGGGGGGACACACAAACACCACGGATATCCGTGGTGTTTTGTTTTTTGTTTAGATAGCATGAGCCGGCGGACGCAAGGGCTTCCTAGTGATCGAGATGATCGGAAATCCTGCGTCCGTCGGCTGCAATTGCGTGGCATTTGCCAAGAGGCGTAGGGAAACCCCCGCATTCCTCGCGCACTCACGGCATTCGCACACGCATCTACTAGCCTATCACGACTTTCTTTTTATCGTCAAAATGACTCTGTGTATATGAAACAAGTGATCGTTTTCCTTTTCATTGTATTAGGTATCACCGTTGGTTTACGTGTGTATCTATCGTTGTCTGCTCCTGGAGTGTCAAATTCTTCGGATATTCAAATAGAAGAAGTGCAAGAGCCAACGCTCAAGATTACTTTTCTTGATATTGGTCAGGGGGATTCGACACTTGTAGAATTTTCCGATGGGCAGCAGATGCTTGTCGATTGTGCGATTGATGATCGTGTGCTCGAAGCATTGGGACGCGTAATGCCGTTTTATGATCATGAGATAGAGTATCTTGTGGTGACGCATCCAGATCTTGATCACTATGGCGGATGTCTCGATGTGATGAAGCGATTAGATATTGGGCACATTCTCTACAATGGCATGGAAAAGCCATATGATGAACTCTGGCAATCGTTTCATGCAGAAGTACAAGCGCAGATGGCCGATGGAAAAGAATATATAGAAGTAGACGAACCTTTTGTGTGGGAGATTGCCAGCACGACAGTAAACGTCCTCTATCCAGATCATTCTATACCACAAAATGATCATATCCCGGGATTAGAAAAAGACGTCGGTGCAAATGACACGTCCGTTGTTATCAAGCTGTCGTATGGAACACAGGACATGCTGCTCATGGGAGATGCGGAAAAAGATTTGGAGGAATATTTGGTACAGACGTATGGCGAACAACTTGACGTAGAAGTACTGAAAATGGGACATCATGGCAGTCAGAGTTCTTCGAGTCAGGCATTTATCAACGCGACATCTCCAGAGGTTGCTATTGCTTCTTGCGGATTAAACAACAAGTTTGGCCATCCGTCCCCTCGCGTGCTAAAACGATTTGAGCGAGCGCATACTGATACGTTGCGAACAGATGTATCGGGTGATATTTTGTTGACTGTTTTTGAAGATCACTATGAAATATCAACGCAATATGGAGATGGATCAGACAAACAGTAGAAATCTGCATAGACCGCATCATATGTATGATGGACACACGTACTTTGTGACAGGGAGATGTATTGGAGCAAAACATTATTTTTATAATGAACAAAGAAAAAATATTTGGCGAAATGTGTGTAAGGAATCTATAGAACGATTTGGTATTAAGATGTATGCATGGGTACTCCTTGAAAATCATTATCATATATTGTTTTCATTGCCATATAAAGAAGTTTGTACTGAGACAGATTTCGTGCCTCAATCTGTCACTCCACGCGATAGAAAAGAGAGGAGTGACGAAATGAGCGCAGCGAATTTCGTTTCGCAGCAAGATATACGTATTTTGGTTGAGTTTATTCGCAAAATTCATAAGGATTCTGCTAGAAAATTAAATCAACTCGACAACACCCCAGCCAGAAAAATATGGTATCAATATTACGATAGATGTATCAGGAATATTCCAGATTTTTGGAAGCACTTCAATTATATTCTCAAAAATCCATACAAACATGGGTTGGTGGATTCCTTGGGTGCAAGTTTTGCATATATACACTCTAGTAATCCAACCTGGCTTTTCCGTTTTGGTGCCGATGGTCTTCATGAAGGATTTTGCAAATATCCTGTTGCTGAAGTAGCAGTAGAATGAATTATTTGCTATACTAAGCGCAGCTCATGTTGTTATCAGCTTATTAATCTATGAAAAAAATTCTTTATTCAATTGCGCTGCTTTTTGCGTTTCCACTTGTCGCACATGCTGCCAATTTTACCTTTCTAGTAAACAATAGCGTCTATCTTTCGGATGAGAATGCATTTGCGGGTGATACGGTAAAAGTATATACCGTCGTAGTGAATAATGATTTTCCTTCTTTCTCAGCAGATGTGACGTTTTTTAACAACGGCGTACATATTGGTACGGCAGAAATTCGCAATCTTGCATTTGAACAAGCAAAGCAAGTATCTATTGATTACACACTTCCAGAGGGAGAAAATAAGATAGAAGCAAGAATGATTAACGTCTCTGTTCGAGATGAATCTGGATCCACAATAGAATTGTCCCAACAAGAACTCGCTGCATTTCAAGCAACACGTTCTTTGAATATTGATGTTGATACTGATGGCGATAATACCGGCAATGCAGAGGATACCGATGATGACAATGATGGACTCTCTGACACAGACGAAGAAGCGCGCGGGACAAACTCTCTCAAAGCTGATTCTGATGGAGATAGTATTGATGATAAAAAAGAAGTTGATGGCGGTACAGATCCAACAAAAGCCGATACTGATGGTGATGGTCATAATGACGGACAGGATCTTTTCCCAACAAATAAAGGTGAATGGTCTGATGTAGACGAAGATGGAACCGGTGATAATGCCGACACGGACGACGACAATGATGGCCTTTCAGACATCGATGAAGCAACCCTAGGGAGTGATCCTCTCAAAAAAGATACTGATGGTGATGGGATAGAAGATGGTGCAGAAAAAGAAGCTGGGACTGATCCAACGAATAAAGATACTGATGGTGATGGTATCAATGATAAAGAGGAAATAGACGGTGTTACCAATCCCACAAAGGCGGATACCGATGACGATGGTATCAATGATAGAGAAGAAAGAAACAAAGGAACCGATCCAACAAACGCAGATACTGACGGTGATGGACTTTCAGACGGAGATGAATTGAAAAAAGGAAGTGATCCGCTAAAAGCAGATACTGATGGAGACGGTGTAAACGATCTGCTTGATGCGTTTCCACTCGATGCTGCTGAATCAATCGATACTGATCTCGATGGTATAGGCAACAATGTCGACGATGATGATGACAATGATGGCATTCTGGATGGAGACGAAGGATCATTTGGCACCGACCCACTAAAAAATGATACTGATGGTGACGGGGTGAGTGATAAAACAGAGCAAGAAAAAGGAACCAATCCACTATTGGCAGACAGTGACGGTGATGGACGTATGGATGGAGAAGATAGTCGTCCACTTGCTGCCGATATGTTTGATTACAAGCGTATTATTCAGTGGGGTGCATTTGGGAGTTTGATATTGTTTATTGTGTTCATGAGTGTGTATGCGTACAAACGCGAACGGTATTAAATCTATCAATGGAGTAATCATTATGCTGGCGTGTCTCTTCGCGCCAGTCTTTGTGTATGCTGCTGATAGTGATAATGATGGTCTCTCAGACGAGCAAGAAGCGATCTATCATACCGACCCAGCCAATCCTGATACAGATGGAGATGGCTATTTTGATGGTATAGAAGTCGCACATGATTATTCTCCTCATCTCGCTGGTGGAAAACGTTTGAATGAAGATGATTTTGATCATGATGGACTGAATGATTGGCTCGAGAGGTGGTTTGGAAGTGACATGGGGAAAAGTGATACCGATGGAGACGGATTTTCAGATTATGATGAAGTCATGCGTGGATATTCTCCTGCTTCTACAACAAGTACGCAGGTATTTGTACGAAAAGTTGTTGTAGACAGATCGCAACAACGATTGAATTTTTATGTAGATGGGGTAAAGATACACAATTTCCCTGCGTCGACTGGAAATCCAGGTACACCAACGCCAGACGGTGAATATCACATGATGCGAAAAGTGGCAAAAAAAAGCTATGTCGGACCTGGATATGATCTTCCTGGCGTTACCTGGAACGTTGAATTTTCTCCTATGTATTATATACATACTGCCTATTGGCACAATGATTTTGGCAAGCGCACACATAGCCATGGTTGCGTGAATTTGCGAGAAGATGATGCAAAGGTCATCTATGAGTATATAGACGAAACAGTGCCTATTGTGGTGACAGGAGAGACGCCGGCTGGGTATGTCGTAGGGACGTGATATGACAAAAAAACAAAAACAACTTTGTATAGATATCCTCACGTGGTATCACAAAGAGGGAAGAAATTTGCCATGGCGGAAGACGAGAAATCCGTATCGTATTTTGGTTTCGGAAATTATGTTGCAACAGACGCAAGTACCACGGGTGATAGAAAAATATAAAGAATTTCTTCGTGCCTTTCCTACCATCACCGCACTTGCCGAAGCAAAAACAGCAGATGTCATTACTGTGTGGAAGGGACTTGGCTACAATAGACGAGCGTTGTTTTTGCAACGAACTGCGCAGGCAGTACAAAAAGAATTTCGTGGGAAATTTCCTCGAACACTGGAAGAACTGAAAACATTGCCGGGAGTGGGGGATTATACTGCACGAGCTATTCTCTCATTTGCATTTGACCAACCCACGCCTGTCCTCGACACGAATCATAGAAAGTTTTACCAAAAAACATTTTTTGGAGATGAAATAAAAATTGATGCTGAACTGTTGAAGAAGGCTGAGGAAGTGATAGCGTTTATTGCAACGATTTCTCTTGCTGAGATAACCCCCACCCAGCCTCCCCCTACTAGGGGGAGGGGTTCATTTTCTCTTATCTACCACTGGAATCAGGCACTCATGGACTGGGTGTCTGCAAATACAGAAAAGTATACATTGCCGAAAATCAAGAAAAAAAAGAAAGCTGTACCGTTCAAAGAGACCGATCGCTATTTTCGTGGCAGAATTGTAGATGTGCTTCGGGAAGAAGGAAAGATCGGTATAGCTTCCTTACGAAAGTGCTATCCAGAAATATCGGATGAGCGTTTTGAGAAGATTGTCAAAAAACTCGAAAAGGACCACTTGATTTTGCGTAAAAATCAGAGTATACTCCTCCCATAAGTACATATCATTATCTTTTATGAAACTCCTTCTCAGATGGTTTCTCAATGCCCTCACACTCATCGCTATCGCATTTTATTTGCCAGGCGTCACTGTGAGTGGTATTTATGCAGCACTCATCACTGCGCTCGTACTCGGGCTGGTAAATGCGGTTATTCGCCCAGTTCTGTTTGTCCTCACACTGCCTATCAATCTGCTCACACTGGGACTCTTTACCTTTGTGTTGAATGGATTGTTGTTTTGGTTTGTCGGTAGTGTGGTAAAAGGATTTGATGTTGCAGGGTTTTGGCCAGCATTCCTCGGGGCACTCATCTTGAGTCTTGTCAGTTGGCTCCTCGGGTGGACACTCCGAAAAAATTAATTAGACATAACCTATACTATATGAAAGGTGGCACAGTTCGTGTTGCAAAGGGGAAATCTTCATCACATGCACCACAGCAGGGTCGTGGTGGTTTTGGTTCACAAAAAAATACAGGATTTGGTGGACAAATGATGGGAAAGAAAAGTCTGGTTTCGAGACTAAAACAGGTGGAGAAAAAAGATGAAAAGAAAGAAAAATAACGTATGGCAAAAAAACGTATTATTATTTCACTTGGTGGTTCTATCATCATCCCAAAAACTGGATTTGATCCGGCGTTTTTGAAATCACTCAAATCATTGCTTGTTTCAGAAGTAAAGAAAGGGAATCAATTTATTCTGATCGTCGGTGGGGGAGCGACTGCACGTATGTATCAAGATGCGCTCCGTGTGGTAGGAAAACCGACAGATACAGATTTGGATTGGATGGGGATAGAGACAACGAGAGTCAACGCTATGTTTGTGAAACTTTTCTTTGGAGATGCACTGACACATAAAGATATTCTCAGTGATCCGCGAAAGAAAGTGAATACGAGTAAACCAATTATCATTGCATATGGCTGGAAGCCTGGCAATTCAACAGATTTTTGTGCGGTCAATTTTGCGAAGACCTATGGCGCGAGTGATGTGATCAATCTTTCAAATATTGAATACGTCTACGACAAAGATCCCGCAAAACATAAGGATGCTAAGAAAATTGAGCAGATGGCTTGGGGAGATTTCAGGAAAATTGTTGGCAATGATTGGGACCCAGGTGCAAATGTGCCATTCGATCCTATCGCGAGCAAGATGGCAGAGAAGCTTGGTCTTCGCGTGAGTATTCTTCGTGGTACAGATTTGAAAGAAGTGAAGAAGGCAATTGGTGGAAAGACGTTTCGTGGAACAGTGATTTATTAACTTCGATAAAAAAGAAAAAGAATCTCGCTATGTGGTTCTTTATTCATTACACAAGTTGTTTGTGTTATCCCAGTTTTTTCACACCAGTCCATTCAGACACTACTGCCTGAATATGTTCAGCAGTCACTTTTGGCCAGCCTTTCTTTTCCAAAATTGTTGATTCCTCTTTTTGAATTTCTTTTACTTTTTTTACAATTTCTTTTCGTAACTTCTCGGTTTCTTTTGCATCTTCCAATCCCATTTCTTCGCGTCGCAAAGAAAGCAATTCTTTTTTCAGATTCGTCACCTTTTTGCTCTCTATCCCACTTTCTTTGGCAAGGTTGCCTGCTGCTCCATACAAGAGCGCTACGGCGTGATCTGGGGCTTCTCGTTCGTGTACGTGGATCATAGCTGCCGCTTCGTCCATGATATCAATGGCCTTGTCCGGGAGGCGCCTGTCTTTTATAAACTTTTCTGACAATGTGACTGCTTCTGAAATTGCGTCGTCTGTAAACGTAACTTTGTGATATAGTTCGTAATTTTTTTTCAGCCCTTTCAGAATTTCAACCGATTCTTTGATACTAGGTTCATCAACTACTACTTTTTGAAATCGTCTTGCCCAACTTTCATCTGGCTCAATATATTGCTCATATTCTTTTTTTGTCGTTGCACCGATGACCTGCAATTCACCACGAGCAAGTGCTGGTTTCAAAATATCAGAAATATTGACAGACCCCTCAGCACCCTTTGTCTGCATGATCGTGTGGATTTCATCGATAAAGAGAATAATACTGCGACCAGAATTTTTTATATAATCGACGAGCTGTTTGACTCGATGTTCAAATTCTCCACGATATTTGGTCCCACTGATCAGATCAGCTACTTGCAAGACCAGCACCCGTTTATCCTTCAGGACTGCCGGTACGTCACCAGTGATAATTTTCAGTGCCAATCCTTCGACAATAGCAGTCTTGCCTACACCTGGCTCACCGACGAGAATAACATTGTTTTTTCGACGACGAGTCAGTATCTGTGTCACACGGGAAATTTCTTCATCTCGACCGATCACAGGGTCGACTTTTCCTTCGTGTGCGAGTTCTGTAATATCCGTGGTGAATCCACCATAACTGCCAGAAGATGTTTTCCCTGCATGCAACTTTGGCAAAAAGGGGATAGAGATATCTTTTTTTGAAGAATATAAAATGATAATACTGATAACAATGAGGACCGAACCCGCCCACACCGTGAGTTGAAAATAATCCATATTTTTTTATACTTATTTTTTGTACTCATAGTTTATCACAAAAGAAAAAGAGTAGCTATTTGCTACTCTTTTTCTGGCATATTGTGTGCTTCTTATCGAAACTTTTTTGTCTTTTCATTATTGTCTTCATTTGATTCGAGAATATACCCTCTGCCCGGTTCAGTGAATGGTGCGATAGAGGTAACAGAACCTTCTACCCAATCCACTTTCATTTTTATTTGATCAAAATTGGTAAGATATGTATCAGCCATCTGCACGTCTTTTGAAATCGTCATTTCTTTTCCTGCTGCCAAATTCATCGTAGCATAGTAGATATTGCTGCTCAGATATTGTGGAAATGCATATACCGAGCCATCGTCGTGCATAAAATAGAGTTGCACAACAAAGGTGCCAAAATTTTGATGCATGGTACTAGGTCGGAGTGCAGGTGCATTTCCAATATTTTTTATCGTGATGCTCACATTCTTTCTTCCTGCGTATGGGCTATCTGAGATATTGAAATTTTGGATCACCAAGTCTGGCATTGGCTCTACGGTCGTTGCCGTTGGTGTTGACGTGACTGTATCAGATACTGGTGTTGAGGCTGCATCCGTTGTTTCTGTCTGTGTTTCTAATGGTGTGTCAATAAGAATAGGTACTTCTTTGACAAGCCCCATTTGTTCGATATTGTAACTTCCTTTGTGGCTGTTCAACTCATTTGTTTCACTAACAAGATTTGTCGTATCCCATGTATATTCGAATGGAAGAGATGTTGCGTCATACTCACTAGGTATGATGAACCAGTAGGTGACAGTCGTTGATTGTCCTGGTTTTAACTTGAAATTTTTTGCCAAAATATCAAACGAACCATCTTTGGAATCCAAATTTTCGAGAGATCCTTTTATATCAGCAGAAGGAGGATTTTGTACTTTCACTGTGTGTACTACATTTTTGCCATCACCCAATTTTACATTGAGGACAAAAGGACTTGTGACGGCAAGTGATCCTTTATTCAGGAGTGTAAAAGATAATTTATTCATGCCATCTTCTACGCTTACGCCAGATTTTGCAAAGACAAGATCAGCCTTTACCGTGCCTCTGGCACGCATACCTGTAAATCCAGCTGCTAATGCAGCAAGACCAAGAAAACCAACAGCGATAGCCATTTTGGTCTTGGAGACAGATACGGTCTGGGTCTGTGTTTGTGGTTGTTGTTCATCCATATTGTGTATTGAGTAAATAGTGAAGTGATACTTTAGTTAATAATAGCACAAAATGTTAATTTGACGAAGAAAATGTACGAATTGTCCACAAGATTGAATCTCTGAAAATCTAATATGCTTTTTTACTCAATCCCCACCACTTCAATCACTCTCTCTGCATCATCCGCACCATTCGTAATGTTTACCGCAATCACTTGCTCAAATTTTTTCAAGATTCCTGCTATTTTTTCTGGCCATTCTATCATCACGATAGTCTTTGGGTCGCCGAGATAATCCTCCACACCAATGGCACGCAGATCTTCTTCATTTTCTAGTCGATAGGTATCTATATGAACAAACATATCTATTTCTGGGTGCGCGTCAGTAGGGTAGACATTCATCAGCGAAAATGTCGGACTTGTGATTGTCTTTTTCACCCCTAACCCTTCGGCAAAGCCTTTGGTAAACGTGGTTTTGCCAGCACCAAGATCACCTGAGAGTGTGATAATGTCGCCAGGAGAAATCATGGTCGCGAGTTGCCGACCGATGGATGTTGTTTGTGATTCGTTTGGGGAGGTGTATTTCATATGTGTATTTTGTCATCCCAAATGAGCCAAAAATCTCGAATAATCTATCTGAAACAGGATTTCTCGACTCCTTTTAGTTGCTCGAAATGACACGGTTGTTAATTTGGCAATGGAAATGACACACACAATTCTTTCACCTCTTCGTGAATTTTTTGCAATTCTGCGTCATCGTCGCCGTGGGTAATCGCTCTGTCTATCATCGCAGCGATTTTTTTCATTCCACCTTCCTTCATGCCACGAGTCGTAAGCGCTGGCGTGCCCATACGAATACCACTTGGGTCAAATGGTTTTCGTGGGTCATGAGGAATGGTATTTTTATTCACTGTGATACCTGCTTTCCCGAGCGCAAGTTCTCCTTGTTTTCCTGTGACGTCTTTATTCGTTAGATCGAGGAGGAGAAGATGCGTATTTGTTCCGCCGGTGACGAGTGTATAGCCGAGAGATAATAGCTCGTGTGCGAGTGTTTTTGCATTCATCACGACTTGCTCTGCATAGAGTTTGAATTCAGGTTGGCTTGCTTCTTTCAATGCTACTGCAATTGCCGCAGTTTGATGATTGTGGGGACCTCCCTGAATTCCCGGAATAATTGCTCTATCAATCAGCGTGGGAATATTTTCTTTTGTGCGCGGAACTTTTGTGAGCGGTGTTGACGGATTTCCGTTTGCAAGAATCATCGCGCCTCGTGGGCCACGGAGTGTTTTGTGTGTGGTGGTAGTGACGACGTCTGCAATGCCGACTGGATTTGGATGAACGCCACCAGCAACAAGTCCTGCAACGTGGCTCATATCAGCAAGATGGAATGCACCAACTTCATTTGCGATTTCTTGATACTTTTCCCAGTCGTATTGCTGTGCATACGCACTGCCACCAGAGACGATCATTTTTGGTTTGTGTTCGTGTGCGAGGCGACGCATCTCGTCGATATCTATCAGTCCATTTTTTCCACAGCCATACTGCACACTGTTGTAGATTGTTCCTGAAAAATTCAATTTCAATCCATGCGTCATGTGTCCGCCGTGAAAGAGATTGAGTCCCATGACTGTGTCGCCTGGATCGACGAGTGCAAAATACACAGCAAAATTTGCAGGGCAACCTGAATGTGGCTGAACATTTGCATGATCTGCCCCGAAGAGGGCTTTTGCGCGGTCACGGGCAAGATTTTCTACGGCATCCACATTTTCACAGCCACCATAGTAGCGCATGCCTGGATAACCTTCTGAATATTTGTCTGTGAGGCGTGAACCGAGTGCTTCGAGGACAGCAGGGGAGGTGTGGTTTTCCGATGGAATCATTTCTAGTCCTTCTGTTTGTCTTGCGACTTCTTTTTGGATGTAGTTGTAGATGTCTGGGTCTTGTTTTTCTAGTATTGTCATAGGGTAGTAATCAGTAATATGTAACGAGTAATCAGTACTTGATTACGTCATCTCGAGCGAAGTCGAGAGATCTCGGTGTTTTCACGAGTGACGTAGTTGTTTTATCTAAATTCAAGTGAAATAAAAATCATAGCTCTTTTTTTACATCTTCGATAATTTCAACCACATTTGGGGCGCAGTTTTCAGGTAAATTTTGTATATCATACCAATCCCATTCAATCGTCTGTGGACCGGGCACGATTTCTCCAATACGCTTCGCGAGATAATGGACAAGGATTGCGTAGGTTTCTTTTCCTGGGCGCTTTACCAGTAATGTGCGAAGGGGTTTTACAATTTCAATATCTACCCCAATTTCCTCTTTTGCTTCACGCCTTGCTACTTCCTCTAGTGGCATATCAAAATCTTCCATCGTCCCGCCTGGCAGCATGAAATAAGGGCTCTCTTCGCCATCGCTTTTTCGCTCTCTATTGAGCAAGACCTTGCCATTTTCAATAATGATCGGTCCAACCGCAATAATTGTTCCTGCTGGAAGTTCCATAGGTTCTTGTTTTTACTGCTGTATGCTATCATTTACGATAGGTTTTCGCAATTATGCAATATATGTGGATTATATACGGACTGTTAGCTCATTTTGCGTGGGCAATAGAAAATGTAGGGGATAAGTATCTCCTCGAAAATAAGATCAAGCAGCCAATTGTCTATCTCTATATTCTTGGGACACTTTTTGGTGTTAGCGGGATTGTTGGATTTTTACTCTTTGGCATGCCTGTCCCTGATGCGTCAGTGCTTGTACTCATAGCACTTGCCGGTATTTTTTGGTTTTATGGTGGACTGCCGTATTTGCTGGCAGTAAAGCGGGAAGAAATTACCCGTATAGCTATTTGGTGGAATTTGATTCCGATATTTAGTTTTCTTATTGCGTTTGTTTTTTTTCGTGAAATATTATCTCTGCAGCAGGCGGTTGCATTTGTGTTGCTCCTCGCTGCCGCGTTTCTTGCCTCAGTACATATACGAAAGGGGATTGCAGTCTTCTCATCTGCGATTGTGTATATGCTTGTTGCATGTTTTCTCTATGCGATTTATGCTGTCTTTCTTCATGAAGCTATGAAACATGTGACCTTTCCGATCGCATTTATCTGGACTGCTATCACTGTGGGAGCTAGTGCGCAAGTATTTCTTTTGTCAAAAAAATTCAGACACTTTTTACATGATGAACATTTGTTTAGTAGAAAACAAGTGCTTGGAGGTGCGGTATTGATAGCACTCAGTGAACAAGTTGGATCATTGTTTAATCAAGCCGCTTTGTCACTTGCGCCGGCGGCATTGGTATTCTCACTCGAGAGCTCGCAAGTATTGTTTGTATTTCTCATCACAACTGTTGTTGGCCTCTTTAATAAAAAAGTCCTCAGAGAATCATTTGATCGAGGAAATTTGGTGATGAAACTTTTTGCCACGGTGCTGTTGTTTGTGGGGATTGCTGTTTTGAGTGGAAAGTAGCAAATACTATAGAAGTATCTTCACCATATACGTCCCTTCTTTCATATATCTCCAACTTCGTTCAAGCTGCGTTGGACAAGCATGCTATATATTTTTGATCATATATGTCCCTTCCTTCGTATACCCATGTTTTTTCTCATAATACCCCCGCACTCCCACACCCGAAATAACGGCAACTTTGTGGTAGCCGTGTTCTTTTGCAATGCGCTCTGCTTCTTTCATGAGAAGTGAGCCAAGACCGGTGTGTTGCGATGCACCTTCTTCAGTTTTCCCAATGCCGACGAGCTGTCCGTACGTATGAAGTTCTCGAATAAAGGCAGCGTCTTTTATTTCTGGAAGATACTCCCAAAGTTTTTCGTTCTGCGAATAACCCCCTCCAACTCCCCCTACTAGAGGGAGAGCATCATTCTGTTTTTCTGGTAAACGAAGTCGTAAAAATCCGTAAACGGCTTGATGCCCAGCATCTTCCATGGTGATGAAGTATTCTGTGCCACCAATCGTTTCGTATGTTTCTACAACAATTTTAGGATCAGCGAGGAGTTGCTCTGCTGACATAAGTTTTTGTTGTCGTCCGATTTCTCGACATCTGAGACACACACACTTCTGTCCCCGTTTGTGCAATTCTTTTTCCAGTTCTTCACGAAGGTTCGTGATTTTATTTCCAGCTTCGATTTCCTCACTTGGGATATCACGAATCAATCGTGAGATACGACAGTAGCGAGGTGTTTCCAGTTTCATTTGGAGAAGTGCACGGAAGAGTCCTTCTTCACCATACGGTGTATATCTACCATCTTGGAGCCACTGATACAGCTCAGCTGATTTTATGACAGCACATGGATAAATCTTTACCATGTCTGGACGGAGTGCGAGATCGGTAAAGAGTGTTTTGTACATCTCGATATCATGCTCTGGTGAGCTTCCTGGCAAGTCTGGCATGAAGTGAAGATCCACTTTGAATCCTGCTTGACGAAGGAGTGTAATGGCGTCACGAAACTGCTGGACACTGTGTCCACGTTGAATCAGTTCAAGAATCTTGTCGTCAGGGGCTTGCAATCCAAGTTCGATACGCGTACATCCCTGTCGACGCATGTGGTGTATTGTCTTTGGAGAAATGGCATCTGGTCGCGTTTCGAGCGTGAGACCGATAATGCGATAGTCTGCTGTTTCATTGTACGTTTGTTCTTCATCCAGCGCTGCTTGAATATCTTCGAGTTTTTTTTCTCTCCAGTTATCTTCACCTGTACTTGGTACTTCCACTTCACGAGAAAAATTGTTGCACGCTTTAAAAGATTCCAATATATACCAATATTGATATTTGAGAGGATATGCATTCCACGTACCACCTTTGATAATATATTCAATCTTGTCGCATGGATGGCCATTTGCTTCGAGCATCTCTATACGTTTTTGCATTAGCTGATATGGATCAAAATTGAGTCGTTGGCTTCTTGCTGCTGCTGGTTCACTCGCAATATAGCTCTTTGGCATGCGGTATTCTGTAGGGCAATAGACGCATGTGCCAGGACACATATATGGTTTTACGAGAGACGTGATCACAGCAATGCCCGACATACTTCGAATATCGGCTTTTCGCATGAGCGTTTCAAACTGTTTGTCCTCAGGAATACTTCCATTTTTCACCATTTTCTGGTAGGTTTCTGAGAGAAGTTTATTCGAAGGTTGTTTTATTTTCAGTGCATTGCAGGTTTTTCTTCGGATATGATCAAAGTCTGCCTTTGTTTTTGGGGCAGTTTCGATAATCTCTTTTAAAATTTCTTCTAACTTTTTTTCTTCCATAGAAAATGGAACACAGATTTCCATGATTGCCAGGATACACCAGGATGAGATCTCGGTAGATCTGGGTAATCCTGGAAATCTGTGTCCTATAATATATTATGCAATCATATATAGAACAAAACACATCTGCGTACGACGAAATCGCTGTATTGTTTTCCAGTACCCGAGAATATATTTGGAAGGATATCAAGCCGTTGAAGCGATTTGCTACAAAGGGAAATCGTATTCTCGACATCGGGTGCGGGAATGGCAGACTATATCAGCTTTTTGAAGATTTGTCCATCGAGTTTACGGGTATTGATATTAGTCAAAATTTGATACAGATAGCAAAAGAAAAGTATCCTGAAGCAAGATTTACAGTAGGGGACATGCGAGTGTTACCATTTGATGACGCATCATTTGATATTGCGTATTCTATTGCCGCTGTTCATCACCTCCCACCAGAAGGGCAACAGGAGGTACTAAACGAAGTTGCCTGCGTTCTCGTGCCAGGTGGTTTATTCGTCATGACAAATTGGAATTTTTTGGGTCGTTGGACCAAAAAACGTATTGAAAAGGGACGGTATCTCATCGGCGATATGCCAGATCATATTATTGCAAACTTTATCTCGGGTGACAAAAAAACAGATGCTCCTCGGCATTACTGGAATATTACGCCAGAGCAGATGACAACGATGGCGGGAAAAGCTGGTTTTGTTGTTGTGAAACAATACTATTCAAAAAATGGCGAAGAGGAGGGTGTGAAGGAAGGGGATAATTTGATTAGTGTTTTGAGAAAAACGTAGAGAAGTGATATACTCGAATACGTATAGTACCGTTTGTTTATTGTTTATTGCTATTTGTTATTTGATTTGTGCCTACACATCATCTCACTGCTGACAAACAAGAAGAAACACCAAAAGAAGACATTTGTCTTTTTGGTCAAACAACGTACCGCAATCAACTGCGGCGTTTTGGGATAAAAACAGATGATCGTCGACGCCACATGTATGTGATAGGAAAGACAGGTATGGGAAAGACGACCATGCTCGAAAACATGGTATTGCAAGACATATATAATGGGCATGGTATTGGGGTTGTCGATCCGCACGGAGATTTTGCAGAAAAAATTATTGACTATATCCCTGCACACAGAATCAACGATGTTGTGTATTTCAATCCTGCTGACGTTGAATATCCTATTGGATTCAATATTCTCGAAGTACAAAATGAAGAACAAAAGCATCTCGTCGCCGCGGGACTCATGGCCGTATTCAAAAAGATTTGGCCAGATGTATGGAGTGCCCGAATGGAATACATTTTGAATAATACCTTGCTTGCATTGCTCGATTACGAAGGATCGACACTCCTCGGTATCAATCGTCTGCTTGCAGACAAAAAATTTCGTAGTAAAGTATTGAAAAAATTGACAGATCCCGTCATCAAGTCTTTTTGGACGACAGAATTTGCCAACTACGAACCTCGGTACCAAAAAGAAGCGGTTGCGCCTATCCAAAATAAAATTGGGCAGTTTCTTTCTGCCAGTGTTATCCGAAACATGGTTGCACAGGTAAAATCAACAATTGATGTCCGAGAAATCATGGATACAAAAAAGATTCTTATCATGAATCTTTCAAAGGGACGTATTGGAGAAGACAACAGTCGCTTGCTCGGAGGTATGCTTATTACCGAGATTCAGCTCGCAGCGATGAGTCGTGTCGACATGCCAGAAGAAGAACGAAAAGATTTCTTTCTTTATGTCGATGAATTCCAAAACTTTGCAACACCATCGTTTGCAAATATTTTGTCTGAAGCCCGAAAATATCGTCTCAGTCTGATCATGGCGCATCAATATGTCATGCAGCTCGATGAAGTCGTTGCGGATGCTGTCTTTGGAAACGTCGGATCTATGGTAACGTTTCGTGTTGGGGCAGGAGATGCCGAAACACTGGAAAAAGAATATGCACCAACGTTTACCATCGAAGACATTGTCAATTTGCCAAAATTTCAAATTTTCTTGAAGCTCATGATCGATGGGATTGCGTCACAGCCATTTAGTGCTATGACGATGCCACCGATCGGATCACGTACCGGCAGTGCCGAAAAAGTTATCCGTGTTTCTCGAGAACGATATGGAAAAGATCGTGCTGTAATCGAAGAAAAAATCACAAGGTGGAGTGGTATGGAAATAGACGACGATGACGATGATGCGCCTTCTTCTTCGGGTAATGCAAAGCCTAGTTCTGGAAATGGAAAATCATACGGAGGAAAATCTTCAGGAAATAGCGGAAGTAGTAGCAATGGATTTTCCAATTCACAACATAGAAACAATACAAAGAAACCCGAAGCGCCAAAAAACAGTTCACCAAAAAGAGAAGAACAAAAAAATACAGACAAACCAAAAGATCCGCCCGCACAATCTTTCCCTTCTGCACCAAAGCCACAGGTGGAAGAAAAAAAGCCAGAGCCAGTGATTCACCTCACTGATTTGCTCCCAACAAAAAAGGATGAGGTGCCTGCCGTGGAGCCAGAAAAAGCTGATACACCTACCAGCTCCACCATTCCCGAAAAAAAACAGGCAGAACCTGTTGTCTTTGAAAAGAAAGAATCCCAAGTACAAAAGCAACCTGCTGAAATAAAAAAACCTGAAGTGCCTCGTTCAGAACAATCTTCTGATCAACCAAAGAAAAAACGCAAGCGCAATAGAAAAAGAAATAAAAAAAGTAATGATGCGAACTCCGAACAAGTACGAAATTACGAACATACGGATGCTTCACAAGTGAAACGTAAGGAAGTGGAAAAAGTTGAGGTACCTGTAACGCAAGCGTTAGAAAAAAAACAAGCAGCAACGTTGGACTCTGTATCAGAAAAACCTTCAGAGACGATACCAACAGAGAAAAAAGAAGAAACACCAAAACCGACAGCGCAGATCTTGAAGCAAAATCAAGTGGTGACATTCAAAAATGATGATGACGATGATTCTTGGCGACACGATCGATAGAGACTTAGAGGCTTAGATCATTAGGTAGTTAGGTTGCATAGAAGTGCGAGGTAAAAAGAAAGAACGTGTATATATCACTGTTCTTTTTTTATTATTTCCTAATCCTCTAAAACTCTAATGCTCTAACACTCTCCTGACGCTTGACTTTTTTGCTCAATAAACGCATTATATTTCTATATGCAAACACTTGATAGTGCTATTTTGAAACAATTGACAAAGACCAATGACACAAGTCATAAAGGACAAAATGGACGTGTGCTTGTGATCGCTGGATCACAAAAATATCACGGTGCAATGCTCCTGTGTATTCAGGCTGTGTCACGCATTGTTGATATGGTGTATGTGTCGACGACAGAAAACAACTGGCCACTGATTGACGCGCTGAAAAGTGACATCACTACATTCATTTCTGTAAAGCCAGGTGAACTTGAAAAAACAATTCAGCTCGTAGATAGCATTATTATCGGACCGGGTATGGAAACGACGAACGGTGCTGGAGAAGAAATTATCGAAGAAAATCGGGAATTTGTGCACGACCTTCTAAAAAAACATCCAGACAAAAAATTTGTCGTCGATGCAACAGCGCTTTGGCATGTAAATCCAGACTGTCTGCATGAAAATTGTATTGTCACACCACATTCGAGAGAGTTTGAAGAAGTCTTCAAGATGCCACCAAGTGCCGAGGCAACGCAAACAGCAGCAAACAGTTTTGGTGGTGTTGTTGTGTTGAAAGGAAAGTCGGATTTCATCTCAGACGGAAAAAAGTTGTATGAAAATACAACGGGAAATGTGGGCATGACAAAAGGGGGAACAGGTGACGTGCTGGCTGGCCTTATCGGTGCGCTCGCTGCGACGAATGACAATTTGACTGCTGCACTTGCAGGGACGTATCTGAATGGTTTGGCAGGGGATAGACTGTACGAAAAAGTGGGGACATTTTATAATGCAGAAGATTTAGTAGGGGCGGTTGGAGAGGTGTGGAAGAAAATACGCATATGAATGAAAAAGAAATTTCAAAAATGTTGGATAAAAATTGGTATTACCAAGGGTTTAACGCAACACCTGGGTTTAGTTATGGACCGGTTTATTCCATGTTTTTCGACATGTATGATGTCCTTGGTTTTGGATATACATCGGTGATATGTTTTTTTGAAAAAGATGTATGTTATTACTTGTATGATTATGATGACTTAGAACACATAAAGAATGAGTTAGTGGAAAGATATTCAAAAGATCCTTCTTATTTGGAGTGGCTATTATTAACGGATGCGCAGATTTGTCAACGAGTAATTACAGATATGAAAAGTCTAGGTTCGATTAAAATCGATTCTTACACTAATCAGGGATTATATGATGCCTGGAGAGACACGAATAAACTGTATGCAAAACTGCTTAGCATATCGCATATTGTTGAGGGATTCACGTTGACGACTGAAGGGGCAATTCGAGCGGGGATTCACAAAGAATATCCACAAGATCAAAATGCTTTATCAATTCTTACTACGCCACCAAAGCAATCATTTTTGACAAAGGAACAGTATGAGCTGGCATGTATTGCGAAGGAATTGTTAGCGAGAGGAGAAATCGCCTGCTCGATCAACATTTTAGAGAAGTATTATGATGTTTATACACGATTGCAGAGGCATGTTGAACAATACTATTGGAAGTTGAATAACTATACAGGATCTCATACGCTTTCAAAAGGAGATTTTATATCAGAAATAAGTGATCTCATGAAAGATTCAAATACTATGGATGTACTCATCCATGCCGTTGAGACACATGCTGACCGACTTGCACAGAGGCAAGAATACTTGAACAATATACAAGATAACACGTTAAAAAAATTGCTTGAGATAAATAATGTCTTATTTGAAATTCATGATCGTCGTAAAGAGTACATGACAAAATCAATCACGTACCTGGACATGTTTTTTCGAGAAATCGCAAAACGTCATCATATGTCTGTCTCCGACCTTCGATATATTTTGCCAAATGAATTTGAACAATTGCCAAATTTGTCAGATGATTTGCATACACGAAGAAAAGCAAGTATTTATTTTGCAACAAAAGAAGAACATATTGTTTTTTCAGGAAATGACGCAAAGCAATATATTGATATTCTTACGCCCAAAAATGAACAAGACATCAATAACAACGTGCTTACAGGAAATTGTGCATCAGTTGGTACCGCCCAAGGCATTGTAAAAGTTTGTCGTGGTATTGAAGAAATTAGAAAAGTAAAAAAAAGGTGATATTCTTGTTGCTTGTATGACGCAACCTGAATTTTTGCCTGCTATGAAAAAAGCTTCAGCAATAATCACTGATGAAGGTGGTTTGACTTGTCACGCAGCTATTATTTCACGGGAACTTGGTATTCCGTGCATTATTGGGACGAAAATTGCGACAAAAGTTTTCAAAGATGGTGATATCGTAGAAGTTGATGCGACACGGGGAATAGTAACCATGCTGGAACATTGTGAATAACTACGTTTGACATCACTAACGTTTTACGTTACTATATTGATATACTATGATTCTTTCGTTTCATGACAAAGAAACTGAAAAAATTTGGTTGCAGGAGTATTCACGGAAGTTGCCACGTGGCATACAGCAAATAGCACTTCGGAAATTATTTATGATTCATCGTGCAAAGCATATTCAAGACTTGCGAGTACCACCAGGAAATCGCCTTGAGCGATTGCAAGGGGATAGAAACGGACAATATAGTATACGTATAAATGAGAAATATCGTATTTGCTTCCGTTGGCTAGATGGAGATGCGCACCATGTTGAAATAGTTGATTATCACTAATATGAAAAAAATTCCAAATATTCATCCAGGAGAGATTTTGCAAGAAGAATTTCTCGCGCCGCTCAATATCACTGCGTATAGACTCTCGAAAGAAACGCATATTCCTGCAACTAGGATAAGTGAAATTATTCACGGGAGACGCAGTATCACTGCTGATACGGCATTGCGCTTTGGTACATTTTTTGAAGTAAGCCCTGAATTTTGGCTTGGACTACAGCTTGAGTATGATCTGAGGGAAGTACAGCAGGCAAGGAAAAAAGATCTGGCAAAGATTTCGTCGTATACAGCGTTTGTAATGTAAATAAAAAGGTATGACCTACCTCCAACCATTCAAACAACTCACAAAAGAAAACGTCGACATCGCTGGCGGAAAAGGTGCGTCGCTTGGTGAGATGACAAATGTTGGGATTCCGGTACCACCAGGTTTTGTTATTTTGGCTACAGCATTCGATGGATTTATCAAAGAAACTGGCCTCAATGTAGAAATAGAAGCGCGCATTGCAGAAGTGGATGTACATGATATGAATAGCATCGCGAAAGCAAGTAGTATCATTCGTGATGTTATACACGATACAGCGATGCCAGAAGATATCGCATCAGAAATTCTATTAGCATTTGATGAACTTGGGTTTGAGTTTGTTGCAGTCCGTTCTAGCGCAACGGCAGAAGATAGCAGTATTGCAAGCTGGGCAGGGGAGCTGGATACATTTCTCAATACAAAGCGAGAACATGTTCTCGAAAAAATAAAAGAATGTTGGTCATCACTCTTTACACCGCGTGCTATTTTTTATCGATATGAAAAAAATCTTCACGATGCGTACGTCGGGGTAGCTGTTGTCATTCAGCAAATGGTACAGTCAGAAATTTCTGGTATTACCTTTACCGTTCATCCTGTGACGCAAGATGACAATCAGATGATCATAGAAGCGGGTTACGGCCTTGGTGAAGCAATTGTGAGTGGACAGGTCACACCGGATAGCTATATCGTTTCAAAAGTCGATATGATGATCGAGGATATTCATATTGGCGGACAAAAGAAGAAGTTAGTAAAATCAGGAACCGGGAGCATGGGACTGGAAACTGGCATCAATGAATGGATTGAATTATCTGAAGAAGGACAAAAGCAGAAACTATCTGGAAAACAGATTATTGAGCTGGCAGAATTGTGTATGATTGTAGAAAAGCATTATGGCTTTCCTTGTGATATCGAGTGGGCGTTTGCTGATGGAGTTTTTTATATTACGCAGAGTCGGCCGATTACGACGTTAGGAGGAAATTAACAACTAACAATGAACTATTAACAAAGAAAAAAACGGTTTTTTACAAATTTTTATTGGCTAATCAACAAGATTATGGACCTCGCTGAACTGTATCAAAAACAAATTTCTCTCTCAGAATGGTTTGCGGATATTGATCATGAAGCAACAGACGCATTTCGTGAAGAAGATAACTGGAAACGAAAACGGATGGAAGAGCTGGCTGAAATTATTCCATTTCCATTTGATAAACCAACGAGTTTTCAAGCTACAGAAGTTGTAGAGATGAAGGATGCTTTTAACATATATTTTGAAGCTCACAAAAATGAATTGTGCGCGCTCCGTTTGATCCCAAAGAAAGAAGGATTGCCAAAACTTCGTATGCGAGGTATGACGGTAGCAGATGTTGTATCAAATTGGCTCCCTCAACAAGATATCGATGAAGAATATTATCAGGCGGATTTTGTGCCTCATCCGAGTGATCATATTTGGTCAACAATATTTATATCTAATGGCCATGGGGCGATCGGAGAAGTAATTGCAGGAAGTCATAACCAGCTTACTCAAGGATTTCATGATGATGGAAAGCCAATTGTTTTTCGATATGAGTATACTACCGATGAAGTAACTACAAATCCTGCAACGCCTGAAGTGTACGAACATATAAAAGAAATTATCTCATTTTTGCGAATTGATACCGAAGAAAAAAGAAAAGAAATAGAAGAGAAATTTCATGTTTCCTTTTTAAATGGATATTTGCCTGGCTATTTTGAAACGGTGAAATCTACCGTTCATGGAACGTGGTTTATCGATTGGAATCGAGTACTGGGAGATTTGTATAAAGATTTTTGGCCAGAGCCATTTACTCAAGGAACTGCAGAACACCTTACTGGCACAGTTGGGTCTCCTGGAAGCGCTACAGGAACCGCAAGAATTATCCATCCAGATGCTATTTCATCGGCACAGTTTGAAGAAGGGGACATTCTCCTATGTCTCATGACAAGCCCAGACTATGTTCCACTTATGAAACATGCGGGTGCTGTCATTACGCAAGAGGGAGGTATTTTGTCACACGCTGCAATTGTGAGCCGCGAGATGAAATTGCCGTGTGTTGTCGGGGTCAAAGACATTTTTGAACATGTGAAAGATGGCGACAGGGTAGAGGTGGATGCAGAAAAGGGCATTGTCCGCAAACTCTGAACATGCTACGCTATATGTATCAAACATCCGTCTTTACTCACTAACCCCACCTATATGAACTTCCCACGCGCACTCACATTTGCAGTCGTGCTGTATGTCATTGGAGCGCTGCTCCTTCTCGCCACAGGATATCGCATCGATGCCGTGCCATCGTTGCTGTCATATGGCGTACTCTGGGTGCTCATGATTCCCGCTGTGCTCGTTTTTGCAAAGTGGTATTTTCATTCCACCGTGCCGACAGCAATGACAGGATTGTTTCTTGGTATTGTTACCCTTGCTCTTGGTTTTATCCTCGATTCAATTATTGTTTTGCTATTTGCAAGCGACATTACCTTGTCGTCATTCTATGCACTCGTCTATGGTGATTGGAAATGCATTCTTCTCGCACTAGAGATCCTTCTGCTTACGACATACGCAGGGTATGAGTTTGATACGACCTATACAGATATTGCTTCACAAAAATAATGGTAATGAAGCTCCCCGCCCCAGAGGGGCGGGGTATCAGTTCTCTATAACAACCGTAATTGGTGACTGCTATGGAGTTCTGTATACTCATTTCCTTGGTTTTTTACATAGTTAGCGATCATACCTTCGTT